>Ga0181585_10000135_pt1 | contig 52057 bp, 59 predicted proteins | sample 071ome_29_FD_132469 | JGI IMG/M metagenome (GOLD analysis project Ga0181585, IMG submission 132469) | Coastal salt marsh microbial communities from the Groves Creek Marsh, Skidaway Island, Georgia - 071407BT metaG (megahit assembly) | ecosystem: Environmental > Aquatic > Marine > Intertidal...
AAAGAATCCTAACCATTGCGATGTGTATGGGCGATCGCTTAGAGCGCCAGTATTTTCCATGACTTAAGCGGTTGTCGCAAGTAACCCCCCCTAATGGAATGGCTATGAAAAATTCTCTATGGCTCTAGGTTGTGTTCTTTTTCCATTTGATACTACATCCCACACTCGGTTTTTGTTCTGGAGATATGGCTCTATCCATCAATAATGATTCGATTGCCGTGCGCAGATCACTGCCCGTCACCGGCTGGGAATTTCCCGGGGTGGCGTCATCTAATCGTCCTCTGTAAACACACGCCAATGAATGATCAAATAGGAAAAAATCTGGTGTGCATTCTGCCTGATAAGCCTTGGCTATCGCCTGCGTCTCATCATAAAGATAAGGGAAACCATAAGCGTGTTTTTGACTCGCCAGCACCATTTTGTCTGGAGCGTCATCAGGATAGGCTTCGATATCATTAGCATTAATCGCGATCATACCGATTCCACGCGGCAAGTAGTCACGGCTCAACCTTGCCAGTTCCTCGTTATACTGCTTAACATAGGGGCAGTGATTACAGATAAACATCACTAATGTGCCCGTTTCACCCTTACAATCTGCCAATGTTCGCCACTGCCCCGAAGCTGGCTCGATTAATTTATAGTCTGGGGCAATGGTCCCTAGAGGAATCATGGTTGAATCTGCTTTAGCCATACATTTTTGCTAGACGTTATTAGTTATGTTGAGTGTGTAAACCCTGCACGAATCATTAAATGCGTCATCTTTAATTTTGAATATTTTGATTTCATTATATGAAATCTATACACCTGCTGCTGAGACTTTCCCATCATGTTAAGTTTCACGCTATAATTAGGCTGTTATGAAGCTTATGTATCATGCTCATAATAGACGATAAAGAACAATCACCAGCGACAACACACACTAAACATTATCAAACGTTCAAAACCCTGAAAATTGACGAAATCTTACGATCATGACTGAAAGCACCTTGTTTACCTCAGAATCTGTCTCTGAAGGCCATCCCGATAAAATCTCTGATCAAGTGTCAGATGCTATCCTCGATGCCGCACTAGCCCAAGACCCAGATGCACGTGTTGCATGTGAGACCTTAGTTAAAACAGGACTGGTGTTAATGGCTGGTGAGATTACCACTAGCGCCAATATCGATTATGAGAGCATTGCACGCGAGACCATTAATAAAATAGGTTATGACCATTCCGATATTGGCTTTGATGGTAATACCTGTGCAGTCATCACAGCACTAGGTGAACAAGCTGCCGATATCGCTCAAGGTGTTGACCGGGCACGACCTGAAGATCAAGGCGCAGGTGATCAAGGTTTAATGTTTGGCTATGCATCCAATGAAACTGACGTGCTTATGCCTGCCCCCATTACTTATGCTCACCGACTAGTAAAACAACAGGCGAATATGCGTCGTACAACGTTAAAGTGGCTGCGACCAGATGCTAAGAGCCAAGTCACTTTTCGATACGAGAATAATCAACCAGTGTGTGTGGATGCCGTGGTGTTATCGACTCAGCATCATCCAGATATCCATCAAGATGATCTATATGAAGCTGTGATGGAACATATCATCAAACCCGTCCTACCCGCAGAGTGGTTAAATAAAAACACCCGCTATCATATTAATCCAACCGGGAAGTTTGTCATCGGCGGGCCTGTTGGGGACTGTGGTCTCACTGGTCGAAAGATTATTGTAGATACCTATGGCGGCATGGCGCGTCATGGTGGCGGTGCATTTTCTGGTAAAGATCCATCAAAAGTGGATCGCTCAGCAGCTTATGCAGGACGCTATGTCGCTAAAAATATTGTTGCTGCGGGATTAGCTGATCGTTGTGAAATACAAATTTCGTATGCTATTGGAGTGGCTGAACCAACGTCGATCTCTATTAATACTTTTGGTACTGGCACTCTCAGTGATCAACAGATAGAACAACGCGTGCGGGCTAACTTCGACTTGCGACCTTATGGTATCTTAAACATGTTAGATCTTAAGCAACCCATTTATAAAGCTAGCGCCAGCTATGGCCATTTTGGTCGCTCCGAATCTGAATTTACGTGGGAACGCACCGATAAAGTGGAAGCCTTACAGAACTCGTAAACTACACCACCACATTCTCCTACCGTCAACCTCTCCATAGGTTGACGCGCGGACAAACCAATACAATTGCACATCAAAGGAAACAGCATGAACAGCGAAGATTACAAAGTTGCCGATATCACATTGGCCGATTGGGGACGTAAGGAAATTGCGATCGCACAAACTGAAATGCCCGGATTAATGTCGCTACGAGAAAAATATGCTGGACAACAACCTCTCGCAGGCGCGCGCATCGTCGGTTGTTTACATATGACTATACAAACCGCCGTATTGATAGAAACACTCCGTGAACTGGGTGCAGAATTACGTTGGTCTTCATGCAATATTTTCTCTACTCAAGATCACGCCGCGGCAGCGATAGCTGCCAGCGGTATTCCAGTATTCGCTTGGAAGGGAGAAACTGAAGAAGAATACGAATGGTGTATTGAGCAAACTATTACTGGCCCTGATAACTGGACGCCTAATCTTTTACTGGATGACGGTGGTGACTTAACTAAACTCATGCATGACAAATACCCACAATTACTTGCCGACATTAAGGGAGTTTCAGAGGAGACGACTACCGGGGTTAAACGCCTGTATGACATGCTGGAAGCTGGCCAATTAAAGATCCCTGCTATCAACGTCAACGACTCTGTGACTAAATCAAAATTCGATAATTTGTACGGCTGTCGTGAGTCGTTAGTTGACGGTATTAAGCGTGCTACTGATGTAATGATTGCAGGTAAAGTGGCTGTAGTGTGTGGCTATGGAGATGTCGGTAAAGGTTCAGCTCAGTCACTACGTGGTCTGGGTGCCACTGTATGGGTCACTGAAATTGATCCTATCTGTGCTTTGCAAGCCGCCATGGAAGGTTATCGCGTCGTCACACTGGACGAGGCATGCTCACAAGCGGATATTTTTGTTACCACCACGGGCAACTTCAAAATTATTACTCATGATCATATGCTAGCGATGAAAGATCAGGCGATAGTTTGCAACATCGGTCACTTCGATAATGAAATTGATGTAGCAAGTCTGGAAAACTACCAGTGGGAAGAAATCAAACCACAAGTTGATCATGTAATTTTCCCGGACGGTAAACGTATCATCCTGTTGGCCAAGGGACGTCTAGTCAATCTCGGCTGTGGCACTGGACATCCTAGCTTTGTGATGTCGAACTCATTCACCAACCAAGTGCTGGCTCAACTAGAATTGTGGAACAACAACGGTCAATACAATAATCAAGTGTATATTTTACCCAAGCACCTGGACGAGGAAGTGGCGCGCTTGCACTTAGACCAAATTGGCGCCAAATTAACAACCCTGAGCAATGAACAAGCTGACTATATTGGTGTACCGGTAAATGGCCCTTACAAGTCAGATCATTATCGTTATTAAAATCACCTCAATGACATCAGGCATCTTAACCCTTCATAGGGTATAGGCATTATCTATGCGTGTACCACGAATTTACACTCCTCACCCACTGTCCGAATCACACACAGTGGGATTAGATGAAAAAGGGATTAAGCATGTTCGAGAGGTATTGCGTTTAAGTGTCGGGCATCAGGTCATCCTATTTAATGGAGATGGCTATAATTACTTGGGTGAAATAGTTGAATCACAAAAACGCGGTGTTAGTGTCCTCATTCAAGATCAAGTCCACGTCGAATTTGAATCGTCACTGCAAATACACTTATTACAACCACTATGCCGTTCTGACAAGATGGATTGGTGTCTACAAAAAGCCACCGAACTTGGAGTCAGTGCGATTACCCCCTTTATCAGCTCGCGGGTTAATTTCAATCTCCCCCCTAAAAAAGTTGAAAAGAAACTCACACACTGGCAATCGGTGATTCATAGTGCATGTGAACAATGCGGTAGAGCTATTATCCCTTTAGTTAGAGCGCCTGTAGAATACCAAACGCTAATTGCCTCACTGCCCAAACATAGCCATAAAATTATCGCCAACCCTCATCAAGCAACCACCCACACTCATAACCCTGAGATAGTATCTGAGCATCAACAGGAAGTTATATGCGCTGTCGGCCCTGAGGGCGGATTCAGCCCCGAAGAAATTCAATTGTCACTTCAACACAGCTTCCAATCACAACGCTTGGGCCCGCGTATACTGCGCTTAGAGACAGCAGTCGTAACTTTATTAACCATGACACAAGCACGCTTCGGCGACTTGAATTAAACTGTTAACACACCCAACTCAAGCTCGAGTGACACAAGCTAAAACCCTAACTAATGCACTAAAGGTATTTTCGTGACTCAATCACTGGCCATCTTGATGGATCCTATAGAAGCCATCAACATTGAAAAAGATAGTAGCTTTGCTATGTTGTTGGAAGCACAGCGACGTGGTTGGGAGATACACTATTTGATACCTGATAGTCTATTTGCATTGGACGGACAAGCCTACGCACAGTGCGCCAATTTAACTGTCATAGAAGATCCAAACTGTTGGCATCAACTCGGTCCCGCTTACCAATGCATACTGAGTGATTTCGATGTAATTTTAATGCGCAAAGATCCTCCATTTGATATGGAGTTTATCTACATCAGTTATTTGTTAGATCTAGCTAAACAACATGGCACACTCGTCATTAATGACCCCAGCAGCCTGAGAAATTTCAATGAGAAGTTTTCCATCATGAATTTCCCTCAGTGTTGCGCCCCAACCATTGTCAGCAAAAATCAGGACATTATTAACACTTTTCTAGAGCAACATAAAACCATTGTCAGCAAACCAATGGATGCTATGGGGGGTGAATCAATTTTCAAACTCAAATATCAGGATACCCACAGTCAAATAATTATTGATGAGGCTACTCAACACGGCACCCAAACGATTATGTGTCAACAATTTCTAAAGGAAGTCAGTGCTGGCGATAAACGCATTTTATTAATACGTGGCGAACCCATCCCCTACGCGCTTGCTCGCGTGCCACAGGGAGATGAATTCCGTGCCAATCTCAATATGGGAGGACTTGGTCATGGGGTGGAATTAAGCGAACGCGATTACTGGATTTGCCAACAAATACAACCCACCTTGGTCGATAACGGCATCGTTTTTGCTGGTATTGATGTGATTGGCGACTACCTAACTGAAATCAATATCACCAGCCCAACATGTATACGACAATTGGATAGACTCTATAACCTTAATATCAGCGCAGTCTTATTTGACGCCATTGAGGATATGTTAGAAGCTTAGTTGTATGTCAGATAAACATTCTTATGTTGGGCAATTATTGATCGCTATGCCATCGCTCATAGACCCTGAGTTCAGTCACAGCGTGTCTCTCATCTGTGAGCACAGCCCTGAGAGAGGCACTATGAGTATTATTCTTAATCATCCTCTATCGATGACTTTGCAGGAATTAATCCAACAATCGAGTATCGATACACCCGATCATTTCGATGATCATTCATTAGTGCGAGCAGGAGGGCCTGTCGGTATGGACCATGGATTTATATTACATGACTCAGACTCACAACGCTGGCCATCAACAATTCCTATCTCCAGCTCATTATCACTGTGCGCATCGAACGATATTCTTTTTGATATCGCCCACAATCAAGGACCTCGAAATTGCATTGCAGTTGTAGGATATTCAGGTTGGTCTCCAGGCCAATTGGAAAGTGAAATTGCAGATAATTATTGGCTCACCGCAGATGTTGATAACACCTTTATCTTCAACACTCCCACAAGTGATCAATGGCACCATGCAGGGAAACTTTTAGGTATAGATTTGAATTTGCTCAATTCTAATGTAGGTCACGCATAGTGAGTAAATTATTCATGGCGTTTGATTTTGGTGAACGTCGCACAGGTGTAGCTATCAGTCAAAGTCTCACTCAAACTGCTCAGCCATTAACCACGATATCCAATGCCCTAGGTAAAATAGACTGGCCAACGATTGAAAAGCTTTTGCAAGAATGGAAACCACAAGAAATCATCGTCGGCCTACCTGATGATTCCGAGCAAAATAAAGTGTTACGCAGAAAGATTATGAAGTTTGTTCATGAATTGAAATCTCGTTTTCAACTGCCTGTGCACACTCATGATGAGACATTAACCTCTGATGAAGCCTATTTTCATCTGAAAAAACAGCGTCAGCAATCGAAAAAAAATATTAATAAAAAAGAAATTGACAAAATTGCTGCGGCAATTTTGTTGGAATCGTGGATGAGTGTTAATCTACCTACATGAATACCAATATCGATTCACTCCTAAACTCACTGGCTGATCAAACAAAAGCCCATCTTGAGCAATTAGGTGAACAATCACCGCTCATCGTAGGTATACGCACTGGCGGTATATGGGTGGCTGAACATCTGCATCGCGCGCTCAATTTGAGTAATACCATCGGCGTGTTAGATATTTCTTTCTACCGAGATGATTTCAGTCGTTTGGGTCTGAATCCGCAAGTAAAACCCTCACAGTTACCCTTGGACATCACTGATCAGAATATTATTCTAGTTGATGATATCCTACACACTGGAAGAACCATACGCGCAGCCATGAATGAATTATTCGACTACGGTCGGCCAGCGAGTGTGAGCCTTGCCGTATTAATAGACCGCGGGGGACGTGAGTTACCCATCAGCGCGCAAATGGTTGGAGATGCAGTAGAGCTTCCTGCTCACCAACATGTTAAATTAACTGGACCTGAGCCTCTGGCACTTGAGATCATCACGACAGACTGACGACGAAAATGATGCAGCACTTCTTAACAACTGAATCACTCTCCCTAGATCAGTTGACCGCTATATTGGATACCGCTGAGTCATTCTATAAAGTTGATGGCAGGCATGTGAAGAAAGTTCCTCTGCTGCGCGGTAAAACCATCGTTAATCTTTTCTTTGAAGCTAGCACACGAACACGCACAACCTTTGAACTGGCTGCTAAACGATTGTCAGCTGATGTGTTAAATATCAATGTTGATGCTTCCGCTACAGTTAAAGGTGAAAGCCTTTTAGATACACTGCGTAATCTAGAAGCTATGGATGTCGATATGTTCATCATTCGTCACCAAGACAGTGGAGCTGCAAAATTTATTTCACAACACGTCGCTCCAGGAATTAGCGTTATAAATGCGGGTGATGGCAGACATGCTCACCCTACTCAAGCCATGCTGGACATGTTTACTATCCGCCGCATTAAGAAAGATTTTACTCGCCTAAAAGTGGCAATTGTTGGCGATTTAGCCCACTCGCGCGTCGCCCGTTCACAAATCCATGCATTGCGAACTTTAGGTACACAAGACATTCGGGTCATTGCTCCTAAAACATTACTGCCTAACCAGATCGAAACACTGGGAGTGCAAGCCTTCCAAAACATGGAAGAGGGTCTCAGCAATGCGGATATTATTATCATGCTACGCTTACAAAAAGAGCGTATGCAAGGTGCATTTTTACCCAGTGAGCATGAATACTTTAATTTATTTGGCCTCACACCCGAGCGTTTATCACTGGCTGCAGATGACGCTACGGTGATGCATCCGGGTCCAATTAATCGTGGCGTAGAAATCAGTTCAGAAGTCGCAGACGGCAATCAATCCGTTATCTTAGAGCAGGTCTCAAATGGCATCGCGGTACGCATGGCTATCATGTCCTTATTGGCAGGAGGTCAATCATGAAGATTGCACTCAAGCATGCCCATATGATCGATCCGGCCAATGGCATAGATCGACCATGTGATCTGTATATTTGCGATAAGAAAATAGCTGCACTAGACACTGCACCTGAGGGTTGGCAGTCTGACAAAGTTTTGGACTTATCCGGCCACACCATTATCCCTGGCATGGTCGATATCGCCACTCACTTACGCGAGCCTGGTCAAGAACATAAGGCCACTATCGCTTCAGAAACGTTTGCTGGCGTCGCTGCAGGCATCACCTCAATGGTCTGTTCACCCGATACGAATCCGGTGATCGATACTCCAGCCGAGGTCGAATTTATTCAACAACGCAGTCAATTCTCTGCTTACTGTCATGTCTATGTGATGGGCGCTCTTACCACTCAACTTGCAGGTGAGTACTTAAGCGAAATGGCCGCTTTAAAACAAGCCGGTGTGGTTGGCGTGAGTAACTCACTTCATCCATTAGCGAATAATTTAGTACTCAGACGCGCAATGGAATACGCTGCTAGTCAAGATCTCACTGTATTCTTTCATCCACATGATCATCATCTAGCGGCCAACGGTTGCATGCATGAAGGTGCGAATGCCACTCGCATGGGGCTACCAGGCATTCCAACCGCTGCCGAGACTGCATCGGCTAGCACCTGCTTATCTATTATTGAAGACACCAATGTGCGTGTGCATTTTTGTCGTATTTCGACTCAGCGCACACTGCAGATGCTGGAGCGAGCATTGTATGATGGCGCCCCCGTCAGTGCTGATATATGTATGCACCAATTATTTCTAAGCGACGAAGACATCCATGGTTTTGATAGCCACTATCATACAATTCCACCGCTACGCAGCCGCTCGGATCTTGAAGGGCTACGGGCACGTTTAAATAGTAACGTCTTAATGAGTCTATGTTCTGATCACCAACCACATGAACCAGATGCTAAACTAGCGCCATTCCCAGCCACTGAACCTGGCATATCAAGCTTAGAAACACTGCTCCCGCTAACATTGAAGCTTAGCCAAGAAACCTCACTATCGTTATCAGAGGTAATTGCGCTAGTAACCACCAAACCTGCTCAATTAATTGGTATCGATGCAGGAAAACTCAATGTGGGTGCCACAGCAGATATCTGCGTATTTGATTCACAACAGGAATGGCAACTAACTGCAGAAAACATCCAAAGTGAGGGTAAAAATACGCCTTACTTAAACCAGACTTTACAGGGCAGAGTCACTCATACTTTTGTTGAAGGTGAGCTGGTCTACCAACTTACATCATGACTGAAGCATCCATTTTCCCAGAGCAGGCGCGCGTGCTAGAGCATCATGCTCTAGCCGATCATCAATATATTATTCGTCTACATGTTCCAAACTGTGCCACCCATGTGCTACCCGGTAATTTCATTCATTTGAGTTGCGATCAAAATCCATATGCCTTGAAACGTCCGTTTTCAGTATTACGGTGTGATGCAGTACAGGGCTGGATAGAAGTACTCTATAAGACTGTCGGTGAAGGCACACGCAATCTCAGTCTCGCGAAGATTGGCGATCAATTAGCTTGTCTTGGACCTATAGGGAATAATTTTGAACTATCTGATAACAAAACATTACCTCTATTACTAGGGGGCGGTGTAGGAATACCACCCATCGTATTTTTTGCAGAACATCTGAAGGCGCATACAGATATTAGCCCTCTGGTGATGATGGGCTCTGAGATTGCTTTTCCTTTCATCGTTGAGACATCTCGACAATCACTGGCGGGTGTCCCTGAGCAAAGCAATGCTGTCATGCAATCTTTGCAAGCTCAAAATATTCAGTCGCGTTTATGTTCCAAACAAGGGTATGAAGGCTTCTTTGATGGCTACATCAACGAACTAGCCGAATGTTGGTTATCAGAGTTAGACGCCAAACAATTAAATGGTGTGGAAATTTTTGCTTGCGGACCTGAGCCGATGCTCAAAGCTGTAGCTGCACTAGCAAAAAAATATCAGCTAGCTTGCCAACTCTCTCTTGAAGAACACATGGCATGTGCTGTCGGTGGATGTGCCGGCTGCACCGTCAAGATCACCGATACCCATGGTCAAGCACAGATGAAGCGTGTATGCGTTGATGGCCCAGTATTTGATGCATATTCGGTATATTAAATTTAAGTCTGTTCTACCCGCCATACACAAAGCCTTAGATAATCACTGATCATAATATATCTCCATTATGTGAAATTATCTTTATACGCGGCTTTAAGGAGTGCCTCCTCACGTGTAATGACGCCTTGCTGCAGTATTCGTTGGAGGCATTGATCTAATGTTTGCATGCCCACATCCTGACCAGTTTGTATAGCAGAATACATTTGTGCAATCTTATCTTCTCGAATGAGATTTCTTATCGCAGGTGTAGACATCATAATTTCGTGTGCAGCCACACGCCCACCACCAATTTTTTTACATAACGTTTGTGACACCACCGCTTGTAATGATTCAGACAACATTGAACGCACCATATCTTTATCATTAGCAGGGAATACATCTATAATTCTATCTATGGTTTTAGCAGCAGAACGAGTATGTAAAGAAGCAAAGACTAAATGACCTGTCTCTGCGGCCGTAAGCGCAAGACTGATAGTCTCCAAGTCACGCAACTCACCGACTAAAATTGTATCTGGGTCTTCACGCAGCGCTGAGCGCAATGCTTGTTTAAAACTATTTGTGTCGCGATCAATTTCACGTTGATTAACCAAACATTTTCGACTCTCATGGATGAATTCGATGGGATCTTCGATTGTCAAAATATGCCCATGTTCAGTTTGATTTTTATAATCAATTATTGCGGCCAAGGTTGTGGATTTACCGGATCCAGTAGGTCCTGTGACCAGCACTAATCCTCTTTATAATGCAGTTATTTGACGAAAAATTTGTGGGCAATCAAGCGCCTCAAGACTTTGAACTTCACTAGGAATAGTTCTAAATACTGCCGCATTACCACGATTTTGATTGAACGCATTAACACGAAAACGTGCACAACCTGCAATCTCAAATGAAAAATCAATTTCAAGATTATTTTCAAAATATTTGCACTGCTGATCAGTCATGATCTCAACTATCATATTATGCACATCATTGCTGTCTAGCGCCGCCGAATTAATACGTGTTATGTCTCCATCAATACGAACCATTGGTGGAAGATCAGCTGACAGATGTAAATCAGAGGCTTTATGCTGCACTGAAAATGCTAACAGTTGGACAATATCGCATGATGATTGGTGACCATACTCGCTATTAACTAAATCAGCTCTCACATCATTTGCATGATCATGCTGTGTACTTATCTGCATATCCAAACTTAAATGATTGTCAGGTTCTATATCTAAATTCATAATCTTTCATACGTCTTGTAGGTATTTAATTTATGTAGTCAGATTGATTCATTCAATCATAAGTCTGTACAAAATGTTGATGAATAAATGAATACCATGCATTTTGTTTATTGAGTGATGAGTAATGATTTCTGCATCGCTTATTTCAATGGCATACTATGGGTATGTAGAGTGCTAAACTGTAATTTAGCGATAAGCCAACCTATTCTAACGATAAATGACACACGGTCCGCCTATGAGTTCTGTTGATCTAGCACATAATATTTCATCTACTCGAGAGAAAATTAAAGCGGTGTGTCGTGAATATAATCGCAATGATGACGTGCTCTTGATCGCCGTGAGTAAAACTAGAAGTGCAGATGAGTGTAGGCATGCTTACACATGTGGTCAGACTCATTTTGGTGAGAATTACCTGCAAGAAGCGCTAGATAAAATCTCTGCCCTATCAGATTTGAATATCATCTGGCATTTCATAGGGCCTATTCAAAAAAATAAAACTCGTCCTATAGCTGAAAATTTTAGCTGGGTGCACAGCGTTGACAGAGAAATTATTGCTCAGAGACTCAGTCAGCAAAGACCCACACACCTGCCAGCCTTAAAGCTTTGCATTCAAATTAATATCGATGATGAAGACAGCAAATCCGGTATAGCGCCGGAGCAACTGCCAGACTTCGCAGAAAAAATCCATGCTTTACCTAATATAGAATTGGCTGGATTAATGGCCATACCACGAGCACAAACTGATTTTGATTCACAATATAATACCTTCAATCAACTTAGGTTATTATTGAACTCATTAAAACCTGAGCTCAATCATTGCAATACGCTGTCTATGGGCATGAGTAATGACTATACAGCCGCAATTGCCGCAGGTTCAACCATAGTCCGTATCGGCACTGCCATCTTTGGTCCACGCCGTTACCCAAAGGAATAAGCACATGACGATACAAATGATCAATCAAACCGTCCTGATTATTGGCTTGGGCAACATGGGTAGCGCTTTGGCAGAAGGTCTCATGCAATTAGATTCCTGCCCTCAGTTGATCCTATGTGAACATAATTCTGATCGTCATGAGCAATTACAAACGCAATTTCCAACAGCCACACTCATCACTCAATATGATCAGTGTCACACAGCACCTGATATTGTCATCCTCGCAGTGAAACCTAAAGACATTAAAAGTACTTGTCAGCAATTGGCAACAGAGCTCCCTAATGATACCTTGATACTGTCGATTGCTGCTGGTGTTCCTAGTGTAGCAATACTCTCATGGTTGGGAGAACAGCACTCTGTAATTCGCTGCATGCCAAATACGCCTGCTAGCATCGGTGTAGGTATGAGTGGACTTTACACGCCGACTCAAACATCAACACAACATAAAGCGCTAGCGCAACAAATCATGCTAGCAACTGGGAAAGTTCTGTGGCTGGATAGTGAAGAAAAAATTGATGCATTAACTGCCATATCTGGAAGTGGTCCAGCTTATGTTTTCCACTTGATGTCTTGCTTACAAAAAGCTGGCGAATCACTGGGGTTTAGTCAGGACGAAACACGTCTGATGGTTCAACAAACGGTGCTGGGCGCCGCGCAACTTGCTCAAAATGATGTGCCATTTTTACAATTACAAAAAAATGTCACTTCTAAAGGTGGCACTACGGAAAGTGCACTTAATATTTTCCACCAGCATAATCTTGAGAGCATCGTGCAAGAAGCTCTCGATGCAGCCTACCGACGTGCTGCTGAAATAAGTAATACCTATAAGGATAAATGATGGCAGCCACCAATAATCTACTTATCTTTCTCATCGATATTTTAATTTCTATGTATGTAGGCGCGTTATTGCTACGCGTTTTATTGGCCTACACTCGTGCAGATTTCTACAATCCAATTTCCCAGTTTCTAGTGAGCATTACCAATCCTGTACTCATTCCTTTACGCAAAATCCTGCCAAGCATAGGCAGTATAGACACCGCAAATTGGATTTTAATACTTATACTTCAGGGGTTTAGAATATATTCACTCGCTCGACTGAATGGCTTTGAACTTTCAATCAGTACCCTGCTAATTGCCTCTATCCTTCAAGTCCTTTCAACAATACTGACTATTTTGATTTACGCTATTTTGATCCGCGCCGTTTTGAGCTGGTTCCAAAACCCTTACCAACAGGAAAATCCTTTAGTTTCTGTTGTTTACTCTATTACGGAACCTTTATTACGACCGGCAAGAAAAATTCTGCCGCCAGTAAACATGATCGACCTATCTGCATTTTTTGTGATACTTATTTTGTATTGTTTGCAGATAATTATACGTTCTTTTTAAGTCATATCATGTGGCCCAAATAAGCTAGAAAATAACAAAACAACACAAATTGCATTCTCTAAAACCTTGTGTACAATTCCACATTACTAAGAGAACAATACGCGTTATATAGCTAAACTATAGCTAAAACAATAATAAAATACACACCACACCACAAAAGGGAAAATACTTCATGGCTGTTAAGAAAAAAATTGCAGCACCTGCTGTAAAAAAACCACCCACCAAGTCAGAAATCTTAAATTCTATCGCCACTGAGACAGGCTTAACACGTAAAGATGTAGCATCGGTGTTTACAGCACTCGAGGGGGTTATTGCTAAAGAGATGAAGCCAAGAGGCTCAGGCTTATTCAATCTAGTCGGATTATGTAAAATCAAAGTTGTCAAGAAACCTGCAACAAAAGCACGCAAAGGCATCAATCCATTCACTGGTGAAGAAACAGTATTTAAAGCTAAGCCTGCGAGAAAAGCGGTTAAGATTCTACCTCTCAAGGGCCTAAAAGATATGGTCTAATGACCTCGGCTCCCACCAAAGCCTCTCTTGTCTAGGGCCTTGGTGGGATAACTTACTCACCCAAGTCCCAGCTGCTTCGCAACTGTCAACTTGCTGCGTATAAACTCTGAATGCGATATGTATAGCCAATCAGCTATCTTACGAATCGAATATTCCTCATATTTATCTAACACCGCATCACTCAACGCTACATGCCATAAACCTTCCATTAAGATCTGCTTCTCATCACGCTCTAAGCCTTCATTTAAAAGTTTAATAAATGGATGTGCTGAGGTGTATTCATCATGTTCAGATAGTGAGTGCTCCATCAAACTCATGACCTGTTCATCATTGAGTTTGAATTGAGATTTTAGCACTGCAGTCATCGTGTCTTTTTCTTGTTGTGAAGTCTCAAAATCAGCCCTACCAACTTCAAGTAATAACATAGCTGCTGCTATGTGCAAAGGTTCAGGTTGCTGACTGTTATCATCATCCTGAAAACGACTTTTTAACCATTCTCGGAGTTTTGTGATCATTGGGCTTGTCTATGAATTAATAAATATCGTCCATCAATGAAGTCTTCGAAATATACATCAATCAATGGATGTTGAATAACTGAACAATCATCAGCAATCTGTAAATGTCGCTCTGCTACATAGGTAGTGATATCACTGTTATCAACCATGACATGGTACCAAGGTCGATCCTTGGGTGGCTTTGATGTAGCTACGTTATCATACCATTCTGAGGTGCTGGAGTACTCTGCATCAACGTCAAATATTACACCACGATAGTCAAATTTCGAGTGCTTGATAATCTGTCCCAGTGAATACTCGGCTGATTGATTTACATCATTCAATTAAGACTCCTTTCACTCTTGTGATATTTTATCTTATGTACTGGAGATGGCTAATACGAAACATCGGAGAACATGCTATGCTTGCGATCTAAGTGAATAGTAAACAAATCAATTACTTTATGTCTACCAACAAAGAACCTTCAGTCGAGCAGCGTACACTACTGATCATGCGCAAACTATTGACAACAATAGTGCGTGAAAGTACCCCACAACCAGGAATGAAGCACATCTTAAGTGATGATACACGTCAAGATATTCGTATGTGTCTAGGTTTAATCTCTTCACGTGAACGTGAACTTGCCGAGGAATTAGGTATTGAATTGAATGAGCGCCCCCACTATGCAGACACTCCTAAAAAATCATCTGTCGTTTCGATTGATGCACTAAAGAAAAAACCCACAACTGACTAGGGCACCAATTTATGGCATCTGATCAAGTAGTGATCACACAAATGACTATGAGGTTGATGGATGATTGGGGTTTGGAAGCCAAACAAATCATTAAAGTTTTAGGTCTACCAAATAGTCTTCGCATCCGTCACTTAGACAAATTTCGCAATGGTGATGCCTTCCCCCATAGCGAGGACACACAAAGACGCATTGAACATATTGCCGGTATTGCCGATGCATTAAGAACCTCATATCCACGCAATATGCATATGGCATCTCGATGGTTAAATACACCGCATAGACGCTTCAAAAACAATACCCCACTGGCTACAATGATCGCAAGTGAAGCAGGGCTTTTAGAAGTTCGCTCTGAGCTTGATTGCGCTTATGCGTGGGATAGGTCTGGCTCATAGTTTACCCTATTCCGTTTTATCTACTCATTGATGACACGCTATGTTACGACTTAAAGATATTAAAGTTACCCTAGATCCTGACGTGCAAATCACACCTGAGAACAAATGTGGATTTTGTACCAATACTATTTGTTGTACTTATATCACTCAAGAAATTGATACGCCGCGTAGTAAAAAAGAATTTGAATATCTACTGTGGCAAGTTTCACATGATCACATAGAAATTTATCAAGATGACGATGGCTGGTATCTTCTCATTCAAGGCTCATGTGCACATATTCAAGCTGATGGTGCTTGTGGCATCTATGATGTGCGTCCGCAAATCTGCCGCGACCATACTAATGATTATTGTGAATTTGATTCGCCATCTGAAGAGGGCTTTGATTTATATTTTCGCAATTATGATGAATTGCTTGCTTACTGCAAAAAACGCTTTAAACACTGGAAACGCGGCTAATCAAGCACAACTTATTTTTAAACCACATTATCCCATTACGGGTAATGCTGCCTAAATGATGCAATCAGATTGGCAAAGTTATCCATCGATTTAAAATCTTGCGTATCTTGATTTTTTAGAGAAGTATCTGGTCGATCGACACATAAAAGATATTTCAACCCATGACGCTGCGCTGCTCGCAACACATCAACATTATCATCAATAAATAGTGTATGGTGTTTCTGATAATCCTCATCTATTGCTAATTTTGGCCAGAATTCAGCTTGCTCTTTTGCATATCCATAATCATGTGAACTAATGAGGCGATCAAAAAAACCACTGATTTTTGTTTTTTCCATTTTGACATCAAGTATATCTCGGTGAGCATTAGTCAATAACACCACTCGCTTGCCACTTGTACGCATTAATTTCAAAAACTCTACAACATCAGGAAATAGCTGAATACGATGCCAGACCACTCGTTTGTGTTCTGCGATGTTTACACCCAATCGCTCTGACCAATAATCAGTACAATACCATTTGAGACCACCTTTTTCTTCCAGGTACATAGATTTGAGTTGGTTAACAGTTGCCTCATACTCAAGTTGATTTTTATTCGCATATATTCTTGGTAAATATTCATGCCAAAAATAATTATCAAAAGCCAAATCCATTAAGGTGCCATCCATATCTAAAAAAATAGTCTTTACCTGTGTCCAATCTATGTAATTAGTCATATCATAGTCCCCTAATGTCTCGCTTCTCGGATTTATTTTTATGGTGCCTTGATGATTGATCTGCATGAACTTAAACAATTAATGTATGAGGTAAATTCTATCAGTCATCAAGCTGGAGAGATCATTCTTGAATATTACAATGCTACCTATGATATTGATATGAAAGACGATCGGTCACCAGTTACTAGTGCTGACTTAGCCGCTAATCAATTTATCGAGCAACAGCTCCAGCGACTTACACCTGATATCCCCCGTATTTCTGAAGAATCACACCAAAAGCCCTATGAGGAACGGAAACATTGGCCTTATGTTTGGCTTATTGACCCACTTGACGGAACTCGACAGTTTATCAAAAACAAACCTGACTATAGCGTCAATATCGCACTGATTTATAAACAGCGACCAATTTTAGGCAGCATATACTTACCTGTAGACCAACATCTTTACTATGCATGTCAGCATGGACATGCTTATAAAAAAGTCGCCCACGAAGATAGTCAAATCATTAATGTTAGTGACCCTGCCTATAAGACTTTACGTATTTGCAGTAACCAAAAAAATCATGGTGCTGCCATGAAACATTTCTTTTCCAAATGTGATAACTACGAATTGATCACTCGCGGTAGTTCTATCAAATCATGTTTAATAGCTGAGGGATCCGCTGATATATACCCCCGCTTTGGGCCTACGTGTGAATGGGATACTGCTGCTGCACAGTGTATTGTTGAACAAGCTGGTGGCGCTATTATCACTCTTAAACAAAAACCTCTTCTTTATAATAAACCTGACTTATTGAACCCCGCTTTCATAGTGGTGGGCGAGACAACAAAAAATTGGACTCACTATTTTAATTAGCCTACTCCACTTGGCTAACAGAAGAAAAATAATCGCTCACTAGCCGATCTACACTCACATAATCACATTTGCCACTACCAAGTTTGGGCAATTCTTCAACAACTATAATATCATCAGGTAACATAATCTCTGTTCCACCTACGCTAATAATATAGTCTCTTATAGAGGCCTTATCAGCTCGTGGATTATCCGTTACTAATACTAATCGTTCACCTTTTCGATCACTCTGTATGGAGCATACGCAATGCTCATGCTCAGACCACAACTCCTCTATCCATAGCTCGACTCGCGCAAGCGATATCATTTCACCTGCGACTTTTGCAAATCGTTTGGCTCGACCTATGATCGTCATATAACCATGAGTATCCATAGAGACTATGTCACCAGTGTCATACCAACCTTGATGAGGTTTTTGAAGATTCTGATTATCTCCATTTTGCATATAGCCTAACATGACATTATCGCCCTTAACCCAAAGCTGGGCGCCCTCAGCGATACCTTCAACTGCACGAAGTTGAAAATCTATTCCTGGTAACAATCTACCCACACTTCCTTCTTTAGTGTAGCTGATATTATTTAGACTAATGGCTGGAGAAGTTTCTGTAACCCCATAACCCTCTAAAATACGCTGACCAAACTGAGTCAACCACATCTGTCGCGTACTTGCCTTAAGTTTTTCTGCGCCGGCTATAACATAGCGTAAAGTATGAAAATGATCAGCATCTGCATGCCGCGCATAACCCTGCAAAAAAGTATCTGTGCCAAATAAAACACTAGCTCGTGTGTCATAAATGTATTCTGGAATCGCCTTAAAATGTAAAGGTGATGGGTAAAGAAAAGTTTTTATCCCTGATGTGACTGGCAGCACCATACCCACCCCCAATCCGAAAGAGTGAAATAGTGGCAACGCATTAAAAAATATATCTTGGCTGTTAAAATCGATACATGCTTTTACTTGCGCACTATTGGCTAATAAATTTTTATGACTAAGTGCTACTGCTTTTGGTGTGCCAGATGATCCAGAGGTAAATAAGATAACAGCAATATCATCCGCTGATGAATTATTTTCAGCTCTTTTATCAGGCAACTTGGATTTAACCACCGCCAGCAATTTATCTTTTAAGGACACCCGATCTTTAATATCCTCAAGAAATACGATTCGACAGCTTACCTCCAACTGCTTTAATAAATCCTCCAAATCTGCTTTCTCTATGAATTTTTTTGAGGTAATAATTGTTTCAATACCTGCAGCATTGATTGCCGAGCGAATATTATTGATGCCTGCCATGTAATTCAACATAGCGGCAACCCAACCCAATCGTTGCAATGCATAAAATGTCACCACGGTCGCACTGACATTCGGCAATAACACACCAACATTGCCAGACTTAATACTCAGTTGTTTGAACGCTTCACCCAAAACTATACTACCGATATGCAATCGTCCAAGATTCATCGCCTCACGTTGCATATCCTCAATAACAATTTGATCGCGTCCATATAGTGTTATTGCTTCACGCATCGCTTGTGAGAGTGTCTTATGGGTGTTTGCAGTTGCATACATAGTCTGCGTCATAAGATCATACATCTCCAGACGTCTTGCTGCTTTATCCTGTTTATTTATGTCCTTCGGACAATTAGTCAAACTCACAGGCGCACAAAATGTTAACGTGATTTTAGGAAAAAAACGCTGTCTAACTTTCCCTTGCAGTCGGCCAAAGCGCGTGTACTGAGGCCCATCAATACGTATTGGAATAATTTTAGCATCACCTAATTGAGCTATCTTAGCCGCCCCCTCATACACTCTCATGATAGTGCCAGTGCTGCTAATTCTTCCCTCAGGAAAAATCACTATGCGTCTTCCTGCACGTAGCATTTTAATGAGACCTTTCACTGCCATGGGCTGGTCTGAGGTTAATGGATACATTTCAAAATGACGGGTAAAGATACGTGCCCACCATTTCTCATTGACTTCTGAATTAATCGCAAAAATTGGTAAGTTTGGAACAAAGCTCATTAATAAGGGCCCGTCTAATAATGAAATATGGTTTGAAATAAGTACATATCGTTCATCATTTAACGGATAATGCTCTAAACCACGCACCTCAACTCGGTACAGCAGTTTAAATAAAATTTGAGCCACCCATCGAATACATTTTCGTTTTATACTATTCATAAATCTAATAGTGCTTGAGCGCTTCTGCCTTTACAAGCATTGACCAGCACTAGCCAAAAACAACACGGTTTGAGACACTCTCAATATCGACTTTTTTGTAAAAGGTTTATCTCATGCATATCGTAACAAATAGAGTATTTGTGCATCCTGATTGGCAACAAGAATTTGAATCACGCTTCAAAAAAAGAGCAGGTCAAATAGAATCTCAAAATGGCTTCAAACAAATGCAAATTCTAAAGCCAGTGTCAGATGATTCGCCTTATGTAGTTTATACAGAATGGGAGAATGAACAAGCATTTCGACAATGGATAGGCAGTGAGGATTTTAAATTAGCCCATCAGAACCCCATGCCTGAAGAAGCCTTTACTCAGAAGGGACAGCTTGAGCAACATATATCAATAATTCGAGCTAGCGCAAATTCTAAATAGTCGTCTGACAGCATCCTCAGTACTAACTAAGCGCTAGCGTGAATGTTGTCGCAAGAAAGTAATCACCTGATTTCGTAGCTGCTGATCAAATAGTAAATCATGCTCATACGCTAACTGACCCTCCTCAATTACTATCGATCGGCTGCCATTATCAGAGTTGATGAATGGGCTACAGTCGCCACGCGTATATTCACTGTCAAACCAGGGATCATGTTTTGCCACTAAAGTCATGACAGGTTCTGACTTAGGCGCTTTAATACCACTATACTCCTCCCAACCGATAGCATGGCAAGTCCAACCTTCAACGACTCTGGCATTAACCGCATGGTCCTGACTTGAACTTGTCATTGTCGCCGCCGTTATACCACCTTCACTATGTCCAACCACAAAAATATTTTTTGGGTCCACCCACTTTAATTTCTTAGCCTGTTTAATTGCGTAAAGCGCATCTTGCTGTCGCATAATAAGAGTTTCACGATAGAGCCCACCTTGAAGACGATAAGGATCACAAGATTGTGGGTATTTTTCTCTCGCCAAACTGTCAGGTCCAATTACGCCATATCCCTGTTCAGCCAACCACTTCATGCGTTGAATACTGCCTGCAATATGTCCTGTGCATCCATGCAAATAAATTACTAGAGGTAGAGGTTGTTCTGGTAATTCACGTACGCTCAAATCCTTCATGAGTGCATAAATAATTTTACCTTCCTGTGGGAGTCGAACTACACTATGCTGCCATGCCCTATCCATTTCATCGAGGCTATACCAATCACTCGACTGCATGTCTTCAGCCAATGTAAAAGCCCGATATATTGTCGACGTACCCATTGCTAGTGCTTGCTGTGCGGACATGCATAACAACCATACCAAAAGTATAACTTTCATTCGTTGACTCCTTTTAACCATAACGTTTTAGATCATCATCTCGTATACTTTGAGTAACAAAAACTTTTTAAAATATGAATGAGCCTAACCACCAAAAATTTCCTACTCATCACTATCGGCTGGATTAGTGTCGGTCTGGGCGTTGTTGGTGTTTTTTTACCCTTGCTACCAACAACGCCATTTATTCTATTGGCTGCCAGTTGTTTTGCCAAATCTTCACCACGATTTCATTTTTGGCTCATTAATCATACTTTCTTTGGACCCATCGTTCGCAATTTTAGTCACAATGAAGCTATTCCTCGTGACATCTGCATACGCATTGTAATCTTTATTATCTGCACACTAGGTCTAACAATTGTCATCATGAATCAACTCTGGGTCACTGTGACCTTGACAATACTAGGCATTATTCTTTGCTCATATTTATGGTTTTCTAGTAAATCCACTTAGATAAACACTCTATGAAAAAATGCATGATTTTATAAAAAGTCATGCATAAACAATAGCTTACAAAAATTATTAATAATAATTATAATTAATAATAATTATTTTTTAAAATTTTTGTAAGGAATTCTTGTTATTCACTTTCATATACAAAGTCGGGTAATTTTATTTTTGTGAAAAATATATTTATTACTCAAAGGAACAATGACAGACAATAGCAAAGAAACTAAATGAAATTACAACAATATCGAAGATTAACCAATCAGCTTTTCAGTGCCATACGAAACGTTGAGACATGCATCACAGAGCGAGAACGTCTATATACATTATCACTGCTCCATCAATGTAATTGTGAGGCATGCGTTTCATATTGCCTGGATGCCAATCAAGATGACATTGAGAGTATGGATCTGGCGCTAAAATCTGGATTAGAAATAATTGAGACTCACTCTAGTAGTTGTTTACTGGAACAATGGCATCCTGATTATCAAACAAGTAATCATGAGTTACATCAAGCATCTTTGAAGAAGTCCCTACATTAATCATTCAGCATTAATTACTCGGACACTTTAAGCGACGCGAGTGCATAAAACATACTTATCACTTTGATCAAGTCAGAAAATGATAAGGTCATGAACTATGTTGGTAAGGACTGGATAATTCAGCCAAGCTAGTGGGCCAATCTATAATATCAATCTGCTAAACAAATACACGCTCATACAACGCGTCAAGCAGCTTCCGCCTAGCATTCATGTTAATATTAATACCTTGCATGAATCTATTCTGTTGTGATGCGGTCTCCAAGTGTGGCAATACTGCCTCTTCAATCATGCGAGAATGTTCAACATCCAGTGTCACGTGACTAGTGAATAACTCTAAATCTTTTTCTTGAATATTGGGTATTTTTCTAAACCCTTTGAGTAACGACGTATAATATTTGGGAATAGGCCACTCACTGGCTATTCCTACTGCGGCAACAGCAGATAGCCAATCTCCATTACGCGTTAACTCTTCCATTTCGCTGATGTATTTTTTCAATTCAGGAATAATTTCATAGTTTTCAGCAGCTAATACTTCACACCCTACACCCTGCATAAAATTTCTGTATAACTGCATATGAGATTGTGCTTCATCGCCCAGTCCGTATTCATCATGAACTATTTCGGCAAGAACAAACTGAATCTTTTCATCTTGAACTATGCCCAGTGTACTGGCTTGGTACAGACGAGTGCGTAATATATGTGGATAATACAATTCGGCAAACATTTGCGCTTTGGATCGCTCAAATATGTGCATACCCTCAAAGTGTTGTATGAAGCGATCACTGAATAAAATATGTGTATCCAGCTGATTTTTTACATTTTGCAAAAACTGCTTCGCTTCCATCCGAATTTCAACCCTTAATAATGTTTGCACAGCATGGGGAAATTGCTGTAAAGTGTTATGTTGTAACAAACTACATATGTATCTTAACATGCATGACCAACACCGCCATAAACAATGCATTCAAAAGGCCTTAGCCAAAGCAAACAAACTATGTACAGAAAAAAAGCTCAGGCTAACCCCTATCAGGGAAAAAGTGCTGGAATTAATTTGGCAGAGTCATAAACCGATCAAGGCCTATGACCTTCTGGCTCAACTCAGTGATAAAAACCACATTGAAAAACCTCCAACAGTATACCGGGCGCTCGAATTCCTATTAAACAATCACTTGATTCATAAGATTGAGACCTGTAATGCATACATAGGTTGTGAATTTGAACACACAGAAGACACCTGCCAATTCCTGATTTGCGATGAATGTGAAGAAGTGAAAGAAATAAAAGAGGCAGCATTAAGAGACATGTTATTTCAAACCAGTGAAAATGAAGGTTTCACTCCCCACCAAACTCATGTAGAAATTCATGGATTATGCGCGCATTGCGCCAAATAAAACTATCATGCTAAAAAATCTTGATCACTATGCCATTATTTTATCTGGCATATGCGCTGTGCATTGCATCGCGCTGCCTCTAGCTATCAGCTTGTTACCCTTCTTATCATTAAGCATGCATCATGGCGAAGACAGTCACAATTTGCTATTCCATCAACTTATTATCTTTATCATCATACCCATCACTTTATTTGCTTTAACGAGCGGATATCGTAGTCACAAAAAATGGCTACCCACCCTTATTGCTAGCATCGGTCTGATAATCTTACTCATCCCTGCACTATTTTTTGACGAGTTAATCATGCACCAGCTCATAACACACGATGACGAAGTGTTGATCACATTGATCGGTGGCTGTATACACGCCGTTGGTCATATTTTAAATGTGCAGAACACGCGTCAAATCCAACACATACACACTAATAGTCTCTAAGCGATTCTCAATCTGACAACATTCATCACTTCCATTTCCAATCCAGCAATATTTTTGTTTTCAGCATAATAGGTAAGATTAACGTACTGGTTTTTTAGACTCTTGTATTGCTGTTTACGCTTATATTGAAATGGTACGTGGTATCCCTCAATCATAAGAGTGTTAAGCACCCAATCATTATGCGGGCGTTGCACATGTGAACTCACTCTCATATATTCAGAATGCACTAACTGTCGGTGTCGTTTAAGTAATTTTTCAGGCCCATTATTTTTAATCATCTGTGTTATTGTTAATCGCTTAAGCGTATTATCTAGTCTACTATTATGCACGGGCAATCAACAGCAATCATCAACCAAAACATTGGAAGAGAATTAATCATGGCAATGAAACATTTTAAGAACGCACAATCCAAAGATATTTCATCACTAGGAATTGAGGGTATTAATGCATCACTTCAAGACTTGGTTTCATCCTCGAATGAAACCTCGCCTATAAGTTGTGGTTTTTTCAAAATGGAAGCAGGCAATCCACTTGAATATACATACAGCTATGACGAGTGCAAAATTATGTTGGAAGGTGAGATGACACTCACTGAGGCTGGCGGTGAAACAATCACCTTGACTCCTGGTGATGTTGTCTACTTTGATAGCGGCACCACGATTACTTTTTCCTCTAGTACCAGCGGCACGGCATTTTATGTGGGCCAGCGTGAATTCGGAAAATTATAATCCAGGATTGACTATATTCTCATTGATATTTGGTGGAGAGGCATATGATATGTCTCTCATCTGATGTATGTCTGTCCATCAATATTCATCAGTTGGATCTCAAGATGTAAAACCCATAGCTGGTCTGCATATCCGTCAGGCTGTTTCTGTATTCTCCCATATTCTTTGCTAATACTTATACAGACATTTCATCCATTTATTTCTAATTCCATTTATCTTATAGGGCCTAAAAAAACCCTAGACAATATTTTAATAAGCCACTCTGAATCTGTTTTCCTACGCAACTTATTGACTATTTTTTTATGCATATAGTTGAGTCCTCTCATCGATTTAAAGGGGATACTCTCCCATAAAAACACACAAATTTTCTGTATGAGATTAGGGTTTTGATAATGACTAGTTAAAATGATATCTCGCACAACACATCTTAATAGAGCTTTTTTGAAGGAACTAATTTTATTAGATTCTATTTTTCTGTCAGTTCTAGAAATAATAGGATATGGATTTTCAAATAAAGTTTATCGACCTAAAAACGTCTTAGCTACTTTGCATTCCAAGGGATAATGACGATCGCATAATTGTTTCAACTGTTGATCATTAAGTGAATTTAATATCGACTGTTTGGAGCCATGCTGCAAAACGAAATCATAATCACAAATTAATATACCACTTAAACAATGTCCTACAATTCTATACGATAATTAAATACACCTATTTAAATAGCATACTGCCAACCCAGCATAAGGCGATAGTCGGTTTTCATTTGAGGCCCATCTAAATCTTGGTGCAATGGCACACCCAATTCAACCCCTAAACGATGTCCACTGCCATGAAGATAATTCAACCCTAATATTCCATCAACACGTTGACCGCCTCGTAAATCTGTTCTTGCTGTCGGCGCCATCATTACATCAAGGTCATCATCGTCACCATCAATATTTTCCCAAGCTTTAGCATCAAGACGAAGTGATAGGCTCACGGAATGATTTAAGTTCATACTAGCCCATGTGCTTGCAGTGTATTCATTACCTAACTGATATCCTTGGTCATTCTTGCCTAAACGAAAAGTATTTAAAGTCTGTAATCCATACGTCCAATGCGCATACTTCATAACATAAGTTAACCCAAGTATAGGATCATATGTGCCGGAACCAAGTTGCATCATATATGGCATTCTGGCCCGCACACCCATAGCATTATCATCTTGCTTTTTAATTGACCCAATGGGAACTCCCATACCGATAGTGGCATGTAGCGATGAGTGATCATTACCCATAAGATTCCACAATGCCGACAACTTTAAATCACCAAACCCTTTAGAGCGTGTTTTGAATTTATAGTTGGCAGGCATCATACCCATGGACATCGGACTAGTAATCATTTCCATTTCAAGCTCTTTGTAGGGAATCATTGCCATCAAAGTGACATCGTCATTCAATCCAAACATGGCGCCAAACATGTGCATTTCCATAGTCATATCTAAGGGTGCAATCATAAAATCTTGATGAATTTCACTCACACTCACTGAACTGGTGCCATCACGATTGCCATCCATCTCCATACGCCCATAACGATACGAAAACATCCACTCACCGGCATTATGAGTATGATCTCCCATAACACCAATTGGAGCATGATCCGTCGGTAAACTGCTATCAGCAAATACACTTGGGGAGACAGCCATTAAAATAGCGGTAATTATGCAACAGTAGTTAAATATTCGATTCACTCATCACATCCTTGATTCGTTAGCATGTGAGAGATTATTACAAACATTCACACACCATGTAGTGTGTCATATTGTCGCACCCACACATCCTGAGGGAGCTTAAATTGATATAAAAAAATCTTTAATCCCAAACTCTAGAAGACTGTATCAAGCTATACAATTGCCCAATACGAACAAATAAAATCAACTCCGGCAGGATATTTATAAACTTTCTCAGTGATTGATGATTTATTTTTAGAGCGCATCACTATTCAATCTGATCATATCTAGATCACACCTGCGAGTTTTAGTATTAACAATTACAAAGCGATAAAAGTTCACCTCACAGCTGACAAATTGATACAACTGAGTGAGTAAGACGAGTATAGAAAACGCAATTAAAGAACATGGTGGCCAGAGACGGAATCGAACCGCCGACACGAGGATTTTCAATCCTCTGCTCTACCAACTGAGCTATCTGGCCGCAATTCATAACACTGTGGAGATGACCCAAGTAGGTCGTATCTCTGGATGATGCTATCGTGTCTCTGAGGTATATGAGACATGCGTCATGTAAAGTGTAGTGTGTGTATATGCTCACACGTCAGATTGTGAAGAACATACCTGCCATCTGATGCGGGATGCGATATTAAACAGACTCTTAGCCTGTGCGTCAAGTTTAGTCTTTGGGGGCTATAAAGTCTTTAGGTACTTCAGAACCTTCACCAAAAAGAAACTTTTCCATTTCCTCCTCGAGAAATTTGCGTGCTTTCGGATCAACTGGCGTCAGACGATATTCATTAATAAGCATTGTTTGATGGCCCACCCATGCCTCCCATCCTTGCTTGGAGATGTTCTCATAAATCCTCTGACCTAACTCACCTGGATAAGGGGCAAAATCCAGTCCCTCACCCTCAACGCCCAACTTACTGCATTGCACCATACGCGTCATGGTGTCTCCTTATTGATAATTTTTGATAAAGTCATGATTAAAGCATTATCCAGAAAATTGTTTTAACAACTTATTCACTGGCGCGGCAACACCAGCCTGAATCTGGGGATATTTATACCAGACCCATTCACTACGTTCCATTACCCTTAATGAGGGGGCATCCAGTTGTATCGAGATGGGCTGAATATTTAGACTATAATGACTAAACACATGTTTAATTAACTCATGCTCACAATAGTCTTGACCATTTTGGTTGAATTGTTCTTGGAACCATTGCACAGCGCTATGAGTGTTTTCAAATTCGGGGAAACTCAATAAACCACCCCATATGCCAGTGTCAGGGCGCCGCTCCATTAACAGCCCTTGTTCAGAGCACTTTACCACTAACATAACCACTTCTTTTTCTGGATAATCTTTTTTAGGCTTTCTTGTGGGTAAATTAGACTGCTCCAACATCTCATGAGCATAACAATCGTGTTGCACTGGGCATCGCTCACACTTCGCCCGACTGCGTGTGCATAGTGTTGCTCCCAGATCCATCATGGCTTGCGTATAGGCGGCATTATTATCAACTGGAGTACGCTGTTCTGCATATTGCCATAATATTTTTTCAACCTTTGCAGACCCAGGCCATCCATAAGTACCAGTATGTCTAGCCAGTACACGCTTCACATTGCCGTCTAATATGGCGTGACGCTGATTAAAACTAAGTGATAATATCGCGCCGGCTGTCGAACGTCCGATACCAGGCAAAGCCATAACTTGTTCAATGTTGATTGGAAATTTTCCCGCATACTTTTCAACAATAATTTGGGCTGCTTTGTGTAAATTACGTGCGCGTGCGTAGTAACCCAATCCTGACCAATGATGCAGCACAGCATCCTGAGAGGCACCTGCTAAGGTGGTAATATTTGGGAAAGCCTGCATGAATTTCTCGAAATAAGGAATCACCGTTTCTACCTGAGTCTGCTGCAGCATAACTTCAGACACCCAAACACGGTAAGCACTGCGTGGCTTTTGCCATGGTAGATGATGACGGCCTGAATGTTGTGCCCATTTCAATACGCGATCAGCAAATAACTCTGGCCTCATCCCCATATGAGCACACTAGAAAAATTTAAATTTTTTGATTTGCTTCTTAAGATCATCACCCAATTTTTCACCAGCACCTTCTAGCAATTTTTCTTTGATTTTTTGTTTTTGCTGACCAGTGATAACCGACTTCATGTCGAAATTATATTTCGGGTCAGTGAATGGCCCGGTAATGCTAATAGGGAGTTTTTTACTGCCCTTTCCAGCCATTCCAATATTTAACGTATAAGCAATACGTTCGCTGGCAAGATCAACTTGACCATTTCCAGTAGCAGATATCAGCGGCGCGACTAAAACCAAATCTTGATTGGATAAAATGCCCTCATCAATCACAGCACTAGCAGAAAAACTGTTGAAGATAATTTCTTTACCACTGACTTTCGGAGAGCGTCCTTGTAAAAAAGCCACGACATATTCAATATTCTTAGCTAAATCTTGATTTTGCAATGCGCCATCGACTGCACGAAAACTGAGTTTGCCCTGTAGCTTTTTTTTCAGTCCAGATAGCCGCTGACCAGACGTCTGCAAAGTAAAGCCCAGTTCGGATTGACCCCTTATCAACGATCGCTTGTTATCTGATAAGGCCTGGAGCAGTTCGCCAATTGCTAAGCCTTTCAACTGACCCCTTGCAGAATACATTGGTACTGCTCGACTCACATCCACCTCAGCCATCCCTGCATAACTGCCCTCATAAAGATTAAACGTGAGTTTTTTGACTTGTGCCACACCCTGTTGAATAGAAATAAGACTCTTGAGATCAGTTAACTCGAGACCAGATGTACGTAGCGTATTCACACTTACATCTCCCGCGACCATCATTTGACGAATGTGTTCTAATGGCAACTCGACAACATCACTACTAGACGCATCATCTGTGTGTGAGGGAGCCACCAACATTTCATCCAAGTCAATTTCATCGGCATGCACTGAAAATTTTATATTAGGCTGCGTAAAAGACTGTAATGACAACGTGCCAACTAATACCATATCGTTAAATGCTAAACGCATATCTGATAGAGATAGCGCTTCGTGCGCATAATCATATTTAAGTTGAGTATTAAGACCCAGCTTGATACCTGCCTCTGGTAAATCAGGCGATTTGGCTTGCACATCAACAGCCAAACCACGTAACTGCAGTTGTGCGGCTTTCAAATCCAACATCATCTTGCCACCAAGACTCAATTCCACAATGCTTTGAGAAGCAGTCTGAGCAACACGGAGGGTGGCATTTATCGGTGCAAACTCGGGACGTCCAATAGCTCCACTATCAAAATTCACTCGATCGACAGTTATGGTATTTTTCCCGAGTGCATCCTCATATGTGAATCTGGCGTCACTGATTTTAATCCCAGCCACTTCAATTCCAAGCGGAACACTTGAAGAACTATTTTTTTCAAGCTGATCTTTTGTCTGTGGCTTTTTTAAATCCGTCGTAGCGATTAAATCTTGCCAGTTAGTATTACCTGCTTTATTTTTTTCTAAATTTACTTGCAAGCCATGCAACTCTATCGTGTCTGCTTTAAGTTGAAACATCAGTAAACTCAGCAGATCAGCGCGAATGATGACGTTATCTAACTGTGCAAATGTCTCTTGTGAGAAGCCTTCAGCGTTACTCACATAGGTGTTACCTAGCTGAATACCTAGTTTAGGGAATAGGGTAAATTCAATATCTCCGACTAACGTCAGATACCTACCGGTGGCTTGACTGAAACTGGAAGTGATAAATTCTTTGTGATCATTGGGATCAATGAGGGTAGTTACCCCCCCTATAACCACAGCCATCAACAAAACAATACTAACTAGTGAGGTGATCAAAAACTTAATTATTCTCATTACTACTCCTAATGATGACCCCAACCAAAAAGGTTCTTACAACGCAACCAACTCCCCGAGACTCTCACACAATCAGCATACACTCTAACGTGTCCAAGTGCCTGACTTGCCTCCAGTCTTCTCTAACAACTGTATTTGATGCATCGTCATGGCTTTATCGACCGCCTTACACATATCATAAATCGTCAACAGTGCGACTTGCACAGCCGTGAGAGCTTCCATTTCAACACCCGTTGGACCTGTAGTTTTAACGCGAGCGGTGCAATAAACTTGATTCTCATGTGGCTGACATTCAAAATTTAATTCGACTGATGTTAATGCCAGAGGATGGCATAGCGGTATCAGCTCAGAGGTTTTCTTAGCCGCCATGATGCCGGCGATGCGAGCAATTCCGAGCACATCACCTTTCTTGTGACCACCTGCTTGAATCAATTCTAGCGTCTCTGCTCGCATGCGTATGGCGCCTTCAGCGAGTGCCACACGTTGAGTTTCTGGCTTGTCGCCTACATCGACCATGTGAGCTTCTCCAGCCGTATTAAAATGCGTTAATTCATTCATAAACTGTGTCTATTTTTTTGCAATTATAGTGATAATATGTTGAATCATTAGTAAGATGCGATGTCAATAATCATACACCAAGGCAGCTTACAACATCTATTGTGACGATCGGATAACTCCCTATAACCACCAATTTAATATTGGCACTTTATTTAACAATTTCCATCATTATGACTATAAGAGTACGTTTTTTTGCAAGCCTGAGAGAATCTATTGGAACAGGTGAAAAAATCATAGAAACAAAGAACACCATGTCTGTTGCTGAGGTGTGGACACACTGTGCTGAAACAACTCAATTACCTGCCGCTATACCTGCCACTATACTCATTGCCATTAACCAAGAATATGTCAAACCCGATGCCATGGTGAACTCAGGTGATGAGATAGCCTTCTTTCCTCCTGTTACTGGTGGTTAACCAGCAAATCACTAGCCACCAACTGCGGAAAAAATAGCCATTGATTGTCACTATTAGCAAACAAGGCAACCTTCATTAAAGAAACAACTAAAACCATTGTCTCGATATTATCTCACCAGTAAAAACAAGGCTCTGCGACCACGTTGAATGTTTAACAACAAGCCCTGCCCATTTTTCTTAAGTGCCTTTTCAAAGCCCTTGAAATCATCCACAGGCATTTTATTTACACTCAAAATAATATCGCCTGATCTTAATCCCGCATACGCTGCCGGACTTCCAGGCTGAAGCTTAGATACAATTAAAACCGGTTTTACACCACCTTGTGAATTTTCAAGTTGTTTCATGGTGATTTCAGCGCCCACTAACTTCTCAGATAACGCTTTACCCGGCTTAGAGAACACCTTGATTTCAGCAATACGGGCCGTCACTTGTCGGTTTTTACCATTGCGAATGATGTTCAATTGAATATCTTCACCCACGCGCATCAGGCCAATTTTGTTTCTCATGTCGGTAGAATCTTTAACCTCATCACCATTGATACTGATAATGACGTCACCGGCAACCAGTCCTGCTTTGTCTGCCGCTGAATCCTGTTCTACCCTGGCTACCACCACACCTTTCTTTTGCTTAAGTTTAAAAGCCTCGACTAGTTCAGGCGTTAGATCTTGCGCGGTGAACCCTAGACGACCACGCTTTACCTCACCATATTCAATCAACTGATCGATAATTTGTTGCGCCATATTGACCGGAATAGCAAAACCAATACCAACACTTCCTCCATTAGGCCCGACTATCGCCGTATTAATTCCTATCAACTCGCCACGCAAATTAACTAAAGCACCACCGGAATTACCTGGATTAATTGAAGCATCGGTCTGAATGAAATCTTCATATTTTTCTATCCCTAGTCCACTTCTACCCAATGCGCTGACAATACCTGAAGTCACCGTTTGACCTAAGCCAAAAGGGTTGCCTATCGCTACAACAAAATCACCTACTCTTAGTTCCTCAGAATCAGCAATGTCGATTGCATTAAGATTATCGGCCTCTACTTGAATAACCGCCACATCTGCACCTGAATCACGGCCTACAATTGTGGCATCGAATTTTCGCCCATCACTCAACGTAACAACAATATCATCTGCTTTTTCTATGACATGATTATTCGTCACGATGTAGCCTTGTTGCGCATCGATGATGACGCCTGAGCCAAGCCCCGTTTTTTTTCGCTCACGAGGTTGCTGAGGCACATCAAAAAAATGCCTAAAAAATGGGTCATTAAATAATGGGCTATGCTGAACGACCATGCTAGAAGTCGCAATATTCACTACACTCGGTGTGACTTGTTGCAACATAGGGGCAAGTGTTGGCAACTTTTCCCCTTCTACACTGACTGGCAATCCCGCCCAACTATAGAAGTTGCCAATCAATACTAGGGTCAGAGTAAGTAATAGATTTTTCATGATTCTCATAACTTAAAATTTATTAAACGTTGTTTAATCCATAATCATTTGAGAGTAGCGAGCTAACAAAGCCACAGCCATTGATAAGATACTAATCTATGTTCTCAAAACGACCAACCGCGCGATTCTTACGCACCTCATCAATAGTGAATAATTGACCATTCATTGTGATATAGGTTCCAAGTCCCGCCAAAGATACGGCGGCACAAGCAAATCCCAGATTAAACAAAGCATCACTATCACGAAATCTGGCCGGCTGCATGGCGCCAACCAATATAATAGTTTTGTCTTGTATGTGTTTTAATGCTTGCCCTGTCTCCACCATGGTATCGGTACCATGCGTGATGACTATATGTTTGCATGGCTCTCGCTCAACCCTGGACGCAATATCCACTCGATCTTGATCACTGATTTCAAGACTGTCTTTTTTCAATATACTGTCGATCGAATAATCAAAATTCACACCCGCTTGTTTGAGTATCCATTCAGCTTGGGGTTCTCCAATGGTGTAGTCACTCAGAGCATCAAAATAAACTTTATCGAAAGTGCCACCGGTACAGAGTATTTTTATTTCCATAACATCTCGCAATATTTAAGTATGTTTTTCAGTGATTATACGTTATTCAATATTTTGGATTTGTTCACGCATCTGTTCAATACATACCTTCATATCTACTGCAGCTTGTGTCGTTTTAATATCAGCCGATTTTGAACTCAAGGTATTAGCCTCACGATTCAATTCTTGCATCAGAAAATCCATGCGACGTCCGACAGGTTTTTCACTGTTGACTACCATGTTGAGTTCATCCAAATGACTATCGAGTCGATCCAATTCCTCTTCAACATCTAATTTTTGCGCCATAATAACCAATTCTTGCTCTACCCTTGTCATTTCTATATCAATATTTATTTCCTCGATTCTGGATATAATTTTCTCACGCACAGCTTGCAATACCTGCGGACGCCTAGAACGGACATCTTTGATTAGATGTTTAAGTTCATCTAAACGCTTAATAATCAACTCACGCAAGCGCGCACCTTCAACCTGACGATTTTCAACCAATGCTTCGACAGTTTTCTCAAAACTGCTCTTAACAATGTCCAAGAGTAGATTTTGATCAACCGTATTTTGCTCAGTCACACCTGGCCAGTTAAGTATATCCATAGGATTCACTGCTCCAACCTGCAATGTATCTTGTGCTCGAACCGTAGCTTTATCCCGCAATTGTTGAACTTGTTTAAGCAAACTGTCCACCAGTGGCTCATTGATTGTTAGTTCTACTTGCGTATCTGACGTTGTTCGCAGTTTGAGAGAACAGTCTATTTTGCCTCGACTGAGAGCATCTTGAAGGTGCTTTCTTAAAACAAATTCTGCCGCGCGCGCATCTTCAGGCAAGCGAAAATTCATTTCTAAATATCGATGATTAATTGAGCGTATTTCCCATACAAATTGACCCAATGTGTGATTTTCTTCTACACGCGCAAAGGCGGTCATACTCTTAAGCATTGTGTACCCTTCTTAACAATAGTTTTGACTCACTAGTTACTAAGTCCACCAGTTATAGTGTAGCTCACTAGCATCACCAGTATGGCTCTATGGCATGCATGCTCGTATAATGCGCGCCAATAAACTAGGAGATAGTTATGCGACCAAGCCAACGCGCACCAGATCAACTTCGCGATATTCAATTCACACGCCACTATACCCAGCATGCCGAAGGATCCGTACTGGTCGCTTTTGGAGATACTAAAGTCCTGTGCAACGCGTCCATAGAACCAAAAGTACCGCACTTTTTACGTGATCAAGGCAAGGGATGGATCACTGCTGAGTATGGCATGTTACCGCGTTCAACGGGAAGTAGAATGGCTCGAGAAGCCAGTCGCGGGAAACAAAGTGGACGAACTCAAGAAATTCAACGCCTTATTGGCCGTTCGTTGCGAGCAGCAGTCGATTTACGCTTATTGGGTGAACATACTATCACTATCGATTGCGATGTTATCCAAGCTGACGGCGGGACTCGAACCGCCTCTATAAGTGGTGCTTATGTCGCCTTGCATGATGCCATTCACAAACTAATAACACTGAAAGCCCTAGAGCAAAACCCAATTCAACATGCTGTTGCATCGGTATCAGTAGGGATAGTTAATCAAGTCCCCGTGTTAGATCTAGACTATGCAGAGGACTCCACTGCCGATACTGATATGAATATTGTCATGAATGACAAACAACAATTCATCGAGTTGCAAGGGACTGCAGAAGGACACTGCTTTGACCAACAAGAGCTAAATAACATGATGGCTTTAGCTAAAGCTGGCATTGCCACCATCATAGAAAAACAAAAACAATGCTTAAGTGCATAAGTAGTACAGAACAGTCACGGTGAATAACACTCGCACCATCGTCTTAGCCAGCAGTAATCAAGGTAAGTTGGCAGAAATCAAAACGATATTGGCGCCTTACTCTTATCAATTACGCACGCAAAGTGAATTCTCTGTCAGTGATGCTGATGAAACTGGACTCACATTTATCGAGAACGCACTCATTAAAGCGCGCCATGCTTGTGAACACACAGGCCATATGGCGTTAGCAGATGACTCTGGTCTGGAAGTGGATGTCTTGCAAGGTGCACCAGGCATATATTCTGCCCGTTACGCAGGAGCACATGGTGATAGTGCAGCCAACAACGCCAAGCTATTAGAAGCACTTCAATCTGTACCTGAGGGGCAACGTCAAGCTCGCTTCCACTGTGTCATAGTATTGCTGCGCCATAGTGATGATCCAACTCCAATAATTTGCCAAGGAACCTGGCATGGCACGATTGCAACTTCACCCTCTGGCAGTGAAGGCTTTGGATATGATCCACTGTTTTATCTGAGTCAATATAATTGCACAGCAGCTGAACTCAGCAATGAAACGAAAAACCAAATCAGTCATCGTGCTCTTGCGCTTCGACAACTCACTGCACAACTCCAACATCTTACGCCAAACAACTGACTTTTCTGTGTCAATACAATCACCACAAAGCTTTAGCTTATATATCCATTTACCATGGTGTTTACATAAATGTGCTTATTGTGATTTCAACTCTCATGCCAGCACTACCGAAAATTTACCTGAACAACAGTATTTGCAAGCATTGTTACATGACTTACAGCTTGCCTGTGAGCCGTTAAAAGATCGCCAAGTACGCTCAATATTCATCGGTGGAGGCACACCCAGCTTATTTTCAGCTGAAGCGATTCATCAACTTTTGACCGCCTGCCATACCTACACTCACTTAGCTGATAATTGTGAAATTACTTTAGAAACCAATCCCGGAACATTCGAAATCAGCAAGTTTAAACAATTCTTAAGTGCTGGCATTAATCGATTATCAATCGGTGTTCAGAGCTTCAATGACAAGTATTTGCAGGCTTTAGGTCGAATACATGATGCACAGAATGCCCTCAATGCGATTCAAACGGCATCTGCTATCGGCTTTTGCAACATCAACATAGATTTAATGTTTGGTTTGCCTAATCAAACACTCAAAGATGCCATCAATGAGGTCCAGCTGGCCGTACAACAACCTGTTCAACACATCTCCTACTATCAACTTACATTAGAACCCAATACAGTATTTCATCGATATCCTCCCCCATTACCTAACAGCGATACCCAGTCGGAGATGCAATTTGCCGCACAGACAATCTTGCACGATGCCGGTTTTTCACGCTATGAAGTATCAGCATACGCACAGCGAGATGCTCATTGCCGACATAATATGGCTTATTGGCAATATCACGACTATCTAGGCATCGGTGCTGGAGCACATAGCAAAATCACGCTTAATGGTTCAATTACCCGTCAGCAACGCACACGTCAACCAGAGAGTTATATGCACGCTGTCAGCACTCATACACATATAGTCAAACAATCTCATATTTCCCCAGTGGAACAGCTATTTGAGTTCATGCTAAATAATTTACGTCTGACTCAAGGCTTTGAACGTCAACAACTGCACAATCTCACTCAAATTGACTGGCATGAAATAGAACCCATGCTTGTCCAACTTATGGATGAAGGCTTAATGGAGTACCATCAAAGCCATTACAGAGCCTCAAGCTTGGGATATCGTTTTCTTGATCACATCACAGAGCGTTTCCTCCCAAATTAAGGGCAATATTCATCATAATCAGATCACATGGAATCACCTCTATGTTGTTAGATACCCATCTAGTTGGCTGTCCATATTGTGGAGAATCCATCGAACTCACAGTGGATACACAAGAGGCTAATCAAGAATACATAGAAGATTGCCACGTCTGCTGTCAGCCCATAGTAATAAAACTATTGCAAAATACATTTGACCAATCCGTGTATTTAGACTGCCGACGTGATCAAGACTAACAAAAACCGCCTAAAATAAGTGCTTTATTCACAGCGAGAGCCTTTTAGCTTATTTTTCTTGAGTATTTAACTCGAAAACTTCGTGTATATCCCCAATGGAAAACACATTTTTTAATAAAAACAATAGCTTACCTATAGTGTTTAATTTTTAACCGATTTAAAGATTTAAGGCTTTTTCTCGAGAATTAATCACTATTTCTCATTCTATCCACAATTTTATCCACAGATTTTGTGGATAAGCTAACAACCTTTGATTGGACAGACACTTACGTCACTTAGTGAAATTTTTTGTTTAAAAAAAACCTCTATGTACGCGTGATTTTACTGCTTGCCATAACAAGCCAATATACAGTATCATCTCGCCTCAAATTTTAGGTCAGCACACATGAAAGCCGATATCCACCCAGAATATAAATCCATTACCATTAGTTGCAGTTGTGGTAACTCCTTCGAAACACAATCCACTTATGGTGGGGATGCTATGCAGATAGATGTGTGTGCAAAATGCCATCCTTTTTATACGGGTAAACAGAAGATACTCGACACTGCTGGACAAGTTGATAAATTCCGTCGCAGATACGGCACAAAATAATTCCGCCAGCCAATTTCAACAAGCCAATCGACTCTATCGACGATCCATCCAGGCCAATCCACTGACCGGTATATCATCACGCCACGTTCGGTTCTGTACTAATACGCACATTTTGCATGTCATTAATTTGTTGTGCTTGAAAAAACACAACCAACAGCATACCTTCTTGGTTACGATCTATTGACTCGAGGACGACAAATACATCCTTGATCTGTCTAAACCAGACACCGATACATAGAAACTGACTGAACGACATTGACCGAAAGGTACCAACGACGCATGACTAAAATCAAGCTCAACAAAGGCGTATTTCGAGCTACTTGTCTGTTACTGCTAGTCTTAAGTAGTCTGGCATTACTGCAAAGCTGTGCGACCAACCCTGTTACGGGTAAGCAAGACCTAGTCCTAATGAGTGAGGATCAAGAAATTGCTATCGGTCAAAAGTATCATCAGCAGATAATGCAAACCTATCGACCTTATAATGACCCAGAACTGCAAGCATATGTCAGCGAATTAGTCGAAAATATTGCAATCAATAGTCACCGCAGTCACCTTTATTATCACGCCACGGTGTTGGACAGCCCACAGGTCAATGCGTTTGCCTTACCAGGTGGCTATGTCTACATCACGCGCGGCATTATGGCTTACATGAATTCCGAGGCGGAATTAGCTGGCGTATTGGGCCATGAAATCGGCCATATAACCGCACGCCATGGTGTTCGACAACAGAGCGCTTCTCAAATTACTAATATTCTCACATCAGTCCTCGCCAGCGCCTCTGGCATTTATGGTGCTGGTGACCTTGCCAACATTGCCGGCACAGCGCTTCTGCGAGGATATGGGCGTGAACACGAACTTGAAGCTGATCGTCTAGGTGCAGAATATCTAGCCAAAACTGGTTATGACCCACAAGACATGATCAAGGTCGTCGGTATTTTAAAATCACAAGAAGATTTTGATAAGCAACTGGCCGAAGAAGAAGGACGTGAACCACGGGCTTATCATGGCTTATTCTCAACCCATCCAGCCAATGACTTACGTCTTCAAGAAGTCATTAGAGCGGCAGACAAATACAAACCCGCTGAAGTGAATAAAGGCGAACGCTTTATGAAAATGATGGACGGTTTAGTGCTCGGTGATAGTGAAAAAGACGGCGTCATTCGCAAAAATAATTTTTATCATAAACAATTAGGCATCACTGTGAGTTTCCCAAAAAATTGGAAAATTGATAACCGTCCAGATCGTCTAATTGTCACACCAAAAACTAATGACGCGATCATACAAATGACATTGCGCGATTTGAATAAACGCCAGACACCTAAGCAATTTCTACAAGACCAGTTCAAAAATGGACTCAAACAAGGCATGAGCGTACAGACCGACGATTATCAAGGCTATACTGCGATGGTCAACACTAACACGCCGTTCGGTAAACAAAACACTCGTGTTGGGGTCATATTTAAAGACAAACAGGTTTATCAAATTTTAGCTGCGGCCAAAAACGATTCGCTTTTAAACCAGTATGACAAATCTTTTATTGAAACAATCAACAGCCTGCGCGCACTCAAGAAAAACGAGGTCAAACTAGCTACCCCACGTAAGCTTAGAGTTATCACCGCTAAACAAGGTGATACTTTTGCAAAGCTAGCGCAGCAATCCCCCCTCACATCCCATGCAGAGGAACAGCTGCGTCTCATTAATGGGCTGTATCCAGATGGAGAGCCCACTCCTGGTCAAATAATAAAAATAGTACAATAATTATTTGTTTGCGCTGGTAGTATAAACGCTGACACTTTGCCCGCTTGTCCATACTTGCTGTAAAAAACTATGAGTAAAAAACAAACAGCTTATCTAATCGATTCAAGCATCTATATTTTTAGAGCCTGGTTCACACTTCCCGACACGCTAGTTAATCATGCCGGTGAACCAGTGAATGCGGTTTACGGTTTCACTGATTTTGTGGCTGGCTTATTAGATGAAACTAATCCTGAGTTAATCTCATTTGCCTTTGATCAGAGTCTTACCAGCTCTTTCAGAAATACTATCTATCCACCTTATAAAGCCAATCGCGAACCCGCCCCTGAAGAACTCAAACGCCAATTCGTTTATTGTAGACGTTTTATTGAAGCACTAGGTTTGCCTCTACTGAGTAGTGACCGGTATGAGGCGGATGATTTATTAGGATCTGCTGCACACCATGCACGCAACCAAGGACACACTGTAACTATCCTAAGTGCCGATAAAGATTTAGCACAATTAATTACCGAGCAAGATATTTTTTGGAACTATGCTAAAAATGAACGCCTCACACCCAATAAAATTAAAGATCACTTTGGCGTTCGACCTGATCAAATTGCTGATCAATTAGCCTTAGCTGGTGACAAAGTCGATAACATACCTGGTGTTCCTGGCGTCGGCATGACTACAGCCGCTCGCTTACTCAATAAATTTGAAACACTCGATAACTTACTCGCCAATATAGCCAATATAAGCAGCATGAAAATTCGTGGCGCAAAACGTATTCAAGATTTGATTGATGAGCATCAAGACATGGTACGCTTATGTAAACGCCTAACAGAAATCAAATGTGATGCAGAGCCATCCACGGGCAGTTTCAGACTACACCGAGAAAGCTGTGATCAAAACGCCCTTGAAGAATTGTTTGAACAACTTGGTTTTGGAAATCTGCGCCGCCAACGATGGGAGAAGCTGATTACTGCTTAGCCCCTTTAGCAAGCGCGCGCTGTTTACATAACTCAACCTCTTGTTGACTGTCATCATAAGTTGCATCAAGCGCTGGCCACCCTTGCATGTGCATCATCGCAATGTTGGTAAGCGCATGAATATGACTAGGCGTAGAATTTAAAGCAGGAATATAGCTAAAGTTTTTGCCTCCCGCCTCTATGAATATAGCGCGATTCTCCATATCTATCTCCTCCAGAGTCTCAACACAATCTGATGAGAATCCAGGACAAAATACATCTATGGATTGCACTCCTTCCTGCCCGAGTTTTTCCAGTGTTTTGTCTGTGTAAGGTTGCAGCCATTCCTCACGTCCAAAACGCGATTGAAAAGTCGTCATCCATTGCTCATCGCTCAGTCTCAGTTGAGTTGCAATTAGACGAGCGGTTTTATGACATTGACAGTGATAAGGATCACCTGACATCAAATAACGTTTTGGCACGCCATGAAACGAAAATACTAGTTTTTCGTGACGAGGATGTGTTGCCCAATGCTGATGAATCTGATCAGCGCACGCTTTAATATAGTCAGCATGTCCAGCATATTGTTGAATAAATCTAAATTCTGGCACCCATCGAAGTTGGGTAAGTGTTTGTGATACAGCATCAAACGTGGAGCCAGTCGTTGAACCAGAGTACTGCGGATACAATGGCAACACGCATAGCTTTGTGACGTTCTTTTCTTGCAATTTTTGCAAGGCGTGTTCAATCGAAGGTTGTCCATACCGCATAGCACACTCTACCTCTATGTGATCTAAACCCCGTGCTTGCAATTGCTGTTTAATGCCTTCCATCTGACCTAGGGTATGTGACATAAGTGGCGAACCTTGTTCTGTCCAAATCTTTTTATATACGGCTGCACTTTTCCTAGGACGAATACGCAAAATGATTAAGTTTAATACCAGCCACCAAATAGGGCGTGGAATCTCCACAACGCGCGGATCCCATAAAAATTCGGCTAAATATTTCCGAAGTGCCTTAGCAGTGGGTGCCTCAGGTGTCCCTAAATTTGTAATTAATAATCCTGTTTTTTCTAGACTTGAGTGCTGGTAGTCTTTTTTACCTGAGTATTTCATGATCAATGTCGTTTTTTATAGAGCGCTTAGCTTAACGCGATCTATGATTTATGAGAATCGGCGTAGGCGTTCGTGTAATGGACTGGTACGTGGAAAATGTGCTAACAAGAATTTCATTTGATCAGCCAACACTTTTCGGCCTTGCAAATAAATATATTCGGCATGGGTAGGCACAAATGGAACGGCAAGCAACTGCATCCCAGCCTGCTCAGGCGTGTAATTAGCTTTTTGATTGTTGCATCGCTTACATGAAGTGACAACATTATTCCATGTGTCTTCTCCCCCCTGGCTGATTGGTCTGACATGATCTCGTGATAGATCGTGCCGGTGGAAGCTCCCTCCACAGTACATGCATAGATAAGTATCGCGTTTAAATAACGTTTGATTATTCAACGGTGGAATATAACTGTCATGCAATGTCTTATTATTGCCATAAGTTGCAATAATTGAGTTAATCTCAATGCGGCTCTTTATACCTGTCTTGGAATTTACGCCACCACGCACCACATACAACGCTTCACCGCATGTATATGCAACCTGATCTGCACAGTATAACTTTGTGGCCTCTTGATAATTGATCCACTCAAGCGGCATACCAGAGACATCTGTGCGCAAGACTTGTTGCCATAAAGATTGATCCATGGACACCTAACCTCTGTGTGACTGAGCATACTGTATGCAACTGATGCAATTGTGGCAAGTGAAACAATGATCATATAGCGAAATCCATGCCTTGGTATCGGTGAAAAACCTCGAGCGCACTGCAGTGATAAAAGATGAAAACCAGAGATATACCTACAAACTTCGAGTGTCTCTCAATGAAAATGAATCATTAAGCACATAGACTTAAAGTACTTTATTCACATGTAACGTTAAACTAATATGACACTATGCAAAGAACCGTGATAACTGACTAATATGCGACTAAGTGTATGATTTTCATACATTCATACACGGATAAAATTTGCACAAACCAAACCACATACTGATAACAAACCATGTTTTTACGTCTCACCGACACCCTATCCACATATTTATCCACAGAAACTGTGGATAAAGTCCATCGTCCATATTGAGCTGGCTTCTTTAATCATGACCACAATCCCTCTAGCTCAAATCGTCCTTGATAACCCACTTAGGAAATTGTTTGATTATCAAATACCCAAAGATTTACATACGCAGCTAACACCCGGCTGCAGGGTATTAGTGCCGTTCGGTCGCAGAATGCTCACTGGCGTATTCATAGGCTTCACTGACAATGCTCAGGTGCCTGAACATAAACTTAAACAGATAAAGACGGTGATTGATCAAGCACCACTATTCAATCATGAGACCTTACAGTTAATCATGTGGGCGGCGCATTACTATCATACGGCTCTGGGGTGTGCGGTATTTACGGCACTACCTCCAGCATTGCGCAAAGCTGATACTCATGGCACCCTTCATGAATCTTATATCAGCCCACTACAGGCTGATGCAGAAAAACTTCAGCGCGCGCCTAAACAAAAAGCGATTTTTACTTGGCTATTAGAACAACAGCCACATGCTGTCACACAATCAGAACTTCAGCAGACCTTCCCTAAAAGTCGCAGTGCAATTCAATGTTTAATCGAAAAAGGCTATATCAAGAATGAGACTCGAGCACTCCCCCCCCAATCACAACATCCAATTGATAGCCACTCTCTCAATCTTACGCCCGCACAAAATTCGATAAGTCAGGCTTTATTATCAAGACTAAATAATTTTAACCCGTGCTTATTAGAAGGCGTCACTGGTAGTGGCAAAACAGAAATTTACTTCAGCCTTATTGAGAAAGTTTTACAAACAGCGGCTAGCCAAGTGTTGATTTTAGTTCCAGAAATTGGTCTCACCCCTCAACTACAATTGAGGTTACAAAAGCATTTTTCGACAGAAATAGGATTACTCCACTCAAATATTACAGAAACAACACGCTATAAAACTTGGTTGAAGATCAGTCGTGGCGATATCCGTGTTGTTCTCGGCACACGCTTGGCTGTTTTTACACCTATGCCACAATTAAAAATGATTATTGTTGATGAAGAACATGACCCTTCATTCAAGCAACAAGAAGGGTTTTTATATCATGCTCGTGACGTAGCAATTTATCGTGCCAAGCAAAATAACATACCTATTATTCTTGGCTCGGCCACACCATCATTTGAATCACTGCACAATGTCAGCACACAAAAATATCACCATCTACAACTCACAGAGCGTGTATTTTCCGATCAACTACCGAGTATTCATGTCAGCGATATGCGTGCACAGTCTGCTGGACAAATTTTATCACGCCCATTAGTCGACGCTATGCAACGCCATTTAAGCCAAGATAAACAAGTTATTTTATTTTTAAACCGACGCGGATATGCACCTGCTTTATATTGTCATGATTGCGGATGGGTGGCCAAATGCCCGCGTTGTGATTCAAATATGACTTATCATTCCACTCACAATAAACTCATATGCCATCATTGTGACTATCACATGCCAAAATCCTCGATCTGTGGCGAATGTCAGTCCAGCAATGTGGCATTACTTGGACACGGTACCCAACGTATTGAGGAAATGCTTGAACAAGCATTTCCCAATTACGCTCACATAAGGCTGGACCGCGATAGTACCCGTCATAAAGGCAGCATGGAGACCATACTAGATGATATACATCAACATAAATATCAGATCATCATAGGCACACAAATTCTATCCAAAGGACACGACTTCCCAGATGTGACGCTAGTTGGTGTTTTGGATATAGACTATGGCATTTATAGTCATGACTTTCGCGCTATGGAGCGTAGCGCACAGTTACTTATGCAAGTGGCCGGGCGTGCTGGCAGGCGGAATGTACGCGGGGAGGTTTTTGTGCAGACCCATAATCCTGATCACCCTCTACTAACGACATTAATCCAAAAAGACTATACTAGCTTTGCACAGCAAGCGCTGAGTTCACGAAAAGAATATCAACTGCCGCCTTATGTTTATCATATTATATTGCGTGCCAGAGCTGGACACCCCGAGGCAGTACAGGCATTTTTGATTCAAGCCAAAAATTCAGCACATACTATTTTCCCAAAGGAAATAAAAATCCAAGGCCCGATCATCCCAGCAATGGAAAAAAAAGCTGGGCAATATCGAGCCTTTTTATTACTTACGCGTACACAACGTGGACAACATACGAGCCTCATCAATGCATGGATAGAGCATTTATCACAACAAAAAAATGCCAATCGCGTCTATTGGAGCATAGATGTGGATCCAATTGAATTCACTTGAGCACTGATAAAGCGAATTGGATAAGAGTACAATAAGCGGCATAATATAAAATTGGAATAAAACATTGAAGGAACAAATTAGCCAAGCCATCAGTCATAGTATTGAGCAACTCATCTCTGAGCAGAACTTAACTCAAACGTTCGATGGATCAGTACAAGTCACTCGCACCAAAGATCCTAGCCATGGTGACTATGCTAGTAATATTGCTTTAATGTTTGCTAAGCAACTCGGACAAAACCCACGCGATTTTGCCAGCTCGCTGGTCACACTCCTGCAACAATCTGATTTATTTGAAAAAGTTGAAGTCGCCGGTCCTGGCTTTATTAACTTCTTCATTGCCCAGAAAAATCAATCTAAAGTGCTGTCTAAAATATATACCCAACAACGAGCCTATGGGCAGAGCAATATCGGCCAAGGTGAGTCTGTACATATCGAATATGTATCAGCCAATCCGACAGGGCCTTTACATGTAGGCCACGGCCGTGGGGCAGCATATGGCGCAACATTAGCCAATATATATAGCGAAAATGGTTATCAAGTTCATCGTGAATATTATGTCAACGATGCAGGACGTCAAATGGATATTTTGGCAACTTCTGTATGGTGCCGCTATTTAGAATTATGTGGTGCCGAGATGACTTTCCCCAGCAACGGTTATCAAGGCGACTATATTTGGGATATAGCCGCCACAGCACATCGTGAAAATGGCGCGCGTTATTTCATCTCTCCTGATAGTTTCAGCTCACAACTACCTGATGATGAACCTCAAGGAGGCGATAAAGAAGCTTATATCGATGCACTCATCAATTGCTCAAAACAACAACTTGGCGATGATGGCTATAAGCTATTTTTTGATTTAGCTATCAATACAATTCTGTTAGACATCAAAGATGATCTTCACTTATTTGGTGTAGAGTATGAAAACTGGTTCTCAGAGTTTAGCTTATTTGATAATGGGAATGTGAACGCGGCAATTGAAAAACTCAAAGACAGTGGGTACCTCTATGAGGACAAAGGTGCCCTATGGTTCGCTTCATCCAAACTTGGAGACGAAAAAGATCGTGTAGTCGTTAGAGATAATGGCCAACCCACTTATTTTGCATCTGACATTGCTTATCATTATGAAAAATTTTCAAAGGGATATACTCATCTAATCAACATCTGGGGGGCAGATCATCATGGCTATATCGCTCGCGTTCGTGCGGCACTGACTGCACTTGATCTGGATGATAAAAAACTGGATGTATTATTAGTACAATTTGCAAATCTATATCGCGGCGATGAAAAACTTCAAATGTCTACTCGTTCCGGAGAATTTGTCACTTTGCGTGCATTGCGCAAAGAGGTGGGGGCTGATGCCGCACGTTTTTTCTACGTGATGCGCAAATGCGAACAACATTTGGATTTTGATTTAGAATTAGCCACTTCTAAAAGTAATGAAAATCCAGTCTTTTATGTGCAATATGCTCATGCGCGTATTTGCAGCGTACTCAAGCAAGCTAATATTGATCAACGCCTAGAACCTAATGAAACGCTATTAGAACACTTGCAAGAAACCACTGAATCACAGCTCATGCAAAAACTTGCGGACTATGAGGACATGCTAATTGCATGTTGCAAAAAACAATCACCCCACTTACTGACAAATTACTTACGTGAGCTAGCTCAAAAATTTCATGGCTATTACAATGAGACACAGTTCATTGTAGATTCGACACCGGTCACTGAAGCTCGATGCTGTCTTATTCAATGTGTTCGCCAGGTCTTATTAAATGGTCTAACAATACTGGGTGTCGATGCACCTGAAAAAATGTGATGCGACAAACATCGTCTAATGTAGGATTCAAGGATGCCGCCTAAAAGAAAAGCGACGCGTAAAAAAGCTGAACCAAACAAAAATACTCGTCCGTTACCAGGCTGGGTATGGATGCTTACAGGCCTAGTAATTGGCTTAAGTGCAACTTTTCTACCTGACCAATTTCAAGCCAAGCCAAAGAGTGTTATTGATCAAGACCAAAATGCAAGTATCAGCAACAGAAGCTTTGATTTCTATACTTTATTGCCTGAGTTAGAGGTGGTTGTAGACCCACCGACTGAGCGCAAAGAGGCAACCGTGCATAAAACGCCTGAAAAACATAAGGCGATGTATTATCTGCAAGCTGGCTCATTTAAAAACAGCGATGACGCTAACACACTTAAGGCGCAACTGGCCTTGATGGGGGTTGAGGCTAACGTTGAAACAGTTAACGTCAATAATATCAATTGGCATAGGGTTCGTATCGGACCTAATCGTGAACTAGATCAGCTACAATCAATTCAAAAGCGCTTGCGCACTGAGAAAATTGATTCCATCCTACTCAAAGCGCGTCAATAAAAAAATATACACTCTAAAAAGACCTAGATTTTTATTCTGCACACTTACAATCACATTCATAATCGCTCTCTGCGCTTGGTTGATTAGCGGCTCGCTCAAGACGCTGAATACGCTCTTCCAAACTCTGCATTTGTTGGTCTTGCTGTTTTGCACTAACTGCTATGAGATCATCATCACTCATAGCAACTGATTGTACATCGAAGCCGCGCATGCCTGCCATTATGATATTTTTTGCCTTGCGAGTTTTTTCTGAATTTGCCGAAACCGAATTGCGTCCATCCATGATCTCAAAACTATTATATTTGCCAGTTTTTTTAGTTTTGGTTACCAAACGAATCACCACAGAGCCACCTAGAATTTCCACACTATCAATATCCTCATACTTCTGTTGATGGATGATTTCATAAACCTTATTCCAACGATCGAACTCTAGGACAGCGAGTGAATCATCTGTCAGCACAAATTGTCCTTTGATGCGCTTACCCCCACCTAATAGACTCAAACCTTTCTTACGCGGATAAAAATATACATGGCTTGAAAACAATATCGAATCCACGTCACTGACGAGACCTGTCAATATTACACGTTGTTCAAATTTATCATCCTGCGCTGTTGCCACAGTTGTCATACAAACAACGAGAAATAACGTAATAAAAATTATTTTTTTCACCATGAATGTGCCCCAAAATAAAATAATAGTTCTATTATAAATCAATGCTTGTATATCTCGAAATGACAATGCCAATTTGATTTTTATCGCACCATAATTGTGCGCATAAAGTTTTATACTGGTTTTTCATAAGCGTTAACATCACACTATAGATCCAAGTAATACAGATAACACATATGAACAATAACTCTTCACCTATTACGGCCGACATAGAAGCACAACTTCCTCATGTTTCTGAGCAACAAAGAGCCGACTTAAAGGCTCAAATCAAACAATACCTTGAGCAAGAAAACGCTGTATTGGTGGCGCATTATTATACTCATGAAGACTTACAAGAAGTTGCTGAAGCAACAGGTGGAATAGTTGCCGACTCTCTTGAAATGGCTCGTTTTGGTCATGAGCACCCTGCCTCAACGCTCATCGTTGCTGGAGTTAAGTTTATGGGTGAAACCGCTAAAATTCTCAGCCCTGAAAAGCGAGTATTAATGCCAACACTAGAAGCCACTTGTTCCCTAGATTTAAGTTGTCCAGCAGAAGAATTTAATCGTTTTTGTGATGAACACTCTGATTACACTTCAGTGGTTTATGCCAATACAAGCGCAGCCGTAAAAGCTCGTGCTGACTGGGTTGTCACATCCAGTATTGCTGTCAAACTGATCACCCACTTAATGGATCAAGACAAAAAAATATTATGGGCACCTGATCGTCATCTTGGAGCTTATTTGGAACGTGTGACCGGTGCAGACATGCTGTGTTGGCAAGGTGACTGTATTGTTCACAATGAATTCAAAGCCAGAGATCTCAAGCATCTTATGGAACAACATCCTGAAGCTGCTGTATTAGTGCATCCAGAATCTCCGGAGAGCGTTATTGAATTAGGTGATATTGTTGGTTCAACCAGTCAACTCATCGCTGCCTGTCAAACAATGAACAATCCTAGTTTCATCGTCGCAACAGATAACCGTATTTTCTACAAAATGAAACAAATGGCACCCAACAAACATTTTATTGAAGCACCCACTGCAGGCGAAGGAGCGACTTGTCGTAGTTGTGCGCATTGCCCTTGGATGGCGATGAATGATTTACATAGCTTATTAAAAACACTGCAATCCAGTGACAACGAGATTCATGTCGATGAGAACATACGCCGTGCGGCTTATCAATCGACTAAACGCATGCTCGATTTTGCTCGCACATTAAAATAACTATGTCCAAATATGTTGCTCAGGTGGAAGTTGCAGATAGTAACCTTCTTCAGTCATTTTAGTCTTCACTTGTTCAAGGTCAGCATTCGCCAGTTGCTTAACCGCCAACAAGTCCAACTCCATAGCAAACTCTAATTGCCCCAATAGCGCTAACAAATTGCTTGGCAAATGATCGAACTGCTCTTTATTGGGCAGATAAATATAAGTCTCAGCTTTTTTGGTCCCTCGATAAATAAAGCATTTCATCATGGTTCATCCTTATAGCTAACTATTCCAATTTTGCATATCATATCAATCTTTGATGCGTTGCGCTGGCCTGTTCATTGAATCTAAGTAGGTGTAACCATGCAAGGCAGCCTCAATCTCATTTAAGCGCATAGTTAAATCTTGATTATTGGCCAGTTGCATCTTGTCGCGACAATTTTCAACCACCCGACTAGGATCTATATGTATAGTGGAAAGTAATTCATGCACACAATCACCAATTTCAAAATCAAACAACTGTATGTCATTATCTGATGTCAACTTAACATTAACTGCATGAGTATCACCAAACAAATTATGCATGTCTCCTAACACCTCTTGATAAGCACCAACTAAAAAAAACCCCATTAAATATTGTTGCCGATGGATAGCATGAACAAACAAACTTCGATGCACTTCACCTGCATAAGGATAATATTTTAATTGTCCATCTGAATCACAAGTTAAATCATGCAGCACAGCTTGTTGATTAGGCTGCTCATCTAATTGAGATAGAGGCATGATAGGGAATATTTGATCCAAACCCCACGCATCTGGCAAAGACTGAAACACTGATAAATTCACATAATACTTATCAACAGATAGCCGATCTTGTGAGCTAGCACTGAGATACCTTTCAAGTTCCACTCGCTGTTGTAGATTAATATGCTTATCAGCAAATTGTTGGGCGCATTGCTTGAGAATATTTTGCTGTTCTTGATCAGATATTTTTCCATTTTTTCTAAGTTGTTCTATCTGCTGACGAATGCCTTGCCCAGCTTCTGCTATGTTGGACTTTTTTGTATTGACCTGTTCTGCATGCTTGTATTTTAGTGGGGTCTGCGCTTTATCATCAGCAGATTCAACATCGACAACATTAGTTACCAATACTGCATGATGTGCAGTCAATGCGCGCCCATTTTCTGACACTACATGCGGAAAAGGCAGTTTTTCACGCATACAGTATTGGCCAATCGTATCAATGACAGTCTGAGCATAAGTCTCTATATCATAGGCTTTAGAAAAATAGCTGGTATCACGAGTTGAGGAGTAATCCACCGCTAAACCTCCCCCAATATCCACAATATCTGGACTAAACCCTTGTTGATGAAACTCTCGGTACCAACTCATCAGCTCACAAATGCCCGATTCAAAGTCCTGTTGATTTGAAATCTGGGACCCCATATGACAATGCAACACCTTAAGCTGTTGTTCCCAACCCTGTTGTTTGAGCGCGTCTGTTAAATTCAACAAATCCATTGCTGCTAATCCAAACTTAGCCTCATGCCCACCTGAATTCTGCCATTTACCTGCAGCAATCGTATTTAAACGTACTCGCACACCCAAAATAGGTTTGATATTCAGCGCTTCGGATTCCTCAATTATCAACGCTAATTCTGAATAGCTTTCAATCACTAGAAACAACTCAATCCCCATATCTTGAGCAAATAAAGCCAGCCGGATATAAGCACGATCTTTATAGCCATTACAAATTAAAGCCCCATTCGACGATTGCATTAAACCTAATGCGGCCAGCAATTCAGTCTTAGTCCCAACTTCAAGCCCAACTCTCTTCACTTTGGACAAAAGTAGGTGTTCTACCACCGACTTCTGTTGATTAACCTTAATAGGATAAAAAGCAGTGTGTTGTATTGGGTAACCACTATTAACGGCTGCCTTTTCAAATGCCTCGCATAGTTGCTTTACACGTGCTTGCAAGATCTGTGGGAAACGCAGCAAAACGGGCAATGAAATCTTTTGTGCAACGAGTTGCTGCACCACCTCAACCAAATCTATTTCATGTTCCGCATCAGTTTTAGCCACTATATGACCCAAACTGTTGACATCAAAATATCCCTCACTCCATATCGGAATATTGTAGAATTCGCGTGCTTGGCTAATACACCAACTTTGATTATTTTTATCTTTCATGAGCAACTTAATACTATGACTATCGAAAATTCAGGATCTGATCACACATCGCCTCAGTGGTTCACTGAGCGCAGTAATACGATGGGCTGTGGAATCACATTAAAAACCACCGCGCATTTACATTGCGAACAAACTCCCTACCAAAAAATAGATATCTACCAGACAGAAACATTTGGTAAATTACTCGCTATTGATGGTTTTGTCATGCTCACCGAACGAGATAATTTCATATATCATGAGATGATGGTGCATCCTGCCATGTTCACTCATTCAAACCCCAGTCATGTTGCCATAATTGGTGGTGGAGATTGTGGAACATTACAGCAAGTACTAAAACATTCCTGTGTGCAAAAAGTGACCCAAATTGAAATAGACGAACGAGTGACTCGTCTTAGCGAACAATACTTCCCCGAGTTATGCACTGCGAACCATGACACTAGAGCAGAGTTGGTGTTTTTAGATGCCTTGCAATGGGTACAACAACAAGAGACTGATAGTTTAGACATCATCATCATTGACAGCACCGATCCAATTGGACCAGCAGAAGGCCTATTCAAACAATCATTTTATGAGAGTTGTGCACGTGTCTTGCGTCATGACGGATGCTTGGTCCAACAGAGTGAATCACCATTATTACACTGGGAGAGCATTTCAACGCCCATGCAAGCCGAAATGAAAAAAGCGTCTTTCAAACATATTACGCCATTATTCTTTCCGCAACCCGTGTACCCATCAGGTTGGTGGTCCGCCACTTTAGCAAGTCGATCGAGTTTGGATTTAATCAGGGATAAACAGTTACGTGAATTATCTTTTGAAACTCATTACTATAATTACTCTATTCATCTTGCCGCTTTTGCAAAACCTAATTTTCTC
>Ga0181585_10000138_pt1 | contig 51638 bp, 37 predicted proteins | sample 071ome_29_FD_132469 | JGI IMG/M metagenome (GOLD analysis project Ga0181585, IMG submission 132469) | Coastal salt marsh microbial communities from the Groves Creek Marsh, Skidaway Island, Georgia - 071407BT metaG (megahit assembly) | ecosystem: Environmental > Aquatic > Marine > Intertidal...
ACGAGCGATGGATTCACCCAGGGAGGTCTTGCCGACACCCGGTGGTACCACCAGGCAGAGAATGGGGCCTTTGAGTTTCTTCACGCGCTTCTGCACGGCCAGATATTCCAGAATGCGCTCCTTGACCTCTTTCAGGCCATAGTGATCGCTTTCCAGGATTTCCTCCGCCTTGGCGAGATCCAGGCGCACTTTACTGCGCTTCTTCCAGGGAATGCTGACCATCCAGTCCAGGTAGGTACGGACCACGGATGCTTCGGAAGACATGGGCGACATCATCTTCAGCTTGTTCAGCTCTGACATCGCCTTTTCCTTGGCTTCCTTCGGCATGCCAGCATCATCGATCTTCTGCTTCAGCTCGTCGGCTTCATTGGGCACATCTTCCAGCTCGCCCATTTCCTTCTGAATGGCCTTCATCTGCTCATTCAGGTAGTACTCACGCTGGCTCTTCTCCATCTGCTTCTTGACCCGCCCACGAATACGCTTCTCAACCTGGAACAGGTCGATCTCGGATTCGATCAGGGCCATCAGGTGCTCGATACGCGCCTGCAAGCCAGCCAGCTCCAGCAGGTTCTGCTTTTCCTGCAGTTGCAGGGACATGTGGGAGGCGATGGTATCTACCAGGCGGCCGGGTTCGTCGATGCTGGAGATCGAGGTCATGACCTCTGGTGGAATTTTCTTGCTCAGCTGCACGTACTGATCGAACTGCGACAGCAGCGACCTGATCAGCAGCGCGGATTCTTTTTCGGGCACCTCTTCCGGCTTCAATACCTTGATGTCGGCCTTGAAGTGATCGCCATCGAAGTTCACGTCCTTGATTCTGGCCCGGTCCAGGCCTTCCACCAGCACTTTCACCGTGCCATCGGGCAGGCGAATGAGTTGCAGGATCGTTGCCACGGTTCCGATATCGAACAGGTCATCGACACCGGGCTCGTCTTCTGACGCATTCTTCTGCGCCACCAGCAGCACCTGCTTGTCGCTGGCCATGGCCACTTCCAGGGCCTTGATGGATTTCGGGCGCCCCACAAACAGGGGCTGGACGATCTGTGGGTAGACCACTACATCGCGTAGCGGAAGCAAGGGAAAACTGGAGGTATCGGACACGTCAGTGGGTAAGCTCATACACTTCTCTTTGCAGGAATTCGCACTCCTGATTTGGTGCCAAACCTTGAGAATTCAAGGCCGGCACCATGACTATTCGTCGGCGGCAGATTTGCTGGACTGCTCAATATTCTCATACATCAGCAGCGGCTCGGACTCACCGTTAATCACAGCTGCATCGATGATGACCTTACTGACTTTTTCCAGCGAAGGTATCTTGTACATGGTATCCAGCAGCACGGCCTCCATGATGGAGCGCAGGCCACGGGCACCCGTCTTCCGCTCCTGGGCCTTGCGGGCAATGGCACGCAGGGCGTCGTCACGAAACTGAATTTCAACGTTCTCCATTTCAAACAGCTTGGCGTACTGCTTGGTCAGAGAGTTCTTGGGCTCGCGAATGATGCGCACCAGGGCATCCAGATCCAACTCGTCCAGCGTGGCAATCATGGGCAAACGGCCGACGAATTCGGGAATCAGGCCGTATTTCACCAGGTCTTCCGGCTCCACACTGCGCAGGGTCTCCCCCACCTTGTCTTCCCGATCCTTGCTGCGAACCTCGGCGGAGAAACCGATGCCACTCTTCTCCGAGCGGTCACGGATGATCTTGTCGAGCCCGGCGAATGCCCCGCCACAGATAAACAGGATATTGGAAGTATCGACCTGCAGGAATTCCTGCTGCGGGTGTTTGCGTCCGCCCTGCGGCGGCACTGACGCCACGGTGCCCTCGATCAGCTTGAGCAGCGCCTGCTGTACGCCCTCGCCGGATACATCACGGGTGATGGACGGGTTGTCGGACTTGCGGGAAATCTTGTCTATCTCGTCGATGTAGACGATGCCGATCTGGGCCTTTTCCACATCGTAGTCGCATTTCTGCAGCAGCTTCTGGATGATGTTTTCCACATCCTCACCCACATAGCCTGCCTCGGTTAGGGTTGTGGCATCGGCGATGGTGAAAGGCACATCCAGCAGGCGCGCCAGAGTCTCCGCCAGCAGAGTCTTACCGGTTCCGGTAGGCCCCACCATCAGGATATTGCTCTTGCTGAGCTCCACGTCGCCGTTGCCCTTGTCGTAATTGAGCCGCTTGTAGTGGTTGTACACGGCCACCGAGAGCACTTTCTTGGCGCTCTCCTGGCCGATCACGTATTCATCGAGGGTGTTCTTGATCTCTTCCGGGATGGGCAGCTTGCGGGTCGTGGTCTCGGAGTCCTTCTCCTGGATCTCCTCGCGGATGATGTCGTTACACAGATCAACGCATTCGTCGCAGACGAAAACCGAGGGACCGGCGATGAGCTTGCGCACTTCGTGCTGGCTCTTGCCGCAGAAAGAGCAATACAACAACTTGCCGTTGTCATCGCCCTTGTTATATTTATCGTCCGACATATTCCCTAACTACTTGAAATTACCACTATAAGCCTCTTCGGCTTGTGGCCTCGGCAGGGCTTGATTCGCACTGATTCAGGACCTGTTCCGGTGTTGAGCCCCGCGCTACCCGCTGTGCGCTAGACGCTGGATTTTCCGGCTCCCACACAGCGTTTAAAAATGAAGGCATTGCCCCCCGAATGCAAGTGAAACCTGCGTCATTACTCAGATTCCGGGGACTTGCTTCCCTTACTATTATCTACTCTTCGTTCGATTACTTTATCCACCAGGCCGTATTTGAGCGCCTCACTGGCGCTCATGAAATTATCGCGCTCTGTATCGCGGGCGATCGTCTCCTCGGTCTGGCCAGTATGCTCTGCAAGCAACACATTAAGTCTCTTTCGTATCTTTATGATTTCATTGGCCTGAATTTCAATATCAGAGGCCTGACCCTGGGCGCCGCCACTGGGTTGGTGAATCATCATGCGGGCGTGAGGCAGGGCCAGCCGCTTACCCGCCGCACCACCGGCCAGCAGCATGGCACCCATGCTGGCCGCCTGGCCAATACACATGGTGCTGACATCCGGCTGGATGAACTGCATGGTGTCGTAGATGGAGAGCCCGGCGGTCACCGAACCACCCGGAGAATTGATATACAGATGGATATCCTTGTCCGGGTTTTCTGACTCCAGGAACAGCATCTGCGCCACAATCAGGTTGGCCATGTGGTCTTCCACCGGGCCGGTGAGGAAAATCACCCGATCTTTCAACAACCTGGAGTAGATGTCGTAGGATCTTTCGCCTCGAGCGGTCTGCTCTACGACTATCGGTACCAGGGCTGAAACGGGCTCAATCTGACTGCTGGGCATGAATGCACTTCCTGTATCAAAAATTCGTCTGTTCCCACAGGCTTACACTCAAGTGTAGCCTGCAAGAGCCACGCGGGTTGAACTAAATCGGCGGGCTTGCGGGCCCGCCGACAATGCTGCTAGTCGTCCGAGGAAGTCTCGGCTGCACTCTCTTCCGAATCGGCAGTAGCGCTTGCCTTGGGTTCCTCGGCCTTGATGACATCCTGGTAGGAAACCTGTTTCTCGCCGATACCCGCTGTTTCTATTATGTAGTCAAATACCTGATCTTCAATGACAGACTGCTCAATGGCATTGAGCTGCTCTTCGTTGTTGTAGTACCACTTGACCACTTCCTCGGGCGATTCGTAGGTCGATGCCAGCTCTTCCACGGTTTCCCGAACCTTGGCCGGGTCAGCATGCAGGTTCTGTTGCCGAATGATCTCACCCAGCACGAGACCCAGTATCACGCGGCGCTCCGCCTGCTCGGTGAAGATCTCGTCGGGAAGCTGGTGCGGATCCATGCCGCGCCCACCGCCCATTTGTTGCACCATCTGGTGCTTGAGCTGGTGGATCTCACTGTGAACCAGAGCCTTCGGTGGTGTGACATCCACCATGCCGATCAGGGAGTCCATGACCGCGTTCTTGAGCTTGTTGCGGCTCGCGGTCTTCATTTCACGCTGCATGTTGTTGATGACTTCCTTGCGGAACGCCTCTTCACCGCCCTCTTCCACGCCGAAGCTCTTGTAAAACTCCTCATCAACCTCGGGCAACTTCTGTTCGCTGACTGAATTCAGCTTGATGGCAAACTGCACTGCCGCACCCGCCAGGTCATCGTTGTGATATTCCTCGGGGAAAGTGAGGTCGAGGGTGAATTCATCACCGGCAGACTTGCCGATGATGCCTTCCTCGAAACCCGAAATCATGCGCTCCGAACCCAGCACCAGGCCCTGGCCTGCTGCCTTGCCCCCGGTAAATTCTTCGCCATCTTTGGTGCCGGTGTAGTCAATATTGACCAGATCCTTGTCGGCGGCCGCACGCTCGACCTTCTCCCAACTCATACGCTGCTGGCGCAGGGTTTCGATCATCTCATCCACGTCCTTGTCGGTCACCTCGGCGGTGAGCCGCTCCGCGCTGACCTTGCCCAGGTCCGGCAGTACAATCTCGGGGTAGACCTCGACGATGGCAGTGAATTCCAGATCCTGACCTTCCTCGTCCTTACTTTCCTCAATACGCGGCTGACCCGCTGGCTTAAGGTTTTCGGCGGTTACGGCCTCATAGAAGGACTGGCTCATGATTTCGCCAAGGACTTCCTGCCTGACTCCCTTGCCAAACTTGTTCTTCACGACCTTCAGCGGCACCTTGCCCTTGCGAAACCCATTGAGACGAATGTTCCTTGCCGCTTCCTGCAGCCGTTCATTGACGGCGGAATCAATTCGATCTCTGGGCACAGCTATTTTCAGCTTACGCTCCAATCCTTCCATAGTTTCTACTGAAACCTGCATGTTCAAACCTCGTTGGTGATCAATAGACCACTTTTTTCAATGGGTAAATAAATTAGGGTATTGGTCAAGGTGTGACCGGGCTGCACTGCACAGTCGGCGGAATGACTTCGTCGCATCGCCATCCGGAGTGCTTCGATCTTGATATTTCAAGATAATTCAATGAGTTAAGTTGATTTGCCACAGTCGCGAAGAGCGCGATTTTCCCACATCAATATGGCAACTTCAATGCTTGCCTTCCGGGCACTGCCGGACGCCGAAAATTCAATGATTCTGCTTGTCAGTGATCGACCAAAAGTGGTTCATTGCAGGCATGGTGGAAAACCCCGAAAAAGCATCAGTCTACGGCGTCATCCTGGCGGGTGGACGTGGTCGCCGCATGGGAAACCGCAGCAAGCCCCTCATGCCTTTGGGCAATGGCTGCCTCATTGATCAGGTCGTTAGCCGTGCATCCCCCCAGGCCGCCGCTCTCTGCCTGTCGGTGAATCACAATCAGCAGGACTATGCCTACCTGGGTCTGCCCATGATCGCCGACGGTAATCAGGCCTATGCCGGGCCCTTGAGTGGCATCGTGAGCGCCATGGGCTGGCTGACCGAAGAAGTGGGTCTGGCGAGGGAGTCCGGACTCCTCGCGTGCTTTCCCGGCGATGTCCCCTGGTTTCCCAATGACCTGGTTGAGCGATTGAGCCAGCGCATGCGACAGGAACGGGTCGATGCGGTGCTGGTGGAAACTGATGGGCAGTTGCAGCCGCTGTTTTCACTGTGGCGACTCAGCGTGTTTCCGCTTCTGCAGCAGGCCCTCGAGGAGGGGCTGTACGGCCCCAAACTGGTACTGCCCCGCATCAGGCATGCGCTGCTGAAGATAAGCCCCGCCAGTGCGGGCGAGTTTTTGAATATCAACACCGTTGATGAGCTCAAGCTTGCTCAAAAATTAGCCAAAGACGGCTAAAAAGTTCGCTAAATAAATTGACCGGCTTTTTTCGGCCGAAAAAGCGACTATGAAGTGATGCCTGTAATCACTTGTTTATTCATGCAAAAGCGGTCCGCCCGATTTTTTCAAAAGCATCAGTATCCCGTTGTTTTTATTTGATATTTCTAATACCGATGCTGGCATGGACAAGAGAGCGGGAAATCTCGGTGGCATATTTTTTGCGGACTTCAAATGCGCGACGACTCGCACTATGGTCACTCTACTCGCTAGTTTGAGGTTGCCATCCGTCCCAGGGACGGAGCCGGCTATGTCGGCGGTAACCTTAAACTAGCGAAGACCAACCCGGCTGGGACAGGGGTGCCAGCAAAGCCAATTGCGGCTGTCGGAACTACTCCCAGCCTCCTGGAATCTTTTGCAATCCTATCTGTCCAACAATTGACCGAGGACAAAGATCACACGCGAAACACTGCGTAGACTAAAACTGAGCAGGTGCAGCAAAATTCAAGGCAAATTGATTCCCGATGCCCTGGCAGTCGACCGGGAATCAGGCTTGCTCACTAGCAGGAGTTCACAAGCAAGGAATTACCACCTAGAATTCGGCACAACAATAAACAAGAACAATTCGTTGTTCTCATTCCATCAATTCATTATCTGATTGATAGCGTGAGCCATGACCCAGACTCGATACCAAGACATCCCAAGCAGTGAACCGCCGAAACGCAGCGAACGCGTCTTTAGCGAACAAGACCTCTGGTACTTTCGCACGCGCGAAGGTAACGCCATCGGCCCGTTTCGATACCGCTCCGAAGCTGAGAGCAATCTCGATCATTTCATGGCGGAATTGAGGGAGCGACTGGAACCCCAAACCGTCGAATAAACCGAAATTTCTCGCCTCTGGGCAAGCAGGTCGCCCCGCTTGCCCCCTATCTTGCCCGCAAAAAGCCTATGCCTCGGGCTTTGCGCTGCGTTAAACTGCGGGCAGCCGTGTTGCCAGTACCCGCAAAATGAACTCCTTCGCCCAAACCCAGCGCACAATTACCATTGCGTACGGACCCGGATATGCCAATAGCAATATCTGGAAGGATCTCCATTCCAAGCTGATTATCCCGACGGAAATCGTGTCCAGTACCGCTGCCCAGCGTTACAATCCGGCCCTGATCCTGATCGACCATCACCTGCTGCGGGAGAAAGACTTCACCAGTTGGCGTGATGAATTTCCGGAAGCCATATTTCTCTGCACGGACTCCGTCGACGTCGATGCTGACCTGATCCTGGAAAACGAGCTGCCCTATCGCCAGACCTGCAAACTGCTGGAGATGGCCTGTTATCAATGGGTACTGAAGAGTGAAAAAGCGGAACGGGCTCGCTTGCGGGACACCAGCTTCCGCTATCTGAACAAGCTGGCCGATATCAGCATCTCCCTCTCGGCTGAAGATGACCTGATGACGCTGCTGCGCAAAATTCTGTCAGAGGGTCAGAATATTGCCTGCTGCGATGCGGCGTCCCTGTTCCTGATCAACGAGATCAATGACAACGAACGGGAACTTGTTTTCAAGCTAACCCAGAATGACTCCATGGAATTCCCTTTCGAGGAGATGCGCTTTCCACTGGATGAGTCATCGGTGGCCGGCTATGTGGCCCTGACCGACAGTGAATTAAATATACCTGACGCCTATCTGCTGTCAGACACTGTACCCTACAAGTTCAACCAGTCTTTCGACAAGCAGACCGGTTATCGTACCAAATCCATCTTTGCTATCCCGCTGGCCAATAAACAGAAAGAAGTCATCGGCGTTCTGCAGTTCATTAATCGCAAGAAGGCACGCTCACTGAAGATCGCCGATGAAAAATCCGCGCTCGCCTATACGCTGCCCTTCGACAGTGACATTAATGTCTTGCTGCAGGCTCTGGCCAGCCAGGCAGGTATCGCAATTGAGAACACCGTTCTTCAGAACGACATCAAGGCGCTGTTCGAGGGCTTCGTGAATGCGTCGGTAGCCGCCATCGAACAACGGGATCCAACCACCAGCGGTCACTCATTCCGGGTGGCCGATCTCTGTGTGGATCTGGCGAAGTCGGTTTCCCTCTCGAATATCACACGCCTGCGTAACGCCCGATTCACCGAGACCGAAGTGCGGGAATTGCGCTATGCCTCCCTGCTCCATGACTTCGGCAAGGTTGGTGTACGCGAATCGGTGCTGGTCAAGGAGAAGAAACTTACCGCGGGCAGCCTGGAGAAGATTCAGTATCGCATTCTGCTGGCCAAGGAACGTCTGAAAACCCAGGCACTCACGAAACAGATTGCCATGTATCGCAATGGCGGTTTTGATGAGTCACGCTACACCGACATCGATCGCCAGTTGCTGAATGACACACACCTGCTCGATGAATTCTACAACTCGATCGTCGAAGTAAACGAGCCCAGCATTCTCAGCCAGGATAACAAGGAGATGCTGGAGAAGATCAATGCCTACCGCCACGACAGCCATGACGAACAACTTGCCATCCTGACCCCGGATGAGTTCGCCCTGCTCTCTATTACCAAGGGCAGCCTGTCCCCGACCGAGCGCAAGGAAATCGAATCCCACGTCGTGCACACCCAGAACTTCCTCAACCATATTCCCTGGACCAAGGAATTCCAGAACGTACCGTCTATCGCAGCAGCGCATCACGAGAAACTGGATGGCAGCGGTTATCCCTACGGGATGACGGAGTCAGAGATCCCCATGCAGTCAAAAATCATGACGATCTGTGACATCTATGACGCGCTCACCGCCTCAGACCGCCCCTACAAGCCAGCGATGAAAACCGAGCAAGCCATCGACATTCTCGTGGAGGAATCCAACAAGGGACTGCTCGATGGCGACCTGGTGCAGGTCTTTGTGGATGCCAAGGTGTTCCGCGTCATCGACAGCAAGGAATACGCTGACTCGTCAGAGTTCTCCAGCTTCAGCCACCACCCCTGTGATTACGACCTGCATGAAGAAGGCCATGGTCACGGTCACGAAAGACACAAGCACCACAACTCCTAGTCGGTCGCCGCATTCACCGCTCTTCGTATAATTTCAGGCCGCGCAGGCTATGGAGGCAGGCTTGTGACCATGCATGCGGGAGAACACCGAATCCATGCCACCGAGAAAGAAGAAGTGGCCCCGATTGGGAACCCGGAAATAGCGCGCCGTGGGAATGCGCGACAGCATGAACTCGCAATCTGTGCGCTGGGAAAGATTGTCCGATTTACCCTGCCAAATGGTTACCGGCACTTCCAGGCCATCCAGGGTAAAGTCCAGTTTGCGGTAGCAATTGGCCAGATCCTGGGCCAGACCCCGGACCCCCTGTCGAATCACTTCCTGCTGATCCAGCGCCAGTATGTTTCGTGTCCTGGATTCCTGCAGGGCACGTCGATCCGCATCACACAGAATCTCGTTCAGATGCTCCCTGGATAGCCACTGCGTATCCCGGCTGAAGACGTGCTTCGCTCTCACCAACAGGTTGATCAGCGGGGGGGTTAACTGGTGCCAGTAGCGCCCGAGGCTGGCGCCGGGGTTGGCTTCCTTGAATGCACTGCCGGGGACACCGCCCAGACTCAAGACTTCAGTGACCCGCTGGCGGTGGTGAAAAGCCAACATGAGGGCGAATATCCCACCAGACCCGAGTGAAAGCACTGCAAACTGATCGATTTTTAAGCAATCTGCCAACCCTGCGGCATCATTGGCCACAGATTCCGGCGAAGGACTATCGTAGTAGTCGCTGCAGCCGATGCCGGGACGGTCGATCGCGATGAGGCGGTAACCGAATGCCTTGGCAGCACCATGGAAGAAGGTACATTCCAGGCGAGAACTGCCGCTATCATGGAAATAGAACATGGGAAAACCGGTGGGCTTGCCGTATTCCTGATAGGCGACCCGGTGACCGCTGCCGAGTTCGAGGCAATTGGTGGGCTGCGGCTGCAGTACGGGCCCCCTCGCCCTGCTTGCTGGCTCGGTAGAACCGGAGAAAAAGCCCGTATCTACTGTCATTGCGCGCTCTCTTTTCAAATTCAGCGTTTTCATGATAAGTGGGAATATTTCCCACGTCAAATTGTATCAAGCCCAAATGACAGTTTTGTGACGAAGCAGGCATTGATGCGTGGGAATATTTCCCACTCATTAAAATAGGCGTGGGATTTATTCCCACCTAAGCTATATACTCGGCAGCATGGCAAGCGACTCCAGCAATCCAGCCCCGGTTGGTCCGCCCAGATCCCTGGTGCGGGCACTAGAGAAATTACTGCGCCCACTGATCAGGCTACTGCTGCATTACCAGTTCACCTACCCCCAATTCATTGCCATGCTCAAGGCACTCTACGTGGATGTGGCGGAACAGGAATTCCAGGTCGGGGACAAACGCCAGTCAGACAGTCGCATCCACGTGTTAACCGGCGTCCATCGCAAGGACGTCAAACGCCTGCGTGCCGAACAAAGCGAAGAACTGCAGATTCCTGAAACAATTTCTACCGGTGCACGCCTGATTGCCTACTGGCTCGGCAGCCCGGAACTCACCGACGCGACGGGTAAACCAGTTCCCTTGCCCCTGCGTTCCATCAGTCATTCGGGCAGCAGTTTCGAGTCGCTGGTGGCTACCGTGGTGAAGCAGGACATCCGCCCGCGGGTGATACTCGATGAATGGATACGGTTGGGGATTGCAGAACTGCAGGATGACCTTGTCGTTCTCAATTCAGGTGCCTTTACACCCGAGAGGGGCTTCGATGAAAAGGCCTTCTTTTTTGGCAAAAATTTACAGGATCATATTACTGCGGGAAGCAGCAACCTGCTTGGGCACAAGCCTTTTTATTTCGACAGAAGTGTTTATTATGACAAGCTATCCGAGCAGTCGGTGCAGGAACTCACCAGTCTCGCCAGCAAGCTGGGCATGGATGCGCTCACGACCATGAACAAGGAAGCACTCGCCAGACAGCAATCCGACGCCGGGAACGCGGAGAAAGGCAAGGCCAGTCACAGAATCAACTTCGGCATCTTCAATTACAATTCCGTTCCGAGAGATAGTGACCCCGGCAATACCTCCTCAGGGGAGCAGGACTAGACTGAATGGCCACACTAGCAGTCACAGGCTTTAACACCTCGCAGGTAACCACTGCCGGCGGAGTACGTATCTGATGCCTTTCTCCTTCTCCTTCACTGAAGCCTTCAGACAACCCAAAGCACTATGGGCTATGCTGCTGGTTCTGCTGCTTAGCCTGCTTACCTATAACAGCAACGGCATCATTCGTGGCGGCGGCGATGACGACGAAGGCAGCGGCCTGGGAGGCACCGGTCGCAGCCTCAATAATTTCGCAGAACCGGGCGCCGGTAGTGGTCTCGGCGGCACCGGCTTCCGCCCCTACCTCGGGGTCAACACACGCGGCGACAGCAAGCCTGCCGAGCTGGTGATTATTGACCGGCCGCAGCTTGGGGTCGGCACAGAATCGGGGGCTGACCTGCCCACTGCCATTGCCGCAAGCCAATCCGGCCGACAACTGCCGGATTCAATGATGGCAGCCCGTATCGATACCCCACTGGGTAATCCCGTAAGAGTTGCAGACCCGGCTACATTCACCCGTGACTCATCGGCGATATCTATCGAAGAATCCATGCAGTGGGAGTTAGACCAGCAGGTACTGACCCTCGAGGTCGCGCAAAATCTGCTCGCCAAAAACCGGACAAGCAATGCCGAGGCAATCCATGCACAACTGATTGCCAGGGAACCCGCTACAAGCGCCGTCACCGACAGGATGGATCAATCAGCAGAACCGGAGCAATCTGGCAGCATCAGCTGGGCGAACCTGGTAGAACAACTCAACCAGCAATCCAGCACCGAACAATCTGACTCGGAGCAAGCCGATTCCAGTGCGGTGAGGCTCGCCGAAAATTCGGAAGAAAAAACATCCACGGCTGAAGTCATGCAGCGACCGGAGCGGATTCAACGCCCCGCCCTGCCTCCGGTACAAAGGATCCGGCCAGTGCAACGCGCGGGTTTGTTGCCGCCCAGAATCCGGCCATTACGGCTCTAAACGGCACGATCCTACGCGGCCCCTTGCATCGACCATAGCTACCAGCTGTAGCGCAGGGACGCGTAGAAGCTCCAATCGGGGCTGGCTTCTGTATAGCCCCTGCTCAAGAGGCTGGTGACGCTCCAGTTATCCGACAATCGCCAACTCAGGTACGGGCTGATGTCGTGGCTCTCCGGCGTAAAATCAGACGTGGGTTCGCGGTAATCGTAAAGCACACCACCGGAGAGCCGCTCGCCGAGATTCAGCGCCGCACCCAATTGCAGGTATGCCCCGTCGCGCAGGCCCATGAACAAATCCGACCGCCCCCGGACGCTGTAACCCAGGCTGGAAAACAGCAGCAGCTGGCGCCACTGCTGACTGACATCCAATTGCAGGTTGAAGTCGAACTCACCGGTTCCCAGCCCCTTCTCCTCGCTGGCGGTGGGAAGCTTGATGTCAAAGCGCAGGTCGAAAAACGCTGCATCGGGCGAGTACGAGTCAAAATGGTAGATCGCCGAGACGATGCTGTCGCCCGGGCCGCGTTCGCTGCTGATGTCCGTGCCAGCCACCGCCTGGTTTACCCCACCCAGATTGATGAGGACCGCACCCGGTCCCTCTACCTCCAGAGCCGCCGTCAGAAACTGAAAGCCCCAGTTGCCGCGGTCAACTTCATAGCTCAGGGGCAGATAGCGAATGCTGGTATCCAGGCTAAGGCCGAAATCACCCTGTGCCCGATAATAGCCGGCCATCAGCGCCTGGCTGACGACGGCTTGCGATCCCTGCTGCGCGCTGGCAGCCACTGAAAGAAACGAGAAAAGCAACAGGAGGATGATGGGGCTGGAGTTCAAGCGAGGATCCGGTGGTTCTGCAGCACATTGGCATTGTTAATTCACATTCTATAGCAAACCATCGCTCTTTCGCCCCCTCCCATCGAAGGCAATCCAGTCAAAGGCGTTTACAGGGTCCCGGTTACCACAAGTCTCGTGACAGCATGCCTGCTAGCGCCTTGGGGTTATTAACGTGAATCCCCTTAACCTACAAAATGACCGGGAAACTTGAACCACTTCACACTTTCATATACCCCCCGATCGAGTGCTGTTGCAGCTCCCCGACAGGAAGGTAAAGTACGACTGTCGCGAGATTTCTGATACATTTTGATACAATGCCGGATCTCCAGGGGCCGCATCAGCTCTGGTGTTCCTGAAACTGAAGTTCGCTTCCAAAAACAAAAACGGAAAACAGCATGAAAACCACGCGTCTGCTCCTGGCGCCGCTATTTTGCATAGGGTTCCAGTGGTCTGCTTATGCCGCCGAGAATGCGTCTCCTTTTGAGGAAATGGATCGTTTGAACAACGCCGGGCAATACCAGCAAGCTTACGACCTTGGATTCGACAACCTGGAAGAGTGGGAAGGCGATCCGCAATTCGACTTCGCCTTCGGCCTGGCGGCACTGGAATCGGGCGAGCCCAACGAAGCCGTTTTTGCCTTGGAGAGGGTGTCGGCCACCGCGCCGCGCGGGGTCCTCCGAGAACGAGCCCGACTGGAGCTGGCCCGAGCCTACTTCGTTACCAACAACCTCACGGCGGCGGAGAACCTGTTCAACACCGTGCTGCAGAGTAACCCCCCCGCCAACGTGCGACAGAATATTGAAGCCTTCCTGCAACTGATCGAGGCACGCAGGAACCAGCAGTCCCCGACTTTCAATTGGACCATCGCCTCCGCGGTGGGTCAGGACGGCAACATCAATACCGCCACCAGCAACGGCTTCATCGACACGCCCCTGATTGGCCAGATCGAACTCGACCCCAATGGGCAGGAAACCGAGGATCAGTTCAATAACACGACCCTGGGCATGGTCTACAACTACCCGATCACACGTAATCGCGCTGTCGAAGCGCGATTTAACCTGGGACATCTGAACAACTTCGGTACTGACCAGTTCGATATCGCCAATGCCCGCGGTGAAGTGGCCTACACCTGGGGCGACGAGGTGAATCGCTTTCGTCACGGGTTCTCCCTGGGTCAGGTGAACCTCGACGGCAGCACCTTCCAGGATTCACTGGCACTGAATAGTTCCTGGCAACACGTGGGCAGTGATGGCTGGTACCAGAGTGTCTCCGCGTCCTATACCCAGATTCGCTACGACACCAGCAGTGGTGCGAGCAATGCTCTGCGTGATGTGGATCAGATGCTGCTCACCGGCGGCCTTACCAAGATCGCCGGCCAGTTCACCCACTCCATGAACCTCTACCACGCGAACGAAGATCCAGAGAACCCGAATGGTGGTAGTCATAATGGCCGCACCTTCACTGGCCTCGCTTACAGTCTGCTGTATCGACTGAACGCACAACACACTCCCTATCTGCGCGCGACGGCGCAGGATGTCGAACACGATAGTGAACATCCGGTGTTTTTCAACACGGTGCGTAGCGATGACAATCGATCGTTTACCGCCGGCTGGTTCTTTCAGTTTACCCGCGACCTGATGATTACTGCCGAAGCCTCCTATACAGACAACGCGAGCAACATCGAGCTATTCGATTACTCTCGCTTCAAATACCAGGCCGGCTTCAGGTACCAGTTCTAACTTTTAATACAGACTGTTCCGTTGTTGAGCGATTTACTATGAGATTTTTTTCCAAGCAAATAATTGAACGTGGCTGTTTCAATGTCCTATTGCTTTGCCTGTCTCTCTACTCGCCAGGCGCTTACCCGCAGCAACCAGAAATCGCCGGTCGAGTGGTTGCGGTAAACGGGGTCGTATCTGCACTGGACCCAAACGGTACCTCCCGGACTCTCGTTCGACGCAGCGAGATTCACGTCGGTGACACCATCATCACCGATGCTTCTTCATTCGCTCAGCTCCGCATGTCCGACTCAGCCATCGTGTCGTTGCAGGAGCACACCCAGTTCGAGATCGTTGCCTACAGCTACGAGCAGAATCCAGGCAATGATACGTCCACCATGCGTCTTATCCAGGGTGGTTTCCGAACCATCACTGGCAGCATCGGCGAACAGGATCCCTCGGCCTACAGCGTGCAGACCGAATACGCGACCATCGGTATACGCGGCACCGACTTCTCTATCGTGATCCCGGTTGTGCTGGATGCCGCAGGCAACCCGGTGCCGACCGATGACCTGTATGCCGGTATCTTCGACGGCACTGCCGACATCACCAATATCGCTGGCACCCTGGGTATCGGCGTCGGCCAGGACTATGACTACGCTGTCGTGTTTGACCCCAACCAGGCTCCCCAGGGTCTCACCCTGCAACCAACGGCACTGGGTCTCGTTGCCGTGCTTACCGTCTCTGTGCCTGATGACGAAGAAGGCGATGATGACGGTGGCGGTGGAAACGGCAACGGCAACGGTGGAGACGGCAACGATGGCGATGGCAACGGCGGTGATGGTGACGGCAACGGCGGCGATGGTGACGGCGGCGGCGGTGATGGTGACGGCGGCGGAAATGGCGGCAACAATAACGGGGGTGGTACTAACAACGCTGGCGCAGGAACCAACGGCGGTAATACCGGCACCGGCAATCAATTCGGCAACTTCGCCGGCGGTGGCGGTGGCGGTGCTGCACCGACTCCCACGCTCAACGACCAGCAGAATTCAGGTATCGACACCTCCGGTCTCGGTGGCTTGCAGGACAACAGCGCCCTCACGGTAAACCCGAACGAAACCAGCGGTGACGGCACCATCGATTGTGCGGTGAACAGCAATATCCCCGCCTGTCGTCCGGAGGAAGACGAAGAAGAGCAGCCTCCGGAGCCAGAGCCTGAACCAGAACCCCAGCCTCAACCCGAACCTGAGCCGCAGCCTGAACCCCAGCCTGAGCCGGAACCCGAACCTCAGCCGGAGCCTGAACCCGAACCACAACCTGAGCCCGAGCCTGAGCCCGAGCCCGAGCCCGAACCCGAGCCAGAGCCAGAGCCAGAGCCTGAGCCAGAGCCAGAACCCGAACCTCAGCCAGAGCCCGAACCACAACCGGAGCCGGAGCCTGAACCTGCGCCCGAACCTGAACCTGAACCTGAGCCAGAGCCCGAACCAGAACCGGTGCCTGAACCCGAGCCCATGCCTTTCGGGTTTGCTACAGACGATTTCAACAACCTGGACCGCCCCGCTTATCTGGCACGTCCCGGCCGCTCACCCTTGTACCAGGGTGTCAGTAACGACCTGGAATCCAATAGCAACGATCCACAGTTCCTGGAATCCAGCTTCCTCAATCGAATTGCCGGTGACACCGCGACCGACTTGACAGTGCTGGATCTCAGCAATGTCCCCCTATTGCGGAAACATTCGATGCCCAGGTGGGCGGCTTCACCATAGCTGCTGCCGGACAGGCGCAGTGGGGAGTCTGGGGAGGCACCTCGCCGGCGGTACAACTCAACACTTATGCGAACAAGGACGCGAGCCCCTCGCCTGTGTCTCTGCAGAGTGCAGGCAGCGTGGTCTACATCGACCCCGATGGTTTCACAACCACCGCCGCCCAGAATCCAGTAGCACTCATCTCTGGCACGCCAACCAACATCCAGAGCTTTACTGGCCAGAAGAAATTCACTGCGCCCATGTATTCGGATGATTTCCTGCTGGTGCTGGATGGCTGGCCCGCACCGGAAGACGGTGGATCGACTTTGCTGAATCCGTCCGTTACGGGCAGTCTGTATTTCGATTTCAACACTGGCTACAGCGCGGCTGGCTCAGAGATAGCCATCTGTTTCGGCGCCTGCGACCCGGACGATATCGGCGATACCTATTGGCCGCTTATGTCCAACGATACCAGCATTGCCGTACAGAATTACGGTGGGGTTGTCGAGAACGACCTTGGCTTTACCGACACTTTCTACCTGCAAGACCTGGTGAATATTGCGGGCGATGCCAGCATTATCGAGAGAAATTCCGACTCCATGCACATCGGCAGCAACCGTGTGGTGCGTGGAGATGTAGGTGGATTCTTCCTCGGCAATGCCAGCACCGGCGGGCTGTTGTTGGCCTTCAGCGCCTCCAGCAGCGCCTGGTCAGACCAGAGTAGCCTGAGTAGCGCCGTTACCTCGACTGCGGGTCACGACCGTTTCCTGAGCGGCGGCATTCTGTTCAGCGATGGTGGCTCAGTCAATTATGTGATCGGTGATGAAGCCGGAGATGCCTTCGGCGTTGAAACTGCGCTCGTGGACAGGATGGGTTTTCTGGCCGACAACACACAGCCCTACTCCCTGTTTGGCGGTTCTACATCGGTAAATCCCGCTGTTGATACCAATCCGTTCATCACCGGCGACGTCGGTACCTATGGCGATGGTCAGTCATCGGCCTTCTTCTCTGTCGCCCGATTCGGATCTGGCGCCACATTCAATGAAGTTGCCAACGGCACTGCCCTGCCCATAGTCTGGGGCACCTGGAGCAATAGCGGTGGCGATAGCACAACCATCTTCCCGGATGGGCACGATGACAGCGTATCCACCTTCGGCATCTCGACAGATGTGGTCGTCGCCAGTTTCGATCCAGCATTCCTCGCCTCAGCCAACGCAAGCAAACGCTACATCGCCGTCGATGATACCGACCACGGCCTGTTCACCCAGTCCGATACCGGCATCAACAATGCGTTCTTCGATTTCAATGTCGCCACCGGCGTCATCTCCGGATTCCAGATTAACCTCTGCGAATCCTGTAGCGAGCCCACCGATTGGGTTTCCGGCACCGGCAAGGACGTGGTGGTGCGATCCGACGGCACCGTGTCTGTTTTGTTTAGCTCGGGTTTACGCGGCGGCTCAACTTCCTTCTCCGGGAAGTTCGAAGGCGGATTCACCGGTACTGACGCGAAGGGTATGGCCGGGGTATTCAACTTCAAGGATCCTTCGGGTCCCACTATTCTCAATGGCGGTTTGATCTTCGAAGCCAGCGAATTGCTCATGGCCTCCGAGCTGGATGACTTCGATCGGGTAGGCTTCGCCCTGTATCCTCAGAATCCGCGTGTCAGCCTCAACGGGACCAATTATCGCGGCATCATCGGCAGCACGTCGGATGGCGCTGCGGGCGATCCACTGATCAGGGAAAACAACTCGATCGGTCGAGACCAGGCGCTGCAGACTGGCAACACCTATAATCTGGCGCGCAGGAACGGCGCCACCGCCGTGACCGGGCTCTCTTCTGGCCTCATCACAACTTTCGGAGTAAACGGCCTGCACTGGGGACGCTGGAATCACAACGGAAATGGCGCCCTCTTCCTTGCCAATGGTCATGAAGACAGCTCGTTTGGCGGTTACACCGCCAGTGCGACGGGTAATGCCTGGTTCGCTACGGGCTACCAGACCGATCCCGACATCATCACCGGCTTCTCCGGCAAGAAGCGTTTCAATTCCATGCTGGAAAATCCGATCCAGCAAGTAGTCGACAACCTTGGGCGCACCAGTGCCTTTATCGATTCGGTGCTGGAATTTGATTTCGGGGCCACGACCAATGTCAGCGGTCATTTCGATGTCTATGCCTGCTCGTCTATCTGCAGCTCTACTACCTGGGATAGAGCCTGGCGCTCCACTATCAGTGTCACGGATGCCTTCGATAACTGGCGCGACACCTTGCTGTCCTTGAACGTCACCGGGCAGACCACAACTGACGACAGCAGCTTCGACGCGTTCACAGGCGAGATTAAAGGGTTCTTCACCGGCTTTACGATTTCCGGCGGTCAGGCAACAGGAGCCGATGCCTTGAATATTGGCTTCCTGTTCGGCGCCGAAGGTGCCACGACTGACTTTATATCCGGGCTGAGCCTGTTCGAAGCCACTGACTTTATTCTTGCCAGTGAAAAATCCGCAGTCGGGTCGTCTGATACCTTCGGCATGCTTCTCTTTCCCGACCCCATAACGAACTCAGGCACAGACCTCAACTCGCCGATCTTCGGCTGGACCCAAGATGACGATCCGGATCACCTGTTACTCACCGAGTCCGGTTACTCGGATGCCAGCGCCAGATTGCTGAATGGCGCCAACTACTATTCCTCCAATCCATTCTTCCGTGCTTTCAGCCTTGAGGACGCGGATGCGGCGTTTGCCCCCTCGACAGCCAAACTCACACAGTTTGGCATCGACTGGGCCCTGTTCGCCGATGGCAGCACTAACAAGCTCGATGTGTACGATTCCGTCAGCATCCTCAATCAGCTCGATGATTTCGACACCAACGGTGCGTTCCTCTATATATCTGCCCCACCGGCGTATACGGGAACCAACCTCACAGGCTCTTTCAACTTCGATACCGTTACCCAGTTCATAGGTGCCCGTGCCAACGGTGATGTGGCGAACTCCGTAAGCGGTGGATTCACACTCGATTTCGCAACCGGCGCCTTCAGCAGTACTGGCATCACGATCGGCTTTAATGAAATTCCATCCTCACTGCCGGCACAGGAATGGCGCATCACTAACTTCACTGGCGTTGTCGGCGAAGCCAATCTTGGCCTGATTGAGGTGCAGAACGTTGCGGGCTCCATCTGGGAAGGTGCCACACTCGCGGATACCGGAGAGACATTCAACGGCACCCTGTCCGGGTTCGCGGTCAACGATGGGACAGACGATGGCTTCATCCTCGGCTTCCGCCTGACCAATTCGAGCTCTCCAGGATCCACATATCAGGGCGGGTTTATCGGTGCGGCGCTGTTCGAAACTGGCGCCCCTGCGCCAGCCTTCACCTACGATACGAGCTTCTGGTCTGCTTTCAATCATTTTGGTCTCGCCGTTTCACCGGCCTTCTCCAGAGGTGTCGATACCGACTTCATCATTCCTGATGTGTTGCTAGGAAACGCCGATCAACAGAATTCTGCTCAACCGAGAATCATCAGCCTCGCTGGCTCCGGAGGCCCAATCTCGGGCGAAGAGCGCTTCGTTACCACACCGAGCTACGTGTTCGATCCGGCAACAGACGGTTCGATCCAGAACAACAAGGACGGCTTCGATGTCGACTGGGTGGCGTGGAGCAGTAGTGATGCGCACAAGTATTACAATACAGATTTCCCCAGTCCCACTTTTGGTGAATCTCTTGATCAGCCCCTGATCATGGCCAACGTGAATGACTTCGCGTTCCAGACCACGGGTACAGCCAAATTCAGTAGCAGCTTCGGGGCGGGTTCATTCCTTGCCCACTCCACCACCCAGACCGTGGACGAGGTGAGCGGCTACGTGAACATGAATTTCGGCACCGCCGCCATTACCGGAGGCGAGATTACGCTGGCCTTCAGCGGCGCGGGTCATGACAGCTGGAAAGTCCAGTTCTCCGGCAGCGGCAAGATCACCACCCTCTCTACACCTGGCCCGACCAATGTGGTCACCCACTTTAGCGTCGATGGTGCGGACTTCACTTACAGTGAATACGTACCGAATGGCGGCGGCTCTCCGGTTTCCGCCGCCGACAATACTGTTCTCAACGGTTCCATCTCCGGCATCCTCACCCGGGATTCAACCTACTACGCCCTCGCCCTTTCAGGCGCGTTCAACCTGTTCGACGAAAGCAATGCGACAGACAATGCCTATGGGGTATTCCTCTGGCAGTGGGAAGATCAATTCCTGACGCGCGAAGAACGCTATTCCTTCAGCATCGGCGAGCACACCTATGGCTTGCTGGCTACTGCCTCCAATGACGGCAGCGAACTCACCGGCCTGTTCGGCGGTCCCGCCATACTGTTCGACTCGGATGGCAACCTGGTCGAAGACGATGCGTTCATCACGAACCGCATGTTCAGTGCGAGCACGTTCAAGAATGCCCTGAACCTGACCCCAGGCGATGCCGCGTCTACGATTATCAGTAGCGGCAATCTGATCCCCGGCGAGAGAACCACCAGCAGTACTTCGGTTTCCGGTGTCACGTTTGGTGCCTGGAACGATGATAATGCAAGCACGGTCTTCCACAAGGAATTCCATCAGTCCGATGGTTCTACATCGCCTGCGACCTTTGGTACCGACGCGTTCTACGTGATCGCCGATCCGATTGATTCGTCGAATCTAGCCTTCCCCAGCACGGGCACTATTAGCTGGAGCAGCAGTAATATTCTGGACCTGCAGGGTGAATCCCAACTCATCGATTCCGGTAGCAGCGAATCTTTCTTTGCCCTGGATTCCACTAACACCAATCATACGTTTGACCTGACTCTGGATTTCGACAACTCCAATTACACAGGCAGTTTCGCCCTGCTCACGGCCGAAAACGTGCGCTGGGATGGCAGTTTCACCGGCACATTCGTCAAGCCCTCAGAACCTGTATTCTTCGATCTGAGTACAAACGACACCCTCACCTTGAGCAACATCTTCGATGTCAGCTCCACACCCACTGCATTGAACCCAACCAACTACTTTGGTTATCTCGGTGGATACTTCACCGGTGGCGGTTCGCGAGAGGGTCTGGTATTCGGGTTCTCATTCAAGGCACTGGACGATTCCAATGGTGATGACCGGGCCCTGGCTGGAAACATCCTGTTCCCCGGCATGTCACCAGATGAAGTCCCCGTAAGTGGAATCACCCTGCCAAGCAGCACAGTCGATAGCCATGACATCAGCTGGGGCAACTGGGACAACCCCATCGAAGAAAACTGGGTAGTCACCAACTCCGTTGCCGAGGGCAAGGTAGAACTACAGACCGCGAATCACATCGCGACCCTGACCCCCACCCCGGTCGCCAATATGCAGGGCACCGCTTCCTATGCCTCCAGCGCCGCCTCCTCCTTCATCGGTAGCGGCAGCGCCGGCGAGGTCAGCCAGGTTGTGGCAGGCCTGAGCGTAGACTTCGACACCGGCGTCATCAGCAATGGTTCGCTACAGGTAGAGGTCGGCGGGACCCATGCCTGGGAAATCGATTTCGCTGGTAGTGTGATTGGCGGGCTTGTCGACCTGAATGCCATCGGTGGCACCCTGTCCGATCCGGGCGGCATCATCAGCAATTCCATCGATGCCAATCTCGGCGGTGTCTTCACCGGCAACCAGGCAGAAGCTTTCGTTGGCGGTTTCGACCTGATCGATCAGATCAATGAACTCAACCAGGTCGATGGCCTCTATACCATCGAGCGGTAGTGATTTGAGCGCAATAAAAAGGGGCCTTTTGGCCCCTTTTTATTGCCTGCCTGATTGGCTCAGGATTGCGTAATCGCCACCCTACTCGGCGTCATCTGCACTTGCACCACCTGCAGCTTCGCCTTCACCCGCTTTTTCGAAATCGAGGGAGGCCGAGTTAATACAGTAGCGCAGGCCGGATTCCGGCGGCCCATCGGGGAAAACATGGCCGAGATGGGAACCGCATTTCTGGCACACCACCTCAGTGCGCAGCATACCGTGGGAACTGTCAGGAAGCTCCCTGACAGCCTGATCGCTGGCCGGCTGGTAGAAACTCGGCCAACCGGAACCGGAGTCGTATTTGGTCTCGGAAGAGAACAGCATTTCGGCGCACACCGCACAATGGTAGCTACCATCGTCCTTGAGGTCCCAGTATTTTCCAGTGAAGGCCCGCTCCGTCCCCCGCTCGCGCAATACGTGGTAGCGCTCCTCGCCCAGTTCCTGGCGTAATTCACTCTCGGATCGTGCTTCTTTACTCTTGTCCGTCATCTCTTCATTACTACTCATGATAATGCTCTTGCGGCAATTGGCCGATATTGAAACTGGCTGGCAGCTAATCCTGCCCGGGGTGAGTTTTTAACAGGCCGTGGCATTCAGAATTAGTTGCCACGGCGAATTTCATGTAGAATCAGCCGCCTACACACCGGAATTTCGTTCCAGGGCTCCGGCACTACCGAACTCACCCCCTGCCCACGAGACTGATTTTAACTCATTTCAACCGCCACCCCCATGGGGTGAAGCCTGAAAAATCTGTGGTTACTGACATGGATCATGCAACTAGCATTCAAGACCCCCTGAAAGGTCAAATCGAACAGTCCGACAAGCTCAGCAATGTCTGCTACGACATCCGCGGGCCGGTACTGGAGGAAGCCAAGCGCCTCGAAGAAGAGGGTCACCAGATCCTTAAGCTCAATATCGGTAACCCGGCGCCTTTTGGGTTCAACGCCCCCGATGAAATCCTCTACGATGTGATCCACAACCTCGCCGCGGCCCAGGGTTATTGTGATTCCAAGGGACTGTATTCTGCCCGCAAGGCAGTGATGCAGGAATGCCAGCGCATTCAAATTCCCGACGTGGAGATTGAAGACATCTACCTGGGCAATGGCGTCAGCGAGCTAATCACCATGGCCATGCAGGCGCTGCTGGATAACGGTGATGAAGTCCTTCTGCCTGCCCCCGACTACCCATTGTGGACAGCCTCCGTGAGCCTGAGTGGCGGGACACCGGTGCACTATATTTGCGACGAGCAGGCTGACTGGTTCCCATCGATCGAAGACATCGAATCGAAGATTACCCCACGCACCCGGGCCCTGGTCATCATCAACCCCAATAACCCCACGGGAGCAGTCTACAGCAAGGAATTACTGGAACGACTGATCGAAGTGGCGAGGCGTCACCAGTTGATCCTGTTTGCCGACGAAATTTACAGCAAGATCCTGTACGACGATGCCCAGCATATTCCCATCGCCTCCCTGTGTGATGATCTGCTGTGCGTCACCTTCAATGGCCTGTCGAAGGCCTATAGACTGGCCGGCTTCCGTTCCGGCTGGATGGTCATCAGCGGTGCCAAACATCTGGCCAGGAGCTACATCGAAGGGCTGGAGATTCTCACCAATATGCGCCTTTGCGCAAACGTACCAGCGCAGTTCGCCATCCAGACGGCCCTCGGCGGTTACCAGAGTATCAATGAGTTGGTACTACCAGGCGGCAGGCTGCGGGATCAGCGGGATGCCACCTATGAGCTGCTGACCCAGATACCTGGCCTTAGCTGTGTGAAGCCCCGGGGCGCGATCTATATGTTCCCGCGACTCGATCCGGAGGTCTACAGGATCAAGGATGACGTCGCCCTGATCCTGGATATCCTGGAGCAGGAGAAGATCCTGCTGGTGCAAGGCAGTGCCTTCAACATCAAGGACCGGGATCATTTCCGGCTGGTGTTCCTGCCCAGGGAAGATGAGCTGCGCCACGCGGTGACCCAGATCGGCAATGTGCTGAGCCAGTACCGCTAGGATTCCAGTTTAAAGCCCAGCGCGCCGAGGAATCCCGCAGTCTCTTCGGAAACCTCTACCACCTGTGTTTCACAGAACTCACGGCGACTGGCCAGTTGCCTGCGCATGGCGTCGAAGGCCTGCTTCTCAATGCCACTGCGGTAAGCCTGCCTGAATGCACGGCTCAGTGCGGGCAGGTCGAAGTGCTGCAGGACTGTTTTCCAGCCCTGCCGGTTACCTGGATCAGGTGCCACCGCCCCCGGATCCCGATCGCCGCTCCCTGCTCGTGCCGCATCCGCCGGGCCGGTCGCACTACCCGAGAAGATTTTCAGCGCGTCGACTATTCTCGCGGCAGCCTCGTCCTTGGCCCGGGCACTGTAACCGGCGATATGGGGTGTCGCGATATGGGCCAGCGCCATTGTCTCCGGGTTTACCCTGGGTTCGTTTTGCCACACATCGAGCACGGCTGTGAACTTCTCGTTGTTCCGCAGGTGTGCCTGCAGAGCCAACTCGTCGATGACTTCTCCACGGCAACTGTTGATCAGCATGCCGGTGCCCGGCATGGCAGAGAGGATGTCCGCATCGATGAATTCTCGAGTCGCATGCTCGCCTGACCCCTGCAAGGGCACATGCAGGCTCACCACGTCACAGGTGGCCGCTTCTGCCAGGGAACTGAACTCTCCTGGCGCACCACTCTGCTGCAGGGGTGGATCGCAGACCAGTACGTGCAGCCCCAGCCTGCACAACTTGTTCGCCAGCAATCCACCCACATGGCCAGCACCCACGATGGCGATGCGCGCTTCGGCAATATCCAGCTCCCGCTGCAATACACCGAATGCCAGCGCCGCGAGGCAGTAATCGCTTACCGCGTTGGCATTGGCGCCAGCCGCATCGGCCAACCGAATGGTGTTGGCGGCGAGATAGACACGATCGATATGATCGAGGCCCGATGTGGCGGTGCCAACGAAGCGGACCCGGCTGTTGTGGAGCAAGGCCTCATTGACCCTGGTTACCGAACGGATGAGCAAGGCATCGGCATCCCTCACGTCCTCACTGTTGATGAGGCGGCCTTCACGTTTCACCAGCTCCCAGTCAGCTGGAATTTCCAGCTGTTGCAAGTGCAGATCCTGATCGACGACGATACGCATTAGCCTGCCGTACTCTCTCTGTTCTCCATGCTTACTCTGCTTTCTATGATGCGGCGGGTTTGTGCTATGAGCCGCTCGCTCTCTTCCGATGGAAACTGGTATTCGACGAGGAAGCCCCGTAGTTCATCCAGGTCCGGCATTGCCGCACCGAGGTCTTCGAAAGTGATACCGGAGAATGCTTCGCCTGGTGTATCAACCTCACAGACGATGGTTACGAGCTGCCGGCTCAGCTCGGCCCGGGCCCGGTGTTCATCCAACAGGCTGGCCAGTCGCCTGGCACCGCGGATCGGTAGCGCCGGTATCTCAGACAGGTGCTGGTAAATACCCTCGAGGCTACCGTATCGACTCAACAGCTCCCGTGTCGCGACGGGACCAATGCCCGGTACGCCTGAGATACAATCCACCGAATCTCCCGCCAGCGCGAGGAAATCCGCAATCTGGGCCGGACTCACCCCAAAGTCATTTTCTATGTCCACGATGAAACGCTTGTGGTTGGCACTGAACTCCCAGAGGCAGTCCTGTTCATGTTCGAGTAACTGCGCCAGGTCCTTGTCCTTGCTGATCAGGTGAATGGCGACCTGATCGCTGCCGAGTTCCGCGCGCACACTCCTGGCCAGTACGCCAATGATGTCGTCGGCCTCATACACCTTACTGCCGTAGGCCATCATGCCCAGAATCGAGCAGATCTCCTTGCTGGCCTGTAGTTGCATCGCCAGATTCTCGTCGGGCAATTCCCGGTTGGACTTGTAATTGGGACAGAGCGCGTGGCGAAAGCCACAGAACAGGCTCTCGTCATGGGCTATGGCCACATGCCGGGGCTGCGCCCGCCGCAGGAACTGCAACAGAAACTGGGTAAAGCCATAGACGGCTGAGAGATCATTGCCGGCCCGGTCATAACACTCAACGTAAGGAGAAAAATGTGACTGGAAGATGTAGATCGAAGCATCTACCAGGTAGACCGGGAAGCTGGATGGGCGGGCGGCCATCGGACTAACCCTGCTTCTTGCGAATCAGGTAGCTGTACGTCTCACCCACCTGCTCGCTCTCCAGCAATTCGTGCTCGAGATAGAGGCAGAATTTAGGCACATCCCGGGTGGTGGAAGGATCGGTCGCCGTCAGGCGCAGCAACTGTCCCGGCGCAATATCCCTGATTTTGTTGTGCAACAACATCACCGGTTCGGGACAATACAATCCTGTGGCATCCAGTTGTATCGCATCACCTGCGGATGGCCTGGCTTCGGCATTGTCCGCGGCTGCATCTTCGCTTATAGGATTCGAATCTTTCGACATCTGTTCATATAACCAAACGGCTGTTGCTCACTATTACTGGTAACGAGATACTACAACAATTCGGTGGTCAGGGACTGCCTGATTCCCGATCAGATTAGATTAGGCTTGGTTAGAGTAGCTGACACCGGGGGTGATAACACCCCTTAAAACCATGGCACTGCGGTCTGGCAGACAGATAGCAAGGGAAGACGATCTTGAACAGCAGCAACGGCTCGGTGGAACACTGTCATGAAGCCAACATCTTCGACCGCGCGACACTGCAATTCACCGTGAAGCTGATCAGGGTACAGAATCCCTCCCTGGCCCTGCGTATCCAGAACATCATCGCCCCTGGCTCATCCCTGCGCATTGTCGGCGACCAGCATCCCCAGCGCGGAGACCTGTTCAGCCTGGATCTGGATACCTTCAGCCTCAAGCGCATCGTGGAAACCCTCGGCGAAGTGGGCCTGGCCATGGCGCAATACACCCTGCGTACCCGGGAAGGCGACCATGAAGTGCTCAAACAGACCAAACAGGTCATGGACCGCTGGCTGGACTATGCCAGGCAGCATCAGGACACCCGCGTCCCGGAAGAGATGGCTGGCCAGGTCCTAGCGTAACCTGACCAGGTTGCAGGTTTCAGACTCTTCATCGAAGGTCAGCACCACTTCCCCGCTCTCCAGCTGTGCCCGCACCTGGGCTATCTTTTCCGCCAGGCTGTACTCCTGCTCGCCGTAGTCTGTCCCCTCTCGGGAAATAAACTCTTCAATCACACCCTGCAGTGCATCGGACGAGAGGGCTGTGTATGGAATCTCCATGGTTCCCGACTTCCTTGATAGTGCTGAAAAGCTCTGCAGATCGGAGTCGATCCGGAAGAGCCCGTGGCTGGCTCGCAAAATGGCGGTTATTGTCTAGGATTAAACTATGCGCAATCGACAAAGGTGCTTAACAGGCCGGGACAATCAATCAGGCGACTATCCGGGAATCACCATGCACTACTCAGCACACAGCCTGTTTCGTTTCGCCCTCTTGCTGGGAGCCTGCCTGCTGCTCGCTGCCTGCGGTCCCCGGGGCAGACTCGCTTCCCTGGATGAGTCGGTGCTACGCGCCGAACTGAATGAATGCAACAACATCGCCCGGCCATCAAACAGCAAGGCCATCGCCTGCCAGAACTTTCGCCATGAGTGCGAGACCCGCATGGACCGCGACGGCAAGTACCGGGACTGTTAGAACGACCTGGTACAACGCCCGCCAGTGCTAGACCAGTTCCACGTAATTGAGCTTCCCTGACTTGTCAGATTTCCCGGACTGTCCATTGCGCAGGTTGGTAAAATCGAACAAGGCAGTATCGGCCAACTGGCTGGGAGACACATTGCTGATCGCCCGGAAGATGCTCTCTACCCGCCCCGGATGCTGTTTGTCCCATTGGGTCAGCATGGACTTGATTGCCTGCCGTTGCAGGTTGTCCTGTGAGCCGCAGAGATTGCAGGGAATGATGGGGAAATCCATCATGGCCGAGTACTTTTCTATCTCTGCTTCCTTGCAGTAGGCCAGGGGCCGAATCACGACATTGCGTTTGTCGTCACTCAACAGTTTCGGTGGCATGGCCTTCAGGCTGCCCCCGTAGAACATATTGAGGAACAGGGTTTCCACGATATCGTCCCGATGGTGGCCAAGGGCAATCTTGTTAGCGCCAATGGACTCCGCGAAGTTATACAGAATTCCCCGCCGCAGGCGCGAGCAGAGCCCGCAGAAGGTCTTGCCTTCGGGCACCTTGTCAGTAACGATGGAATAAGTGTCCTGCTCGAGGATGGTATATTCCACATCCAGGGAAGAGAGATAATTCGGCAGCACGTCCTCTGGAAATCCGGGCTGCTTCTGATCGAGGTTTACCGCATGCAGGCGGAAGTCGATCGGTGCATGCTGCTGCAGGTTTTGCAGGATATCCAGCAAGGTATAGGAGTCCTTGCCACCGGACAGGCACACCATAACGAGATCGCCGTCCTCAATCATATTGAAGTCGGCAATCGCCCTGCCCACATCGCGACGCAGGTTCTTGCGGCTGCGATTTAGCTTGAACCTGTCCTTGTTAGCCGTCATTAGCCGATCAGACCCGTTCCAGAATCGTGGCAATACCCTGACCAAGGCCAATACACATGGTAGCCAGACCGAGGCTGGCATCCTTGTCTTCCATGTTATTGAGCAGGGTCGTGGTGATGCGGGTACCCGAACATCCCAGTGGATGGCCGAGGGCGATGGCGCCACCGCGCAGGTTTACCTTGTCGTCTGCCACGTCCAGCAGCTTCAGATCCTTCATCACAGGCAGTGACTGGGCAGCGAATGCCTCGTTTAATTCCACGCAATCGATGTCGTCGATAGACAGTCCGACCTTCTTCAGCGCCTTCAGCGAGGCGGGCACGGGACCGTAGCCCATGATGGAGGGATCCACACCGGCATAGCCCATGGACTTCACCTTCGCCCTGATCTTGAGCCCCAGCGCCTGTGCCCTCTCAGCCGACATCATGAGCATGGCCGAAGCACCATCGGATATCTGTGATGAAGTTCCGGCGGTAACTGTGCCGTTGACGGGATCGAATACCGGGCGCAGTTGGGCCAGGCCTTCCAGGGAGGTATCGGGACGGATCGTCTCATCATCCTCCACCAGGGTCTTGAAACCATCACCGCTATGCCCTTCTATGGGCACAATCTCATTCCTGAAGCCACCGGAGAGTCGCGCCGCCTCAGCCAGGCGATGTGAGCGAACCGCAAACTCGTCCTGTTGTTCACGCCCGATGCCGTGCATCTTGGACAAGACTTCGGCCGTGACCCCCATCATCCACGCAGCCTTGGCTATGTGTTTCGACGCCTTCGGATTGGGATCGATGCCATAAGTCATTCCCACGTGCCCCATATGCTCTACCCCGCCCACGATGAACACATCACCGTTGTCCGACAGAATAGAGGTAGCCGCCGTGTGCAGCGCAGACATGGATGAGCCACACAGACGATTAACCGTTTGCGCACAGGTACTGTGGGGCAGCACAGACATGAGTGCTGCGTTGCGCGCCACATTCCAGCCCTGCTCCAGTGTCTGGTTCACACAGCCCCAGATAACGTCTTCGACTTCTTCCGGCTGCAATGCGGGATTACGCTCGATCAGCGCATCGATGAGGCGCGCCGATAATTCCTCGGCACGTACGTTACGGAAGGCACCACCCTTGGAGCGCGCCATCGGTGTGCGGATTCCGTCGACTATTACTGCGTCTCTTGGATTCAGACTCATACTGCTATTCCTCGGGAAAATTCATTCAGGACATTTGATAGTAGCGACCGTTAGCGGCAGCCTTGTCACGCATCGGGGCGGTCACCTCGAACATCGCACCCAGTTCTGCATACTTGTCTGCCAGGGCCACGAAGTTTGCCACACCCATACTATCTACATAGCGCAGGGCACCGCCCCTGAATGGCGGGAAACCGAGGCCAAGCACGAGCCCCATGTCTGCCTCAATGGCCGTCTCCACGATGCCATCTTCCAGGCACCGGGCTGTCTCCAGGCACATAGCTACCATCATACGATCGACGATCTCCTGATCATCGAATGTCCGCTGCGCCTGTTGCACGGAGGTAATCAGAGCATCGATCTCCGGGTTAGGCAGCTTCTTCGGCTTACCCCGTTTGTCCGGCTCATACAGATAGAAGCCGCTGCCACTCTTCTGACCCAGCTTGCCCTGCTGGAAAAGCAATTCAATGGCGCTGTCGAAATCCTGTTGCATGCGCTCGAAACCCGACGCCATGACCGCCTGGGCATGGACCGCCGTATCAATGCCTACTACATCGAGCAGGTAGGCAGGACCCATGGGCCAGCCAAATTTCTCCATGGCCTTGTCTATCTGGCGGAAGTCGGCACCGTCGCGCAACAGTTGTGCAAACGCGCCAAAATAGGGAAACAGAATGCGATTCACCAGAAAGCCGGGGCAGTTGTTGACGACAATGGGTGTCTTGCCCAGCTTCTTGGCATAGGCCACGGTGGTGGCGATGGTTTCATCGCTGGAATGCTTACCACGAATTACCTCTACGAGCGGCATCACCGGAACCGGATTGAAGAAATGCATGCCGCAGAAATTCTCCGGTCGTTTCAGCGAGCTTGCCAGCTCATCAATGGAAATGGTGGATGTATTGGACGCAATAATGGTGTCAGATGTAACTTTTTCTTCCAACTCAGACAACACAGACTTCTTGATATCCGCGTTCTCAATCACCGCCTCAACGACTATGTCTACCTTGTCGATTCCGCTGTAGTCCAGTGTGGGCCTGATACCGGAGAGCGCCGCGATCATCTGGTCGGTACTCATCCTGCCCTTCTCCACCCGCTTGTTAAACTGCTTGCGGGCTTCTGCCATGCCGAGGTCAAGCCCCTCCTGGCGCACGTCCTTCATCAGAATAGGCGTGCCCTTGAGAGCTGACTGGTAGGCTATACCGCCACCCATGATGCCAGCGCCCAGCACGGCGGCGCTGTTGACGGCAGAAGCCTTGGCGACGGCCTTTTTGGCCTTGCCACCGAGGAACTGGTCGTTGAGGAACGTCTGTACCAGGTTCGCTGTGACTTCGAGCTTCGCCAGCTTGACGAAACCGGCATGCTCGGCCTCCAGCGCACCCAGGCGATCCATGGTCGCGGCATACTGCATCACCTTGACAGCCGTGATGGGAGCCGGGTAATTCGGCCCCGCCTGGGCCGCTACCAGCCCCTTGGCGGTTTCGAAAGCCACATTCAATTCGATTGGATTAAGCTTGAGCGGGGAATTCTTCGTCGTGCGCTGGGCCCTGTAATCCAGTTTGCCATCATTGCACTGCTGGATGAGATGCTCGGCAGCTGCCAGCAGTTTGTCTGGCTCCACCAGTGCATCCAGGGCACCTTCCTTGAACGCCTGCTCTGCCCTGACCTGGGCACCGGAGCTGATCCACTGGTTGGCATTGTCGGCCCCAATCAGGCGTGGCAGGCGAACCGTACCCCCAAAACCCGGAATGATGCCCAGTTTGACCTCAGGAAACCCAACTACGGCGGCGTTGGTGCCGATACGGTAGTCAGTCGACACCGCGAGTTCGAAGCCTCCGCCGAGCGCGATACCATTGATCGCCGTCACCGTGGGAAAAGGCAAGTCTTCGATGGCATTGAACAGGCTGTTTGCCTCTACCAGCCAGGCCAGGATCTGCTCTTCAGACTGGGCAAACATGGCTGTGAATTCGTTGATGTCCGCGCCCACGATGAATGCGGGTTTGGCGCTGCAGAACACGAGGCCTTTGACATCAAACCCGGCCAGTTCCGACACTGCCTGGCGCAGCTCTTCGAGGGTCTGACGATTGAACTTGTTGACTGACGAGTCTTGCAGGTCAAAGGTGAGCGTCGCTACACCGGAAGGCAATACGTCGACGCTGAGCGCCTTGCCTGAATACTTCATGCTTTATCTCCAGTTTTAAGGTCCAGTTTTAAGGGCCTGAATCCCATGCCCGGAAGGGTTGTGGATTATACCTTTATCGGGGGGCCCGGGACAGACGGGTACAAGCGCCACGGGCTGAGTTATCATGCGACTTTTCGGGCCCTGAATGGGAGAGACCCCTTGCCGATCTACCGAGTTTTACGTCTGCTTCTGCTGAGTCTGGGCACACTGGCCCTGGCACTCCCCCAATTCGCCGGCGCCGCCAGCAGCGGCGTGATCACCCTCTACCATCATGTAGCGACGGATACCCCGCCCTCCACCAGCATCTCGCCAGCCGACTTTCGCGGCCATCTGGAATACCTGCAGGACAATGACTATACCGTCATGCCCCTGGATCGCATGGTGGAAGACCTGCGAGCGGGACGCGAAATACCGGACAAGGCCGTGGCCATTACCTTCGATGATGGCTATATCTCCATCTACGACACGGCCTTTCCCATGCTGCAGGAGTTTGGCATGCCATTCACCCTGTTCCTGAGCACCGATCCGATCAATCAGAATCAGTCCAATTACATGAACTGGGCCCAGATAAGAGAAATGGCAGATGCCGGTGTAATTATCGCCAACCACATGGTCTATCACCCCTACATGCTGGACCGGCAACCTGGCGAGGATGATGCCACCTGGATTCGCAGAAATCGTGAAGAGTTGCTGGAGGCCGAACGGACCATCGCCGAGCACACCGGCCAGAATCATCGCTACCTGGCCTACCCCTATGGCGAGTTCGACCCCGCAATCAAGCGCATGCTGGCCGAAGAGGGCTTCACCGGCTTCGCGCAGAACTCAGGGGCCATGGGACCAGATTCCGATTACCTCGCCCTGCCCCGCTATCCACTTGCCAGCATCTACGCAGACCTGGACACGGCACGCACGAAATTTGAATCCCTGGCATTCAGCGCGCGCATCGTTGAACCGGAGTCGCCGGTTACCAGCGCTGCAAGTCCCGCCATCACACTGCAATTTAGCCCCGGGGCCTACAATCTCTCCCAGATTGGCTGTTTCGCCAACAGCAAGGCCATTCCCATGGAGTGGATAGACAGGGATCAGGGAATCGTGGAATTACGGCCGACAGATCGTTTCAGCGGCAGGCGCTGGCGCTACATCTGTACGGCACCCTTACCGGGGACGTCACGTTACTTCTGGTATTCGGTGCAATGGATTAATCCGGCGATCAACTAGGCATACTGCCTTAGCTCTGGTCCCGGTCCATCAAGTCGTTTTGCAGGATGATGTTTTGCACTTCATCCACATAGTGGTCGCCGCGCGCCGAATAGCGGCCGAGACCAGATGCCAGTAACAGCGGATCCAACTCCGCATTGGCATCACGCATCTCCGCCCTCAGTTGCCGCAGGTAGCGATAGGAGTCGTGGGTATTGATGTTCTGAAAGTAGCCGCTGATGGACTCGCCGATGGAATCGAATCGCTTCACCTCATGGGTTGCCCCGCTGCGGCGGCGACTGGGCACGATGCCGCAGCCTTCTTCGAAACACCACTGACCAAAAATATTATTGCCTTCCAGGGCAAAGCGGGAGGTGCCCCAGGCCGACTCGTTCGCCGCCTGTGCCAAAACCAGGGAAACAGGAATCTCATCTACTCGCAGCATTAACTCGTTGGCGATTTCGCGATCCGTCATCTCGGACGTGTCAATCCGGTAGTAGTCGGCCAGATCAAAAATCCATTCCCGCTCGCGATTGCTGAAGCCCACACCGCTGTTTGCAATATCGGCGAAGGACAGGAGCTCTGCCCTGACATCGGCTATCGCTTCGTTCTCCGCGATGACATAGCCTTCCAGGTAATCGAAGAATTGCTGCTTCTTCACATCGACATCTTCGATAGACCTGAAATCAGGGAACACGGTGATTGGAATCAACTCCGGTTCCTCGATGATTTCCGGCAACACAGGATTCGCCAACTGGCTCACCAGGGCCACCAGCCCTGCCAGTGCCAGCGACGTCAACGCAGCAACTCCCAGTTCTCCACTTCTGGATGTCACCAGAATATCCGACTGTGAATGCTTGTCGTCGACCTGGGCACGCTCTGTGTTTTCGGTTCTGTCCACGATGTATTCGACCTTCACTCCGATCCTGCTTACAGCTGGCGCATTCGCACGCCGTGACGCTCACTCCTGGACGGCTGCCGCCCGGAACGGTACCTGTCGGCAAGCACTATCAATCCGGGAATTCTAAGATAATTCCAGGCCTGGAGTGCTCATTTTAGACTCGTTTTGACCTGATTTTACCCGACTTTCATCCCGGCAAAACCCGCCCCTTTTCGACAAATTGAATGAAGAAAAATTCCCATCTATATGAAATTGCTCAACAATTCAGGACACTAACTCCGCCTTAGGAATCAATGACTTAGGCGACAATTAAGCCTTATATCGGCACTATTCTCACTATTCCTGAACGTCGCGGAGCGGGATCTGGATTAGCTCGCCCCAGGCCCTGATCCGGCCCTGCCGCGGCAGGCTACGTGCGGCTGGACCCGTCACTCCGAACGCGCCGCGTGCTGCCAGGCTCACACAGGCTATTCCGGAACGTCGGGTCATTATTGGTGGGCTGGCGCCTTCGACAACAACGGCTGATCGCTGCGCACCCGGCTACTAGGCAAGGCCCCGGCTCTCGGCCTTGCTGCCCCCGCGGCAATTGGGGGAGTCGGGCACCTTGTCTGCATCCCACTCAGCGGGCGCATAGAGATGCAGTGCGAGCGCATGGACAGAGCCCGCCAATTCATCGGCGAGAATCGCATAGACTTCCTGATGACGCTTGACGCGAGTGAGGTCGCTGAATGCGTCGCTGACCAGGGTAACCTTGAAGTGGGACTCTGTTGCCGGACCGGAATGCCGGTGACTCTCGTTTTCCACTTCGAGATGAAGCGGCTTCAATGCAGAGGTGAGTTTAGTCTCGATTGCGACTTGAGTATTCATGGAATGCCTTACCCTTTTCGCTGCTACTAACAAAAAACTACTTACTGGCAGGAAGCAATGTAAAACGCCTGCTGTACTGTCCTGCCAGGCGGCAGATTATATACTCAATCTGATCCACAAGTGCCGATAAGTATTCTATGCCTATTTCCTGGTTTCCCGGTCACATGCACAAGACCGGAAAAGAACTGCGCAAGATCATGAGTGCAACCCACGTACTCATTGAGGTCAGGGATGCGCGCATCCCAATGGCGAGCGCCAATCCCTTACTGGACGAACTCGCGGACGAGCGGCCTGTACTCATCATCCTTAACAAGAGCGACCTTGCCGATCCCGACCACACGGCTAACTGGGAGGCCTACTTCAACAGCCTGCCCAGGCGCGCCTGCATCAGTAGCGGACCAGACAAGCAGTCGATCAATGACAGGGTGATCAGGCAACTGGATCGCCTGCTCCCGGTCGGCGCCACAGACAAACAGAGCAGGAAGCAATGCCTGATCTTCGGCGTACCCAATGTCGGTAAATCCACCCTGCTCAATGCCATGGCCGGCCGCAAGATCGCACGCACGGGAAACGAGCCCGCGGTAACCCGTTCCCTGCAACGCATCCATCTCGATGATCATTGGACCCTGGTGGATTCTCCGGGAATGATGCAGCCCCGGCTCGATGACCAGCAGGCTGCCCTGCTACTGGCGCTCACTGGCACCATCCGCCAGACGGCCATCGACCTGGAAGAAATAGGCTGGCTGGCAGCGGAGTTGCTGCTCGCGCAACAGCCGCAATCCCTCTGTACACGCTACAAGCTGCAGGAGGTCCCGCAATCCGCGGAGGAATTGCTGGAAATCATCGCCCACAGCGTCGGTGGGCTGAGCAGGAAAGGCAGCGTCAACTGGACACGGGCCGCCGAATCGTTACTAAATGACTTCCGCTCAGGTAAACTAGGCTCCATGACCCTGGAGCAGGCACCACACTGAATCGCCAGCTGCCGCTGAAGCAAATCACCGGCAAGCACGCAACACGCTCTGCCCGCCACCTCCCAACACCCTGGAACACAATTAAAGATGACCGAAGTTAGCAGTACCGAATCCACGACGCAGGATTTACATTCAGCAAGCACCAGACATCATCCCGCATTCACCTGGATTCGCAGCGAAGAAATAGCCTCGCTCAATATCACAATCGAGCAATACGAGCACCGCAAGACCGGCGCCGCTCACTATCATCTCAGCAGCGACAATCCGGAAAACGTCTTCCTGGTTGCCTTCCGCACCGTGCCCATGGACTCCACGGGGGTAGCCCATATCCTCGAGCATACGGCACTGTGTGGCAGCAAGAAGTACCCCGTGCGTGACCCCTTCTTCATGATGATCAGGCGTTCACTAAACACCTTCATGAACGCATTCACCAGCAGTGACTGGACCGCTTACCCGTTCGCCAGCAAGAATCGAAAGGATTTTGGCAACCTGCTTAAGGTCTATCTCGACGCGGCGTTCTTCTCTCGCTTACATGAACTCGACTTTGCACAGGAAGGCCATCGTCTCGAATTTGCTGAACCGGATAACCCCGAGAGCGAACTGCTCTACAAGGGCGTAGTCTACAATGAGATGAAAGGTGCCATGAGTTCCACTAACAGCGTACTGTGGCACACGATCTCCAGTCACCTGTTCCCCACCACAACCTATCACTACAACAGCGGCGGCGAACCGGAAGATATCCCCGACCTCAGTTATCAGCAGTTGCTGGATTTCTATCGCTCTCACTATCACCCGAGCAACGCTGTCTTCATGACCTTTGGCAACATACCCGCCTTCGAACATCACGAACAGTTTGAAGAACTGGCACTCTCGAATTTCGACAGACTGGATGTCGATATCCATGTCGACGATGAACAGCGCTACAAGGCGCCCGTGCGCGTCGAGGAGAGCTACGCGGCCGAACAACCCATCGACAACAAGACCCATCTGGTGGTGGGCTGGCTGCTGGGACACAGCACAAATCTGCCGGAACTCTTCGAAGCGCAACTGCTGTCATCCGTACTGATGGAAAACTCTGCCTCCCCCCTGCTCAAGGCACTGGAGACCTCGCCACTGGGACAGTCACCTTCCCCGATGTGTGGACTGGAAGACTCCAATCGCGAAATGAGCTTCATGGCTGGCCTCGAAGGCTGCACTGAAGACTGTACCGAGGCCGTGGAGTCACTGGTGCTGGACACTCTGCAAGAGATTGTGGACAACGGTGTCGACCAGGAACAGGTAGACGCCGCACTGCATCAACTGGAACTGAACCAGCGAGAGATTTCAGGCGACAGCTACCCCTACGGCCTGCAACTGATACTGAGCTGTCTCTCTACCGCACTGCACCGGGGTGACGCGATCCGGCTCATGGATATTGACCCGGTACTGGACGAATTGCGGCAGCGGGCAGAGGATCCCGATTTCATTCCGGGACTCATCAAGAAATTGCTGTTGGACAATCCGCACCGGGTTACCCTGTCCATGAGACCCGATGCTGGCCTCGCGCAGCAGAAAGTGGAGTCGGAGAAGCAACGCCTCGCCACGATCAAGGCCCGCTTGAGTGGCGATGACCGCGCGGCGATAGTGAGCCAGGCGCAGGCCCTCGCCGCCCGTCAGGAAGTCGTGGATGACCCGGGACTCTTGCCCAAGGTTGGACTGGAGGACGTACCTAAGGAAATCCTCGAACCCCAAAGAAAGGACAAGCAACTGGACGCTGGTCCGCTGAGCTACTACACCCAGGGCACCAATGGACTCGCGTACCAGCAGATCGTCTTTCCCCTCCCGCAACTGGATGATGCGCTACTCGAAGTCTTGCCCCTCTACACCAGTTGCCTGCCGGAATTTGGTGTGGGTGACAAAGACTACGCCGAGGTCCAGACCTGGCAATCCCGGATCAGCGGAGGCATCAATTGCTTCAGCAGCATCCGCAGCGATCGGGATGACGAACAGAATGTGAAGGCCTACCTCACCTTCTCCTCCAAGTCCCTGGTGCGGAATCACGCCGAACTATCCAACTTGCTGGCTGAAACCATCCAGCATGTCCGTTTCGATGAGACCCAGAGGCTGTCAGACCTGATCGAGCAGATCTGCGTGCGCAAGGAAAACAGCATCACCGGCAGCGGCCATAGCCTCGCCATGAGTCTCGCCAGCAGCAGGCTCAGCCCCGCCGCGAACCTGAGTCACCGCTTTGGCGGCCTGCAAGGCATCAAGAACCTCAAGGCCCTGCGGGATCAGTTACAGGACGAGAGCGTACGCCAGTCGCTCATGGACAAGCTGCAGGCCATTCATGAACAGGTGCGGGCAGCTGACAAACGCTTCCTGCTGGTAGGTGAACAGAAGGCCATGGGCAGGCTACAGGACCAACTGGCCGCTTGCTGGAGCGTTGCAGGCGACGCCGACAGTCCGATGATGGCACTTCCCGGAATTCGCCAGCGAACCCTGGAAGCCTGGACCACATCGACTCAGGTGAACTTCTGCGCCAAGGCCTTCCCCACGGTGCCCGCCGGGCACGAGGACAGTGCAGCGCTGACAATTCTTGCGGGCTTCCTGCGGAACGGATTCCTGCATACCGTCATCCGTGAGAAAGGCGGTGCCTATGGCGGCGGCGCCGCCCATGATCCCAATTCGGCCTCTTTCCGTTTCTTCTCCTATCGGGACCCAAGGCTGGAAGAGACCCTGAGCGATTTCGATCGCTCCATCCAGTGGCTTCTGGATGAGGAGCATCCGCCCCACAGGCTGGAAGAGGCCATTCTTGGCGTTATCTCCAGCATGGACAAATCGTCCTCTCCGGCAGGCGAAGCCAAGCAGGCCTACTACAACTACCTGTTCGGCCGCACACCAGCGCATCGCATGCAGTTCCGGCAGCAGGTTCTGGCCACCGAACTGGCCGATTTGCGGCGGGTGGCAGAACGGTATTTCAGCCCGGAGAAGGCTTCCCTGGGAATTATTTCCAATCGGGAGGCAGTGGAGACACTGCCTATCGAGGGTCTGGAGATTATAAATATTTAATCTTTACAGAAGCTTGCAAAGGATTATGCAGGTTGGATATTAAATGCAAATCGTTCTAAAAAATAATTAAAAATATTTTGGAACTTCGGGAACTAAGCCGTAACCGGGCAGTCTGAATAAGTGTAGGTAGATGGCATACAAAATTGTGGGTTTTGTTTCATTTATCTCTCCCTTGATAGTATGTTAGGCCCAACGACTTCGGTCGTTGGGCTTTTTTATTGGGGTCTTTGCAGGTGGGCTTTGTAATGACCACTCCCAGGCCCCGAGCTCTGGTAAACTGCACAACAGCCCTGCCGGGCCAGACCTGATTGCACAATTTTCCTGATGTTCTCCATACCAAGGCGCGCCACTCCCTGACTTGTCCATGCAACCGCTCAACGCCCTATCCAAGCTATCGTAACGACTGTCCCCGAGATTCCCAGCGCCCATGCCAGACTCCAATGCCAAACAACAGGCCACCCAGGTTACGCTCATCGGCATGGCGCTGGACCTTTTCCTGGTGGTCATCAAAATAATCGGCGGCATCTACACACAGTCTTTTGCCCTGATCACCGACGGTATTCATTCTCTCACCGATGCCATCACGGATATCTTCGTGATAGTTGTAGCCCGCATCGCCCATGACGACCCGGACGAGAACCATCCCTATGGCCATGGCCGCTTTGAAACCCTGGGCACGATCTCCATGGGGCTGGTGTTGGTGGCGACCGCCGCCGTGCTCTTCTATGACGCCTACCAACGTCTGCAAGCCTCGGATGAACTGCCGATTCCCGCCGCCGGGGGCTTGCTCATCGCGCTCATTTCCATTGCCGGCAAGGAATGGATCTTCCAGTACACCATGCGGGTGGCCCACCGCCTGAATTCGAACCTGTTGCGGGCTAACGCCTGGCACAGCCGCTCAGACGCCATATCGTCTGTCGCCGTGCTGATCGGTATTCTGGCAGCCCAGCAAGGCTATATCTGGATGGATACGGTTGCCGGTGCGTTTGTCGCGCTGATCATTGCCAAGGTGGGCTGGGAGCTGTGCACAGACAGCCTCAAGGAACTGGTGGACACCTCCATTCCCGCCAAGCGGCGCGCCCAGATCGAAGAGAGCATCCTGCAGATCGCCGGTGTAAACGGCATCCAGGGCCTGCGTACCCGGCTCTCCGGCGGAAAAGTCATCCTCGACCTGTGCATCTTGGTCGACCCCAGAATATCCGTCTCGGAGGGCCACCAGATTGCAGAACTGGTCAGTCGCACCCTCACCGGAAACTTCAGTGATGTCAGCGATGTGCTGGTGCACGTGGACCCGCTGCCCCCGGAATCGGAGAAGAGTACGTCCCAGGCCCTGGACGATTTTCCGGAACGTCCGGAGATCATTGCATCCATAAGGGAAGCCTGGAACGGGCTCATCGATGATCAGGCCATCGAGGGTATTTCCCTACATTTCCTCGAACAGGGCATTGAGGTAGAACTGACGCTTCACGAGGGCAGCCTGGGGCAGGCAGAAGCCGAACGGCTCGCCAACGCACTGCAGCGGCTCAGCTACATTCAGAAGCTGCGCATATACAGTAAAACCCATGATTTCCGCGTTGGTCTAGCGGTCTCATAAACTGCTTACAAAAGCCCCCTATTTCCCTATACTGTTGTCCATAACAAGCCATCCTGACGGTCGATGCAGCAGCCTGCAGTAAGTCGGATATCCCTGCCAGCCAGGTTTTCTTATTGAAGGGCAGAACAAGAATCATGAAGCCCACTGATATATCAGACCCTAACTATTTCCATAAGGTAGTCGACTGCCAGTGGGCGTGTCCCGCACACACTCCGGTGCCCGAATACATCCGCCTGATCGCAGACAAGCGTTACGCAGACGCCTACATGATCAACTGGCATTCCAATGTCTTTCCCGGAATCCTCGGCAGAACCTGTGATCGCCCCTGTGAACCCGCCTGTCGCCGCGGGCGCATCGAGGAAGAGCCAGTCGCAATCTGCCGCCTCAAGCGCGTGGCCGCAGACTTCAAGTCTGACATCAAGGAACGCCTGCCAAAAATTCCCAGGAAGAAGAACGGCAAACACATTGCGCTGGTGGGCGCGGGCCCAGCCTCCCTGACCGTGGCCCGGGATCTTCTTCCGCTGGGTTATGAAATAACCCTGTTCGAGAGAGACCCGCTGGCCGGTGGCGCGATGCGCACGCAGATTCCCCGCTTTCGACTTCCCCAGGGAGTGCTCGAAGAAGAACTCAATTACATTCTCGACCTGGGTCTAAACCAGCGCTTTGGCGAGGAGATCACCAGCATGAAGGCCCTGCTGGCTGAAGACTTCGATGCGATCTTCGTGGGCACCGGCGCACCTCTTGGCAAACACCTCGACCTGCCCGGTTACGAGGAAGCCAGGGACAGTATTCACACCGGTATCGAATGGCTCGCCAGCGTCGCCTTCGAACACATTCACGCGATCGGCAAACGGGTCATCGTGCTTGGCGGCGGTAATACTGCCATGGACTGCTGCCGTACCTCGAAACGTCTCGGCGGTGAAGATGTGAAGGTGGTCGTGCGCAGCGGCTTCGACGAAATGAAAGCCTCGCCCTGGGAAATTGAAGACGCCATGAACGAGGATATCCCAATCCTTAACTTCCATGTTCCCAAACAGTACATCATCGAAGACGGCAAACTGGTTGCCATGGAATTCGAGAAGGTTCGCAAGGAACTGGATGAGAATGGCAAACGACTACTGGTGCCCACAGGAGAGGATCCGGTGCTCATCCCCTGCGACGACGTACTCTGCGCCATCGGCCAGGAAAACAGCTTTCCCTGGATAGAGCGGGACATCGGCATCGAATTTGATCGCTGGGAATTACCCATCCTGAACAAGAGCAGCTTCCAGTCTACCCATGAGAAGGTTTTCTTCGGCGGTGACGCGGCGCTGGGACCGGACAACATCATCACAGCCGTGGCCCATGGCCACGACGCCGCCGTGTCGATCCATCTGCTGTGTTCGGGGGAAGATGTCAACAAGCGGCCCGATCCACTCACCAATCTGCAGAGCCAGAAGATGGGCATCCATCAATGGTCCTACGACAACGACATCAGCAACGATGTGCGCTATGCCGTACCCCATGCTCCGAAGGAGAAGACACTCAAGGACCTGAGCATGGAAGTCGAACTGGGCTTCAGCCCCGAGTTGGCTTTCGGCGAGACCATGCGCTGCCTTAACTGCGATGTGCAAACGGTATTCACGGATCAACTGTGTATCGAATGTGATGCCTGTGTCGATATCTGCCCCACCGACTGCATCAGCTTTACCTTGAACGGGGAAGAAGCCGAGCTGCGCGGCAGACTCATGGCGCCGGCTGAGAATACTGAACAGGACCTGTATGTGTCCGGTGAGTTGAAGACAGGACGCATCATGGCCAAGAATGAAGACATCTGCCTGCACTGTGGTCTGTGTGCCGAGCGCTGCCCCACCAATGCCTGGGACATGCACAAATACCTGTTCAACACGGCCAAGGCGGTGAATGCATGAATACTCCAGTCACCGCACAGGTAGAGACACTCACAAAACTCAACGATTTTGTCGTCAAGTTTGCCAACATCAACGGCTCCGGCTCCGCCAGTGCCAATAATATGTTTGCCAAGGCCGTGTTCCGCATGGGTATACCGGTCAGTCCCCACAATATATTCCCCTCCAACATCCAGGGCCTGCCTACCTGGTATGAAGTGCGAATCAATGAAGCCGGCTACCTCGGCCGACGAGAAGGCGTTGACCTCGCAGTCACCATGAACGAGCAGACCCTGGCCAAAGACATTGCCGAGGTGCTTCCCGGCGGCTATGTGCTATTCGATTCATCGAAACCCCTGCCGGATGAGCTGATCAGGGATGACATCAACTTCCTCCCAATCCCATTAACGGAGATTTGCCTGCGCGAGTATGAGAAGCCCGCCCAGCGGCAGTTGTTCAAAAACATTGTCTACGTGGGTGCCCTGTCTGCTTTTCTGAACATCGATTTCAAGGTGCTGACGGATCTCGTTGGTGACCAGTTTCGCGGCAAGGAAAAACTAATCCTGCCTAACATCCATGCTTTGGAGCTGGGTCATCAGTATGCAAGCGAGAATTTCCAGTGCCCGCTCAATCTGCGACTCAAGAGCAGCAACAAGAATGAAGGCAAAATACTGATCGACGGAAACACGGCGGTCGGTCTCGGCTGTGTCTATGGCGGCGCTACCGTGGCATCGTGGTATCCACTCACGCCATCCACCTCCGTGGTCGATGCCTTTGGCAAATACTGCAAACGCCTGCGCATCGACCCCGGCACGGGCAAGAGCAAGTACAGCGTCATCCAGGCGGAAGACGAACTGGCCGCCATCGGTATCGCGATCGGCGCAAGCTGGAGCGGTGCCCGGGCTTTCACCGCCACCAGCGGTCCGGGTATATCCCTGATGCAGGAATTCCTCGGGCTGGCCTATTTCTCTGAAGTGCCAGTAGTCCTGTTTGATATTCAACGGGTGGGCCCCTCTACCGGCATGCCCACTCGCACCCAGCAGGGCGACCTGCTCACCTGCGCCTATGCCTCACACGGTGACACCAAGCAGGTACTGCTGTTTCCAGCAACCCCCAAGGAATGCTTCGAATATGCGATTGACGCCTTCGACATAGCAGACCGGCTGCAGACCCCAGTAATCGTCATGAGCGATCTGGAGTTGGGCATGAACGAGCAAATCTGCGACCAGCTGCATTGGGAAGATGGGCGTAGCTACGACAGGGGCAAGATCCTGAATGCCCAGCAGCTCGAGGAAATCGGCAAGTTTGGCCGCTATGTCGATGTCGACGGCGATGGTATTCCCTATCGCACCTATCCCGGCGTGCATCCCGACAAGGGCAGTTACTTCACCCGCGGCAGCTCACACGATGCCAATGCGGCTTACACGGAAGACGGCAATGTCTACGCCGAGGTGATGGACCGGATCGCGAAGAAATTCAGGACGGCCCTGAACTATCTGCCGGAACCCGAGATCAGCGGCATGCACAACAAACTGGGAATCATCTACCTTGGTACCTCACACAGCGCCATCGGCGAGGCACTGGACAGCCTCGGCAGGCGGGGTATCATGCTGGACACCCTGCGCATCAAGTCCTTCCCCTTCCATGACAGCATCAGGGAATTTATCGACAAGCACGAGCTGGTCTATGTCATCGACCAGAACCGTGATGCCCAGCTCAAGAGCCTGCTGAAGATCGAACTGGATGCCAGCCCTGCATCCATGCACTCCATTCTCAGCTATAACGGCGTCCTGATCACGGCTCAACATATTGAAAGGGCGATACTGGAGTCCATGCCAGAACTGGAGGCCAGCAATGACGTTCCCGCTTGATAACATAGGCTGCCTGTTATGAGTTACATCACCAAGCCCAGGTTTCACCATCCCCAGCTGAAGACCAACGAGATTGGTCTCACCCGCCGCGACTATGAAGGAACGCTCACCACCTTGTGTGGTGGTTGCGGCCATGACTCCATCAGTGCCGCCATCATCCAGGCCGCCGCCGACATGTCCCTGGAACCCCACCGGGTCGTGAAGGTATCGGGCATTGGTTGTTCGTCAAAGATTCCGTCCTACTTCCTGAGCAAGGCCCACGGCTTCAACTCAGTACACGGTCGGATGCCCTCCGTGGCCACCGGTGCCAATCTGGCCAACAAGGACATGTACTATGTGGGTATCTCCGGCGACGGCGACAGCGCCTCCATCGGGTTGGGCCAGTTCTGTCACATTGTGCGGCGCCGGGTGAATATGCTCTACATCGTGGCAAACAACGGCACCTACGGTCTGACCAAGGGACAGCTGTCTGCCACCGCAGACCTGGGCTCAACGACGAAGTCGGGTGAGCAAAGCCAGTACGAGAACATCGACATGGCAACCCTGGCCATCGAGTTGGGCGCATCCTTCGTAGCGCGCAGCTTCTCCGGCGACAAGGCGCAACTGGTGCCCCTGATACAGGCTGGACTGACGCACAAGGGCTTCGCCTTCATCGACGTGGTGTCACCCTGCGTCACCTTCAACAACACGGACAAGTCCACACACGGTTACAAGAACACCTGGGAAAACTATGTCGCCCTCAGCGCCGTCGACTACGTTCCCATGAAGCAGGAAATCACAACCAGTTATGCGGCGGGCAAGGAAAAGGAAATTACGCTGCACGATGGCTCGGTGATCAGGTTGCACAAGACCGGCAATAATTACGATCCTTATGACAAGGAAAATGCCCTGCACCACATCAACGAGAACAAGAAGCTCGGCAAGATCGCCACCGGCCTACTCTATATCAATCAGGGCGCAGCCGACCTGCATGAGTTGGCAGACACCGTGGACAAACCCTTCAACCAGCTGAACGAGCACGACCTGTGCCCGGGCAACGACACCCTGATGGATATCAACGACACGTTTCGCTAGGCGCTCGCCCGTCCGCAATCGATGCGGTCCTAGTGTTCGGACTTGATCAGCTCGTAGGCCGCCTTGATATCCTGGGTCTTCTGGGTAGCGATTTCGATCATCTCCTCGGGTAAGCCCTTGGCGACCAGTTTATCCGGATGATGCTGATTCATCTGACGCCGATAGGCTTTCTTCAGCTCTGCATCACTCACGCCTTCACTCACACCCAGGAGATCATAGGCCGCCTGCAGGCGTTCCTGCATAGAACCCTTGTCAGAGAAATGGGCCTGGCCTGTGACCCGATCCAGCAAGGCGCTGAATTCATTCTGGGTATAACCCAGGTCGCTGGCTATGTCTTCGAGTATGGACTTTTCTTTCGCATCGAAGTGGCCATCGGCGAAGGCGGTGGCGATCAATATCTCCATGAACATCTGCAGGAGATTGCGGCGTCGATGGCTCTCCCGCCGAAACTGTTCCAGCACCTCGTGCACCGGAAAGCCTTCTTTTTTTCCCTCGTTAAACAGGTTGATGGCCACCTTGCGCTGCTGGGGAGAGAGCTGCATCTGCTGCATCACCCGCTCGGCCATCTCTATTTCATTGCGGGTGACACGGCCATCAGACTTTGCGATGTAACCCATGAGGGTAAATGTGGCCGTGAAGAATACAGACTGTACGCGTTCAGTGGCGCCAATGCCGAGCGAGCTGTCCAGGGAGATGGCATCCAGGCCACCGTCGAAATAATTGCCGAGGGCAGCGCCTAACAGAGCTCCCAGGGGACCTCCCATCATGAAGCCGAAGGTTCCCCCGACTACCTTACCCCACCAACTCATGCGGATATCCCATAGTCATGGGTGGATTGAACAGTGCTTGATAGAAACATGAAATACTAGCCTAGCAGCCTCTGGAACCAGTTCTTGTCCAGATCAGACCGGCAGGAGTCGAGCTGACCTGCAAACACAGAAGCATTGGATTGCACCCGGGCGGCGGCATTGATCAACCAGCCCTTGTCCTGGTGAGTCCCGCGTTGAAAGCCGCCATTGCCTTCGTGATAGGCATAGTAGAGGCTCCGCGCATCGTTCTGTGCGATCTGGCTGATGCGTTGGGAGTTGGCGTTGTACCAGGCAACAAAATCCACGGCATCGCCGAAGTTGGCCCGCGAAGCGCCATCGTTACCCGACACCTGCTCATACTCGGCCCAGGTACTGTCGAGAGCCTGGGCGTAGCCGAAGGCTGTCGAAGGCCTGCGCCCGGGGAATATCCACAGGAAACGGTTGCGTTCCGGACGCGCCCGGGCGCGAAAACTGGACTCTTGATAGATGAATGCCATATTCACGGCGATGGGAATGCCCCAGCGCCGTTCTGCGTTCCTGGCAGAGCGGTACCAGGAACGCCTGTCCTCGAAGATATCGCAGACATTGGCCACGTTGCGCGGAGGCGAACTGGCGCAGGCCGCCAGGGCGCCTGCCAGCATCGTGGATAGTGCAATCTTCTTAAGTTCAGTCATCATGAAACCGGAGTCATTGTATGTGGTCGTGGCTCAACGGCCCGCAATCCCTGTATTAACTAAGACTGTCCAGCAGCCGTAAAAATTCCCCTTCATCGATGATATCGATGTCGAGTTCTTCGGCCTTGCTGCGCTTGGAACCCGCGCCGGGGCCGGCCACCACACAGTCCGTATTCTTCGATACGCTGCCGGCAACCTTCGCTCCCAGGGCAAGGAGCCTGGCCTTGGCGTCATTGCGGGTCATCTGCTCCAGGGTACCGGTGAGCACATAGGTCATGCCGGCCAGGGCCTGGGAGCCCGCAGAGCGTTCCAGCCGTGGCCAGTGAATGCCATGGCTTATCAGCTTCTCGATCAGTGCCCGATTCTCCGTATTGCGAAAGAAGGTCTCGATGTGGCCAGCGACAATCGGGCCGACATCGGCGACCTGTTCATGCTCCTCGGCGCTGGCATCCATAATCGGCTGCAGGTCGCCGTAGTGGGCAGTCAGGGCCTGCGCGGTCGCCTCACCCACCTCTCGTATACCCAGGGCATACAGGAAACGGGGCAAGCTTGTCTGTTTGCTCTTCCCGATGGCCTGCAGGAGTTTCGCCGCCGATTTTTCCCCCATACGCTCCATGCCAATCAATTGTTCCTGGGTCAGGGAGAATATATCGTCGACATTCTCGACCAGACCGCTGTCTACCAGTTGTTCCACCAGCTTGTCGCCGAGACCTTCGATGTCGAGCGCGCCACGGGAGGCGAAGTGCTTGATGGACTCCTTGCGCTGGGCCGGACAGATGATCCCGGCACTGCACTTGTACAGCACCTCGCCATCCTTCTCTACCGGAGAACCGCAGGCGGGACAGGTGGCCGGTACCTCAATAGGTTTTGGCGACTTGTTCCTGGCGGGGTCGATGACTTTCACTACCTTGGGAATGACATCGCCGGCGCGCCGGATGATGACAGTGTCGCCTATGCGCAATCCCAGACGTGCCACTTCATCCATATTGTGCAGCGTGGTGTTACTCACCGTGACGCCGCCGACAAACACCGGCTCCAGGCGTGCGACTGGAGTGATAGTGCCAGTCCTCCCAACCTGGAATTCGACATCGATGACCTTCGTTGATTTTTCTTCGGCCGGATATTTGTAGGCCATGGCCCAGCGCGGTGTACGCGCGTTCTGCCCCAGTTGCTCCTGCACGGAACGGTTGTTCACCTTAATGACCGCGCCATCGATCTCGTAGTCCAGTTTGTCCCGCTTCGACAACAGGCGATCGCAGTAACGTTGGCAGTTCTCGATGCCCTGTTCTGTGCTGCGATCCGGATTAACAGGCAGACCCCAGGCGTCGATCAGATCGAACACCTCGCTGAGCCTGTCGGGCATGTCGACTTCATCCACGATGCCCACGCTGTAGCAAAACATCTCCAGGGGAATTTTCGCCGCCTTGCGCGGATCCAGTTGTCGTACCGCACCGGCCGCCGTGTTGCGGGGGTTAACGAAGGTCTTGCTCCCCGCTTTCCGCGCCCGTTCGTTCAGTCTGGCAAATCCGGCCTTTCCCAGGAATATCTCCCCTCTTACCTCGATACGGCCGTGGAGCTTACTGTCCGCCAGTTTCAGTGGAATACCGTTGATGGTGCGCACATTGTGGGTGATATCTTCGCCGGTGACCCCATCACCCCGCGTTGCAGCCCGCTGCAGCAGGCCATCCACGTACAGCAGGCTGACGGCAACACCATCGACCTTGGGCTCACAGCTGTACTCGAGCCCGGAGTCATCTTCCAGGCGCTTCTTGATCCTGGCATCGAAATCGATGAGGTCCTGTTCGCCGAACACCTTGTCCAGACTAAGCATGGGAAGTTCATGGGCGACCTGACTGAATTGGCCGAGCGGCTCGCCACCCACGCGCTGGGTTGGCGAATCCGGGGAAACCAGGTCATATTCCTGCTCGAGAAACTGCAGGCGGTCGAACAGGGCATCATAGTCCGCATCCGTAATCTCGGGGCGGTCATGGGTGTAATAGAGCCTGTTGTGATGATCGATCTGGCGACGAAGTTCAGAGACTTCCTGTTTGATCGTTTCAGGAATCTTCATGGGTGATTACTGCTGGGGGCGCGTTTCCGCGATTCTAGTTTGAAACTTACACCGACAACGAAGCCTACCCGCGACTGCCCGCGGCTCGTAGCTGACGTAGCTCAAAATCTCTAATACGCTGGCGATAGTGCTCGATGGTCTGCGCTGTCATGACGTTACGATGATCGTCTTTCAATTCCCCGTCAAGTGTTGCGCACAAGTGCTTTGCTGTCCCCAGCATCATTTCGAAAGCTTCTAGATTATTGATGGGCGAAGGCAAGGCCAGGAACATGCTGACACCAACAGTGGTGAAGTTGGCCATGTTGTTGAGGTCGAAGGTGCCCGGATTCAGGATATTGGCGACGCTGAATATTACCGGTCCACGACTGTCATTGCCGAATCGCTGGTGGAAGATAGCCATCTCACCGAACTTCAGGCCGCTGGTAAGCAGGCACGGCATCAGGTCTTCGCCGTGGAATACATAGCCCTCGCGCGCCATGACGTTAAGCACGATGACTTCTGAAGGTTGTGTGGCCGCACTCTGCTGCCGGATTTCTGTGGGTTGGCCAGTGCTGGCTGGTTGTCGGATCTCGGCCGCTACCGGGGCGCTTGCCGGAGGATCGTTGGGTGCATCGTCGGTGTAGTGCTCGATATCCTGCTGGAGCGGTTCCTGGTGTTCTTGCGGCAGTTCCCTCTCGACAGACTCTGCCTGCGACCGCTCATCCTCACGCGACCTGAAGCGCTCCCGCGACTGTTCAACAACCTTGCGGCCGATGGCTGAAAACAGGGAGCTCCGTTTGGCGGGCGCCTCTTCGGCTGGCGCGGGCGCCTCGGCCTGTACCCTGCCCGGCCTCTCCGCCTGCCTGGTCTTGCCTTCGCTGCCGCCGAAGCGGCTGAACAGGCTGCGTGCTGGCGGCACGGTCTTCTCCTGATAGCCGATACGCTCGCCAGCCGTCATGGAGAAGGGATCATCATCCAGGCTTGCATTCGGATCGAAACCGGGTTCAAGCCGTTCACCGGCCTGGGGCCCGGACTCCGCCAGATCGGCTTCTTCCAATTCATCGTCGTACTCTTCGTACTCTTCATAGTCCTCGGACGCAGTGCGCCCGGACTCATAGGTCGAGGCATCAGCGGCGACCGTTGGCTGCCACTCTTCTGCATAGTCTTCTTCATCTTCTTCGAGAGAAGTGCCGAAGTTGTCCTCGTCGTCCTCGTAGTCATCATCGAGCGATGCATAAGCCGCCTGTTCTGACCCGGGCAGCGTGTCATCGTCTTCTTCCTGGGCCAGGTCTGCAGGCACCTCAGCTTCGTCCCGTGCAAAGTCGTCCAGGGAATAAGCATCTTCGGAATACGCATCGTCCTCGTCAGACAGCGACTCATCGGTGAAGGCCAGTTCACCCTGCTCCTCGGCAAACAGGTCTTGAGCGGGTTCATCACGGTCATGCGGACGCACCGAATCAGGATCGCTGTTGACAATTGTGGGGGCAGATTTGGGGGCCGACGGCCTGTCGCCGTAGTCCAGGAGCACATCGTCAGGATCTTCCCAATCCTCGCTGCCCAGTTGGACATCACGCTCATCGTTGAAGTCGTCCTCGACCTCATTATCCTCGTAGGCTTCTTCGTCATAGAGGCCGGTTTCGTAGTCGTCCAGATCGTCGGCCTCTGCTTCGGCGTGCTCCTGGCAGGATTCCTGGGCATCGGCCACCGCCACCGAGTCCATCAGCACAGGGATGGCGTCATCGTCTTCGCCCAGATCCATGGCGGCGGCCCGCTGCTTCGCCGTATCGAGTGCGGTGGCCCGGAGACTGTCACCGACTGCCGGGGCGCGACTCACCACCCGGGCACCTCCACCGGGAAGTTCGGCCATTTCCAGGGCCTCCAGGTCAACGTCCTGGGGAATGTTCTTGTCGATAGCCAGCTTGATCTGGCCGCGGCGGGCCTGCATGGCCACGTACAGACCGCGCAGGATGACGGCAACGATGGCGAAGCCGAGCAGAAGAATGAGAAGTTCGCGCAAACCCATGGAAATCAGCGGTGAATCTAGATAGTAATTGGCGAAAAATTATTAGTTTTATCTTACAGTTACTGCCTTTTCTTTAGCACTAAAACGGGGCAGGATGAAAATTGCGGGGCTGGCCGTAGGACTTACATCGCCGCCAGTTCAGCAGCCTCGTCGATATCCACCGCAACAATCCTGGAAACACCGGGCTCGTGCATGGTTACACCGAGCAGCTGATTGGCCATTTCCATGGTGATCTTGTTGTGGGTAATGAAGATAAACTGCACCGTGGCGGACATCTCTGCCACTAGCCGCGCATAGCGGCCGACATTGGCGTCATCCAGGGGCGCGTCCACCTCGTCCAGCATACAGAACGGTGACGGGTTGAGATGGAAGATGGAAAACACCAGCGCGATCGCCGTCATGGCCTTCTCACCACCGGATAGCAAGTGGATGGTGCTGTTGCGCTTGCCCGGCGGCCTCGCCATGATGGCGATGCCAGTATCCAGCAGGTCTTCACCGGTCATGTCCAGGTAGGCGTGACCACCACCGAAGATTCTTGGGAACAGACTCTGCAGGCCGCCGTTGATCTTGTCGAAGGTATCCTTGAAGCGGGTTCGGGTTTCCTTGTCGATCTTGCGAATGGCGTTGCGCAGGGTCGCCAGCGCTTTCTCCAGGTCGTCGTTCTGCTTGTCCAGGTAAACCTTGCGTTCGGACTGGGTCTGATATTCATCGATCGCCGCAAGATTGATCGGGCCAAGACGCTGAATACGGTTGCCGATCTTCTCCAGTTCAGTCTCGCAGCTGGCCAGATCCAGATCTTCCGGCAGGCTCGCCAGCACTGACTCCAGCTCGAACTTCGCTTCCTGCAATTGATCCAGAATAGCGTCCCGCTTCACCGAGGCACCCTCCGACTTGAGCCGGTTCTGCATCAGGGTCTCGCGGATACCGTTCAGGGCTTCCTGCTTCTCGTTGCGCTCTTTTTCCA
>Ga0181585_10000139_pt1 | contig 51461 bp, 69 predicted proteins | sample 071ome_29_FD_132469 | JGI IMG/M metagenome (GOLD analysis project Ga0181585, IMG submission 132469) | Coastal salt marsh microbial communities from the Groves Creek Marsh, Skidaway Island, Georgia - 071407BT metaG (megahit assembly) | ecosystem: Environmental > Aquatic > Marine > Intertidal...
AACATATTATAGCGTCTGCCGGTATAACTTTTAGTGGTGGTGCAATACTTGGATAAATAGTAATATAGGTACTTAATATGAATAAAAAATTAGAAAAAACATTTGATTTACCAAGCATGGAAGATGCTTTGCAAGATTTTAACAATTACATTGAGGAGACTGTTTTGTCAAAACCATCAAACGCTGTAGAAGATGACAGCATTGATACTAAAGACTTAGATCGTTCTAATGCGGCCGCATATGAAGAACTACAAGAAGTAAACACTGAAGAACAAAAGATTATAAAAAAAGCTCTCACTACTGCTGAAAAAATTGATAAAGCATTACCACTGGTGAAAGATTTAGAAAGCCATGACAGTGACATGGATGGCTATGCCACAGAAGCAATGAAAAGTTATAAAGAACTAATGGATTTGGGTATGAATTCTGAATCAAGACATGCTGGTAAGATGTTTGAAGTTGCTCAAACCATGATGAAAAACGCCATTGAAGCCAAAAATGCTAAAGCTGATAAAAAACTGCGTATGATAGAATTACAACTTAAAAAGCAAAGAGTTGATCAATGGGAGCAAAAATCAGGGGGTTCTACAGACGATTTTATTGAAGGAGAGGGCTATATTGTAGGAGATCGCAATAAATTGTTAGATCAATTGATTCAAAAAGTAAATGAAAACGACAAGGATGATAAATAATAGTATGAAAAGTTTTAAAGAATACCTAGCAGAAGCTGTACAGGAAAATCCAATTAGGATTAAAATAGCCTGTGACGTAACTGATGACATGATGGACATAATTGAGCGTGAACTTGAAAGATACGATATGGTATCAATCAACAAGCCAGTTAAAACAATCATGCAAGAACATCCATTAGATTTTGGTACAAAAGTTAGAAATGCAGAAGTATATATTATTGATGCTATTGTTAACATGCCAATTTCTCATGAGACATTCCGAAGAAACTTGTCTGACAAGTTAGCAATAGCGTATGAGACAGTTGTTGTTAAAGGTCCTAATGACCCAATTGAGATAGAACAAGAGGCAGAAGTACAAAGACAAACAGCAGATTCCGAAAGTTACGAACCAAAAGTTGGTCAAGATTACACTGACGAAGAAAAAAAAGTAGCTGAAACTGACAAACCGGTAAGTGGCGAAGAACATAAGAAAAACTTTTTAAAAGATTTACAAGATTTTAAAGAAAACGATCCTGATAGAGGCAAAGTTGAAGTAGAAGGACCTTTAAGCCAAAAAGCAACTACTGATGCCAAAGACAATAGTCAACCAAAAGAAGATGATTCAAAAACTAAATCACCTTTGACGCAAGACAATAGGAAACCTTTATAATGAAACACGAGTATATTATAAGAGTTGAAGAAGGCGACTTTGATTTAGATGAAGATAGATCAATTTCTTCTTCTTTAGAGTATGCGTTAAGACAAGCAGGTATAGTTGATGCAGTAGTAGATGACAATGAATTTAATAGAGCAGAAGCTACAGTGATAACAACAGCAACATTACCAGAAGTGCAGAAAGCATTTCAAGATGATGATTTAAATGTGGAAATTGACATGAAAGAAGATAGCGTAATGGTTCATACTGGCCCAAACACTTACAAACAAGACAACTTTACAACTTCTGTAAAAACTCAAAAGAAGTTTAAGTATGTTCCAGCAAAGAATGGCGACAATCCATTAGTCAACAATGACAAGGAGGTAGATGAGTCTGCCTTTAGTGCATTGATGAACGAATACAAAAATTTTGTTGCCGAATCTGAGCACTCAAAAAAAAAGACCTGAAAATAGCTGAAAACAGAATAGGCAAGTCAGAAATGGCTTTGTTGACTCAGCTGACTAACCAACATTTACAAACTCTACGAGCAATTCAAGGAGAAACAGGTATTGCTCCTAACAGATTAATTCAAAGTCCTAGATTTAGAAAAATTGTAACAAATATTTTTCGTATTGGTGGTGACAGCGCCGGGAACAAAGGTATTGGACTTACTGGCGATATTAACAAGATTATGCGTGAGCTGGCCAAAGTTGAAAAAGCACAGTCAATTGATGATATTAATAGAGAAATTAATACAAGTTCATATGGTGAGCCTTTCTTTAATGTTGATGATATTACCACTGAAGAACAAATGAAAATGATAAAAGCATACGCAAAAGGCATGATAGACATAATCAACAAAGACAAACTTTCATTTAGTAAATTTATGAAAAGAAACAAAACAGTTCAAAAAGCTATTAACTATGCAAAAAATCCAGCATCTGCATTTAGCGATTTTAGAAATGCAGTTGATAATCCTGGTAACACAGATGATATTTTATCTAAACCGTTTACAAATAATTAATAAAACAAATTACAGTTAGTTTGGCATGAACAAACTTAAAGAAACAAAAAACAAATTAGACACAGTCTCACCTACATTTTGTTTGGCAAAATGGCAACAGGTCACAGTGCATTTGCAAAATGGACACACTCACAGTTGTCATCATCCACAGACACACAAAGTACCTGTACAAGAACTAGAACACAATCCGTCAGCACTGCACAATACCAGTTACAAAAAGCATCAAAGAAAATTGATGTTGGAAGGCAAACGTCCTGATGAATGTTCTTACTGTTGGAGTGTGGAAGACACAGCCGGAGAACACTACAGCGACAGAATCAAAAAAAGCAGTAACAGTACTTGGGCCATGCCATACTTTGATCAAGTGTCAACAGCCAAATGGCAAGAGAACACAATACCGGCACAGGTAGAAGTGAGTTTTGGCAATGTGTGTAATATGAAATGTGTGTATTGCTCACCGGTGTTCAGTAGTGAATGGTGGAGCGAAATAAAACATCAAGGTGCTTATCCAACTCAAGACAGTTACAACAATCTGGAATGGATTGCTGACACAGATCGAACACCTTATCTCAACAAAGAGCACAATCCTTATGTGGAAGCATGGTGGCAATGGTGGCCCGAATTAAAACAACAATTAAAAGTTTTAAGAATAACAGGAGGTGAACCTCTGTTAAACAAGAACACTTTTATTTTGCTTGATGATTTAGCTGATGATCCATGCCCTGACCTTAGTTTAGAAATAAACACTAATTTGTCTGTGTCTACAGAAACCATTGTGCAAGTGATTACAAAATTAAACAATTTAAAAAAAGCCGGCTGTATCAAAGATGCATTGATACACACCAGCTGTGACGCACATGGTGATCAAGCAGAATATATCAGAGAAGGTATGAACTATAACAATTGGTTAACTCACTGTGAAATGGTGCGTAGAACGGGCATATCCTTGCATATAATGGTCACAGCAAATATGTTAAGCATTGACACTATGTTGAGCTTTCTGAAGGATGTATACCGCTTAAAACAGGATTACAAGGGGGTTTCTTACGGGGTTAGCATACTGAATAGTCCTAAGTTCTTAAATGTGCTAAATCTACCTAAAGATGATTATTGGATAAAAAAATTCAATGATATAGACGAGTTTGTCAAACAACATGAACTTACAGATGTCAACGAATTTAACTATGTTGAAAGACTAAAAAACTATTTTTTAGAAAACACTTGGAGTGTATCTGAAACTAAAGCGATGAGAAAAGATGTTGAAAAATTCATAGTTGAAATTGATCGTAGACGTAATAGAAATTTTACTAATACATTTCCCGCATATAATTTTCTAATACAAAAATAAACACATACATAATTTTTTAATACATCACTATTAAATAATTGTATGAAAGATGAATACACATACGTCTTTTACAATATAATTCGTGAAACATCTGATGTACACGGATATTACCTTCCGGAGCATCTTGAATCATATGTGGTGATGTTGCTATCTTCCTATGTGGAAAAGCCAGATTTTTTACCCAAGACATCATTTGCAGAACAATATCTAACAAATAAAAATTTATACACAGCCAAAGAACTTGGAGACACTTGTTTATTTGTTACTGGTGTTTTTCCAGCGTATGGTAAAAACAAAGGATTAGATATTGACTACTTTAGTAATATTGGAAAAAGTAGTTATTCATCAATACAGCAAGTACTAAACGTAGAATTGTTTACTGAGCTTTCTCTTAGATTTGATTATATTAGAGATTTTATAAAAGTCAGTTTAAAAAATCAAAATAAAATTAATCTGTTAAATATATTAAATTAAATACGTATATAAATAGTAATATGCAAAGAAAAAGTTTAGAAGGAAATCTTACAAAAAAAGCCTACGCTAAGTCTACGTATTCTGAAGAATCTCTGTTGGATTTAAAAAGATGTGCAGATCCTAATATAGGCTATCTGCATTTTATGAAAAGTCATATGTGGATACAACATCCTACTAAAGGTAGAATGAAGTTTGATCCATATCCATTCCAAGAAAAATTACTTGAAACTTATAACAACAATAGATTTGCTATAGCCATGTGTGCTAGACAAACAGGTAAGACAACCTGTGCGGCAGGATTTTTATTGTGGTATGCAATGTTTCATCCTGATGTGTTAATTCTAATTGCGGCACACAAATATCAAGGTGCTCAAGACATCATGCAACGTGTGAGATTTGCATACGAAGAATGTCCAGACTATATTAGATGTGGAGTAACATCATATAACAAAGGCTCAATGGACTTTGACAATGGTTCAAGAATTATAGCACAGACAACTACAGAAACAACAGGACGTGGTATGTCTATATCTTTAGTGTACATGGATGAGTTTGCATTTGTTGAACCACAAAATAAAGCACAAGAGTTTTGGACTTCGTTGTCGCCAACATTGTCAACAGGAGGTAAGTGTATTATTACTTCAACACCAAACAATGATGATGATGTTTTTGCAGGTTTGTGGCGAGGCGCTAATAAAAGAGTTGATGAGTTTGGTCAACCTACTAGAGATGGAACAGGTATAAATGGTTTCAAGGCAATTAATGTACATTGGAGTGAACACCCTGATAGAGATGATCAATGGGCCAAAGATGAACAAGCAAGAATAGGCGAAGAAAGATTCAAGCGAGAGCACGAATGTGAATTTATTGCATTTGATGAAACATTAATTGATGGATTAAAATTAATCACACTGTCTGGCAAAGATCCTTTGAGAAAAACCGGACAAGTTAGATGGTACGAAAAAATTAAAAAAGGTAATACTTATGTTGCGGCACTTGATCCTAGTTTAGGTACAGGAGGAGATTATGCGGCAATTCAAGTATTCAGCGTTCCTGAGTTCAAACAAGTAGCTGAATGGCAACATAATAAAACATCAGTGCAAGGTCAAGTAAGAACGTTATACGCTATATTAAAAGAAATTGAACTTGAATTAAAAGAACAAGGACAACCACAACCTGAGTTGTATTGGACAATTGAAAATAATACATTAGGTGAAGCGGCAATAGTGTCGGTTGAAGAAATGGACGAATCAAGATTTCCAGGTTTCTTTTTACATGAACCAAGACGTGCTGGACAGCAAAGACGAGATAAGCACAAACGAAAAGGTTATAATACAACACACAAATCTAAAATTTCTGCATGTTCAAAATTAAAGCACTGGATTGAATCTGATAAAGTAGCACTTCATAGTAGAAATTTAATTAGAGAGTTAAAAGTGTTTGTTGCGAGAGGTAACAGTTATTCAGCAAAAGTTGGAGAAAATGATGATTTAGTATCTGCTACATTATTATGTTGTAGAATAATTGATTATTTGACAAAATATGATACTATATTTGAGAAAAGTTTAGGTGAGCAGTTAGATGATGATGACGATGGTTCAGTACAACCAATGCCAATGATAATATAAAGATAAATAACAGTATGGCAGTAGATTACAATACAGTATCTGAAAAATTGTTTAAAGTACTCAAAGGGCAAGGGTATTCGGTCCAGATGTTTGATGACAATGAAGGCATGGAAATATCTGATCCTACAAGAGCAAGGTTTTTTTATGTAAAATCGCCCAATATTATGGTTAATATTGACCAACAAAATGGCGAAATAAAGATGCATAAAGGGCCAGAATCTGTTGATAGTATTAATAAATCAATACAATCAATAAAAAATTTAGCTAAAAATAACTTATTAGATTTTGATTTAAGAGAATTTGGTAGAGAAATAAAGCCCAAAAATTATACATTTAGGTTAAATACAAATACTATGAAAGACATTACTACAGAAAGTTATACAACACTGGCTGGTACAACTAAGACCAGCTCACAGAATTTAGAAGGAGCCAAACTTCTTATTAAACACAGAAACCCTGTGAATGAAGAAATTCCTGGTTCAAGATCAAGAAACATCAAAGCATTATATATTGAAAACGCAGAAGGTGAAAGATTTAAATATCCATTTATACATTTAAATGGTGCTAGAGCAATGACACGTCATGTACAGTCGGGTGGTAACCCATATGATGAGATTGGACAAAGCATTGTTAATATTAGTGAACAATTAAGCAAAATACGTGAAGTAACTAATATTGTTAGACGTTCACCAAACATGTTAGAACAAGCATCATCTATATATAATTCTTTATTAGCAAAACAAGATAAACTAAGAGAAACAATGAAGCGTTTAACAACGTCAACAGGATACGATGAATATGTAGAAAATTTTTCTGTTAACTCAGTATCAGAAGTATCACAAGATGCACTTAATAAAATAAAAGAAAAATTTACTGTATCAAACATTGATTCAAGATTAGTGGAGTTATTACCTATGATACATCAAATTCATGAAGAAGAAATGGAAAACTTAGAAGGACTAGTTCAAAGAATACAAAGTGAACTTGACAAAGGTGCACCATTTGAATTAAATCCAAGATCACCATCTCAACAAGAATATAATCCAGATAATATTAAACAATTTACTAGTCATTCACACATGATGGCTTACAAATTAAATGATATGTCAGTTAGAGCAAAAAATGATGAAGTAGCAGTATTTTTAGATAGAATGTCTGATAAGATCACAGGTGATAAAACTTTTGGTCCAATTACTAAAAATGAAATAGATACATTAAAGAATGTATTAGCAAACATTAAAGACTTAGACAAGTCTCCAAAACCAAAAGACAAACCACAAGTAATTACAAAAAGAGAACCTTCGTTATACGAAGTTGATCAGTTAACTGAATCTTTTAATAGAATATTAGGTGTGTTTAATGATCTACCATTTGCAACACAAAGTAATACTGTTGCACAAGAAGTTTCAGAAGATATTTCAGCATCTGAAATGATGCAACTATATACGCCAGAACAACGTCAAAAAATTAATGATAAAGCTCAAGACATGATGAGAAAAGATGGCAAAGACACTGGTGATCATAAACTATGGCAGGCTTATCTAAATTCAGCGGCAAGAATGTTAGGTATACAGAAGGTTGCTGAGGATGATCTTGGTGAAGACAACGCATTTAACACAGCGGCGGCTAAGGCGGCAGTAGCTGGTGAAAAGAATTTTACATTCAATGGTAAATCATATCCAGTTAAGATAGATAAAGATGCGGCTCAAAAATTATTAGATGAAGATCCAATGTCTAAAGCAGATATGGATAGAATTGCAAAACAAGAATTTGACGGTATGAGAATGGACAGCCAACAAGAGTTTGAAGAATACAGAGATGCTGTACAAGATGATATCAAAGATCCAACAAGTGAATATGCTGGCAAATCAACAGAAGAAATTGTTGCAATGCTAAGAAAAGAAGCAGATAGCATAGGTTATGCAGATGTATCAGACGGTGATAGACACCCATCAGAACCGGAATGGTTAAGAGCGATTGCTGATGAAATGGAAAAACCAAAACAAGAAGATGCAGATCTAGATAGAATTAAACATTTAGCAGGCTTGACATCTAACTAAAATTAGTATATAAATATACATAACATTGTACGCAAGGTGGGAAATAATGTGTAAATCATTAACTGTACCTGCAACGGTAACTATTTGAAGTCCGAATGCCACCCAATGTAGCCCTCTGTCGAATCAAAGGCCAGGAAAAGTCTAAATTCTACAACGAAAAGTTAACAGTGGCAGAAAGTGAACTGTTATGAAAACATTTGGAATAATTTTATACACAATAATCATTCTAGCAATTAGTAGAATAATACCTCATCCACCAAACTTTACTCCAATACTTGCAATGGCTGTAACAATGCCAATGCTAACATCTGATAGATATATTGGATTATTGATACCTTTATTAGCAATGTTTGTATCTGATATTTTTATAGGATTACACAACACAATGATATGGGTGTATATGTCGTTTATAGCAGTTACATTAACAAGTTATGTGTTTATAAAACAGTTTAAGTTTGTAAATGTATTAACAATGTCTCTGTTATCAAGTTTGTTATTTTTTATAGTAACAAATTTTGGAGTTTGGACAAGTGGATACTATAGCTATACGTTATCAGGATTAGTTACTTGTTACGTTATGGCAATTCCTTTTTTTACAAATACTGTGTTATCAACACTATTTTATAGTACATTAATCACATTATTATATAGATTAAAGGAAAAATGGCCACTAAATTATCAAAAATTATTTTATTAATATTTTTATTTCTTTCATCAGTACAAGCACAAGAACAAAAGCAATATCCAGCAGTTGGAGTATCAGAAGATGGTACACTGGTTGTGACAATATATGTGCCAATACTACGAGATCCTAGTATTAGAGCAAAAGAAACAATAACAGCAGATATTGTTGATATTCAAAAAATACAAAAAACAAATATAGTAGACACAGTTGAAGCTATTAAAAGAATATCAGGTTTGAATGTTGTACAGTCTGGGCCTTCGGCTCAACAAACTTCAGTTTTTATGAGAGGCACAAATTCAAATCATATCTTGGTTATGATGAATGGAGTGCCTATTAAAGATCACAGTACTCCTGGTGGATTACATGATATATCAAATGATTTTTTAAATCATGCAACTTCTGTTGAAGTAATAAAAGGTTCTCATGGAACATTGTATGGACCTAATGCAGTTGGTGGCATTATAAATTTTAAAACAGATGTAACACCTGAAAGTTCAATTATTGTTTCAACTGGTTCTTATAGTACTAATAAAGTAACTTTAAAATTAGGAAAATATTTTGTTAATTATAATACAATAGTTAATTTAACAATTGATGGTACTAGTAGTGACGGTATATCGGCATCATCAAATGGCACAGAACCAGATGGGTATGATACAAATAATTTTACTTTAAATTCAAAAACTGGATTTGGAAAAAATGGACTAAATGAGTTTGGTTTACTGTATTCTATTAAAGAAAATGATTCTCAGTTAGATTCAAGTACCGGTGATGATCTAGACTATACTGCAAATAGTAAATTTGAAATTTTACAATCTAATGTAAAGATTAAAAATGATTTAGGACACAGCAGTTTTGTTATATCTACTAACAACTACGATAGAACTTATGTTAATGGAAATGAAATAGATACGTACAAATCAGACAGTACGACTTTTATTGGAACAAATACATTTATGTTTGATTCATTTGATATAACACCTGGAATTGAATATGAAACATACAGCGGTAAGTTTGATAACAATGGATTTTATCAATCAGAAGTTGATAAAAATTCTTCTACAGTAGGATATTTTATTAACAGTAACATAGAAATGTCTGACAGACTAATTTTATCTACTGGTATACGAAACGATAATCCTAAAGATTTTTCACAATACAATACATATAGAATTGGGTCGTCATATGCTTTAACTGAACAATTAAAATTTAAAATTAATAATTCTACAGCAGTTAAAACACCTACACTTTATGAGCTATATGGTTCTGATAACTATGGGTATTCTGGTAATCCTAATTTAAATCCAGAAGAGTCAACAACAACCGATGTTGGAATTTCGTACAACGATAATAGCACAAACATTGACCTTGTATATTTTACAACAGATCTTAAAAATGCTATGATCTATCAGTCAAACACTTTTATAAATGACACTAGTAAATCAAATAGGCACGGAGTAGAATTAAACTTGTCACATCAAATTAGCAATAATTTAAAAACTTATTCTGCAACAACATTTACAATAGCACAAGACAGTAATAGTAATGAATTATCTAGAAGACCAAAATGGAATAATTTTTCTGGAATTGAATATCAGCACAACCAATTTACTAATATTTTAGAATTAGATTATAGAGGTAGTCATTTAGATATTGATAGTAGTACCTATGCTACTATTAAAAAACCATCTATATCGTTGACAAACTTTCATTCTACATATAAAATAGATGATAGTAAAACAATAAGTTTAAGTGTAAAAAACATATTTGATAAAAATTATGAAAGTCCAGATGGATATTCACAACCTGGTAGAAATTGGATGCTTACATTTAAAAAAAACTTTTAAAAATAGGCTAAAAAAGACTTGACTTTTATCAAAATTATAAATATAATAGTAGATAATGTTAAGAAGACATTATTTAATAGGCTAATATAGGCAAACATAGGCAAACATAGGAGGCAAAAATATGGCATCATTAGCAGACATTAGAGCCAAGTTGGCAGAACAAGAAAAGAAAACATCAGCCAGCACTGGACTCGCATCAGACAACGCAATTTTTCCATTCTGGAATATTGCAGAAGGCACAACTTCAACAATAAGATTCTTACCAGACGGTGATTCAAACAACACATTTTTCTGGCAAGAAAGAGCAATGATAAAACTACCATTTCCTGGTATTAAAGGTGCTCATGACACTAAACCTACAATCGTTCAAATTCCATGTATGGAAATGTTCAATGAACCTTGTCCAATTTTATCTGAAGTAAGAACTTGGTTTAAAGACCCAAGTCTTGAAGATATGGGTAGAAAATACTGGAAAAAACGTTCTTATATTTTTCAAGGTTTTGTTGTAAATTCTACTCTTGAAGAAGATACAACACCAGAAAATCCAATTAGACGTTTTGTAATTAATCCATCAATATTTAATATTATTAGATCGGCGTTAATGAATCCAGATATGGAAGATCTACCAACTGACAATGAAAATGGCAGAGACTTCAAATTAACCAAAACTCAAAAAGGTGGTTATGCTGATTACTCAACATCAACATGGTCGTTTAAGGCAAGAAGCCTTTCAGAAACTGAAAGAGCCGCTATTGAAAAATTTGGATTGCATAATCTTAGTGATTATATGCCGAAGAAACCTTCAGCTGATGAAGTTGCAATTATGCAAGAACTTTTTAGAGCATCAGTAGATGGAGAATTATATGATCCAGAACGTTTTGCTCAATACTATAAACCAACTGGTTTTAGTGTTGCAAGTTCAACATCATCGTCATCGTCGACAGCATCAACTGTAGCATCAACGGTTGCTTCAACTGTAACTACACCAGAACCAACTGTTGCACCGCAAACTCAACAACCAGCAGTAGCACAGACTACAGCCCCAGTTGAGTCAGCGCCAGCATCAGTAACACCAGAGCCAGTAGTAGCACAAGTTACTAATGAACCGGCTCCGGCAACTAATAATAGTGGTTCAGCTGATGATATTCTGGCAATGATCAGAGCTAGACAATCAAGCAAATAAATGTTAAAACTATTAGTAGTGCATTTTATATGCACTACTAATTTAACACAAGGAGTTCAGTATGGTAAGACCGTTTGACGTAAGTAAATTTAGAACAAGTTTAACAAAAAATATTCAAGGTATTTCAGTTGGGTTTGAATCAGATCCAAACACATGGGTTTCCACTGGAAATTACTGTTTAAATTATCTTATTAGTGGTGACTTTAATAAAGGTATACCGCTTGGTAGGGTAACAATGTTAGCAGGTGAATCTGGATCAGGCAAAAGTTTGATTGCATCTGGTAACTTAATTAAAAATGCACAAGAACAAGGAATTTTTTGTGTAGCATTAGATTCAGAAAATGCTCTACATGAAGATTGGTTACAAGCACTTGGTGTTGATACATCACCTGAAAAATTATTGAGAATTAATGTTGCAATGGTTGACGATGTAGCAAAAATTATCAGTGAATTTATCACAAACTACAGCAAGGAATATGATAGTAAAGATGAGTCTGAAAGACCAAAGATTCTTTTTGTTATTGACAGTTTAGGTATGTTGCTTACTCCAACTGATAGAGATCAGTTTGAAAAAGGTGATATGAAAGGTGACATGGGTCGTAAGCCTAAGCAGTTAACAGCACTTATTAGAAACTGTGTTAATATGTTTGGTGCTTATAATGTAGGATTAGTAGCAACTAATCACACTTATGCATCACAAGATATGTTTGATCCGGATGATAAAATTAGTGGCGGTCAAGGATTTGTGTATGCAAGTTCGGTAGTGATTGCTATGAAAAAACTTAAATTAAAAGAGGATGACGACGGTAATAAGATTTCTGATGTAACAGGAATTAGAGCGGCCATTAAAGTAATGAAAACACGATTCAATAAACCTTTTGAATCAGTACAAGTTAAAATTCCATATGAAAAAGGTATGGATCCTTATAGTGGACTTATTGATCTATTTGAGAAAAAAGGTCTTCTTGTAAAAGATGGTAACAGATTGAAGTACATTGACAAAGATGGCAATGAGCATAAACATTATCGTAAACAATGGACCGGAGAGTTAATGGACATGGTTATGAAAGAGTTTGTTGAACTCCCGCCAACTAATATCAATAAAGAAGTTGAGGAAGCGGAAAATGATAACTAATTCAGAAATAGCAATGTTGATTGAGTTCTGGAATAAAATAAGTAATTATATTCCAGCTAAAGATAAAAGTGATGCCGCAGTTTCATTTGTAGCTATGCTTGATGATTTTGGTATTGATGAGCAAAGTATTAATGAATTAAAAGAAAATGATGAGTATCTTGATTCAGCATTTACTGAATACTATCAAGAAGAAGATGATGAAGAAGATAATTCTTGGTATAACGATGATAATGAGGGTTGGTAATGATAAAGTGGTACAGAGTTGTATCTGCAGATTTATCAAAGCTACCTGATTGTATTGATTTCTATGAACAGCAGTTAGAAGAAGCAAGAATTGAATGCGGAATGAAAGGCAACATTGAACTCAATTCTTCTAGAATACCTGGAATAGTAGAACATCGATTTAATCAATTACAAGAAATAGAATCAATATTAGAGTTTCTTAACATACAATTACGTAAAACACGAAGTATCAAATATAAGCAATATCTTGAAAATTATCAAAGAGCCTTAACTAGTAGAGATGTTGAAAAATATATTGACGGGGAAGATGAAGTAGTTAGTATGAACCATCTAGTAAACGAGTTTGCTTTATTAAGAAACAAATATCTTGGATTAATGAAAGCACTTGATAGTAAGCAATTCCAAATTAATAATATAGTAAAACTTAGAGTAGCTGGCCTAGATGATGCAGAATTATTTGCGAAAGGTTAGAATATTTGCTATACTATGAGTACAAAAAAATGGATATTTTTAATAGTAATATTTTTAATTGTAATAGTATTTCCTAGTTTTAATTATGATGTGAATGATGAAGATGTGGCAGTAGCAAAAGATAAAGAAATTAAACAAGAAAATATTTCTATTGTTTTTGGTAAAGTTGATAATAATGAAGATTTTGTTAAATTTATATCTTTTTGTATTGATAAAATTCCAGAATCACACAACTTAGAAACTTATATCCCATTAGATTTAGTAATAGCACAGGCAATTCATGAATCAGCATGGGGAAATTCAAGATTTGCTAAAGAAGGTAATAATTTATTTGGAATTAGAACTTGGGATAATAAAAGAAAACAATTAAAACCTTTAGAAGTTCCTAATGCTGTTTGGGGAATTATTGTTTTTGACAAGCAATGCGATTCTGTAGAATACTATTATAAATTAATTAATAACCATAATGCATATATAAATTTTAGAGAAACTAGAAGAATTATGATAGAAAATAGTCAAAAATTAGATGGTCTAGTATTAGCAACTTTTCTATCAATGTTTAGCGAGTTAGGTCATGAATATACTGATAGACTAAAAGAAACAATAATTGAATTAAGAAAAGATTATCCATGGCTACAGCAATATTAAAAATTAAAGACGAAGTCAATGTTAAATTTGAAGGACTAGATGTTTCTACTAGACGTAAAATTTCTGACAAGTTGAAATTTTTTGTACCATATGCATATCATCTTCCTGCATATAAACTAGGAAGATGGGACGGCCATGTAAGATTTTGTGATATAGGCGGACGCACTTATTTAAATTTATTAGATCAGATATTGCCAATTATTGAAAGCAACGGATACAATATTCAAATTGAAGACGATAGACAAGACTTTGATTTTAATTTTGAACAGGTCACTGAAGATTATTTTTCTCATATAGTTTGGCCAAAAGGACATACACATGAAGGACAACCTATTAAATTAAGAGATTATCAAGTGCAAGTTATTAATGACTTTATTGCTAACCCGCAAAGTTTACAAGAAATTGCAACAGGTGCCGGAAAAACAATTATTACTGCCGCACTATCTAAAATGTGCGAACAGTTTGGTAGAACAATAGTCATTGTGCCTAATAAAAGTTTAGTAACACAAACAGAAGAAGATTATAAAAATGTTGGATTAGATGTTGGTGTATACTTTGGAGAAAGAAAAGAATTAGGTCATACACACACTATTTGTACATGGCAAAGTCTTAATATTTTAAACAAAAATAGTAAAAAAGATGAAGCAGAGTTTCCAATTGATGAATTTATTGATAATGTAAACTGTGTGATTGTTGATGAAGTACATATGGCAAAAGCAGATGTACTAAAATCTTTATTAACTGGTCCTTTTTCAAATATACCAATTCGCTGGGGGTTGACAGGTACAGTACCAAAAGAAGAATATGAAAAAATAAGTTTAATCTGTTCTTTAGGAACAGTAATTAATCAACTTTCTGCAAGTGAATTACAAAATAAAGGCGTATTAGCAAATTGTCATGTTAATATAATACAAACACAAGATTTAAATTCTTTTAGAACTTATCAAGAAGAAGTGTCGTACTTAACAACTAATTTAGAAAGACTCAAATTTTTAAGTAATCTAATTAACGAAGTCAGATCAGGAGGTAACACATTGATTTTAATTGATCGTATTAAGTCAGGAGAACTATTGCAAGAACTTATTCCAGACTCGGTGTTTATACAAGGTAAAACAAAAACAGAAGATAGAGAAGAAGAATATGGTGAAATTGCTACAGAACAACACAAAGTTTTAATTGCAACGTATGGTATTGCGGCTGTGGGTATCAATATACCCAGAATATTTAATTTGGTGCTTGTAGAACCCGGAAAAAGCTTCGTAAGGGTAATACAAAGCATTGGTAGAGGTATACGTAAAGCTCAAGATAAAGATCATGTACAAATTTGGGATATAACTTCGGCTTGTAAATTTTCAAAAAGACACTTAACGGCAAGAAAAAAGTTTTACAAAGAAGCAAATTATCCGTATACTATAAACAAGGTAAACATATGAAAATTTTAACAACATATAATCAAAGTTATAATTTAAACAAAGTACCAGAACTTGTAGATGATTTACAATACTGTGTGCTTGATACTACAAATAAAAAGAATATGGATTTCTTTTTTATTCCTTTAATTTTTTTAGAGTCGTTTAATGCACCAAGCATGATTCTTGAAATTGGAGAACATTCAGTTCAAATGCCAATTGATTGGAGTATTATGATTATTGAAAAAGAGTTAGGTATTTGCGAAATGGTTCCGTTAACAAGTTTAAATGATAGAGGTTTTGAAGTTTTTACGTCTAACCCATTGTCAGAATATATGATTAGATCAGCTGAACCTAAAGTTGTAAATGTATTTCAAGATGTAAAATGGTATATGCCAAAATTAAAACATGGACATATTCTTGCAGTTCCTTTACATGATAAGCCAGAACCACCGTGTGTGTATTTTGCAAAAGATATAAATCAAATACCAGATGAACTTTTAGTTGGAGATTTCTTTTAATGTCAAAGTTAAATCTTAATACAATGTTATACAATATTGATATTGGAAACATGGAATGGTATGAAAGTTTGTCTGACGAGGAGAAAAAATCTTTTTCTCCTTATGTTTCTATGAGATTTGCATCAAGTGTAAAAGGAATAAAAAGTCTTCAATTAGAATATATTGAAAATGTTAATGAATTTTGCAATAAAGATTTTTCACTATTACAAAAACATGATGGTGATAGTAAATTATTTTGGAAATTATTAGCACTATGCGGTGTTGGAAAAAAAATGTTTCATCCATGGATAAAAGCACCCAAAGGCAAAGGCAAAAAAACAAAATTAATGGAGTTTTTAGATGATATATACCCAACTCTTAAAAATGACGAAAAAGAATTATTAAAAAAATTATTAACAAAACAGGACATAAAACAGTTAGCCAAAGATGCTGGATTAAATGATAATGAAATTAAATCATTGGTGTAGATTATGAGCTTTGAATGTAAATTTTGTAAAAAATCATTTGGCAGTGAAAAAACATTAATAACACATCTATGTGAACCTAAAAGAAGATGGAATAATAGAAAAGATAAAAATGTACAACTTGCTTTTAGATGTTATCAGCATTTCTGGAGAATAACATCGTCAACAATGAAAACTGAAAGAACATATGATGATTTTATGACTAGCAAATATTATACTGCATTTGTTAAATTTGCAAATTATATTATTGACGTATATGTAGCATCAATTGAAGATTATATTGAATGGTTATTAAGAAACAGAGTCAAGGTAGATCGTTGGTCAAGTGATACCATATATGAGGAGTATATTACAGAATTTGCAGTGAGAGAGTCGGTGGAAAGAGCAATTGAAAGAACTGTACTTTCTATGAAAAATTGGGGTGAACAAAATCATATGCCTTGGAATGCATTTTTTCAAAAAATTTCAAAACCACGTGGAATACACATGATTCGTTCTGGAAAAATATCTCCATGGGTCCTTTACAATAGTAAATCAGGATTAAAGTTTTTAGAATCTTTAACAGCACAAGAAACAGTCATGATTGAAGATTATATATGTCCTACTAGTTGGACAAAAAGATTTAATCAAAGCCCAACAGATGTTGAGTTTGTTCATGATATAATGAAGAAAGCAAATATATGAAAACTGATGATTTTTTAGAAGATGTAATTATGGGTTTGACTTTATCTGAAACCAAAAATAAGTCTTTGAAAAAACAATGGTTACAATTAAAAGTGTTAGCACAACTAACTGAGCGAGAATTATTTACAAAGAATTTAGAAAATATACAAAGTGTAATAGACAGTTATAGTAATCTAGACTCTAGAGTTAAACAACTTGAAATATATTTAGGCGCATTAAAAAATCAATTTGAAGAATATAAAAGAAAAAATGATAAAAGCAAAGACTGATATTGATATTGATACTGGTGATAGAGATAAATTACTAAATTTATTTAAACATAATAAAGCCAGTATAAAAGATAATGCTGTATTTAAAAAGCATAACACTGGAGTATATTTTACTGATATTCCAATTAATCCAATTGAAGATTTTTCGTCTATTGATTATGAAGAAGCAGAAAATAGAGGATACATTAAAGTAGATGTTTTAAATGTATCTTTGTACAAAGATATTAAAAATGAAGATCATTTAGATCGATTGTTGGGACAAGAGCCGTTGTGGGAATTACTTGGTCATGCAGAGTTTGTTAAAGACTTGTTTCACGTAGGGGAATACAGTCAAATTTTAAAACAATTACAACCACAAAACATAGAACAACTAGCGGCAGTGCTGGCAATAATACGTCCATCAAAAAGACATTTGATAGGAAAATCGTGGCAAGATATTATGAAAGAAATATGGATAAAACCAAATGATGGTGCATACTATTTTAAGAAAGCTCATGCTGTTGCGTATGCTCATGCAATCGTAGTGCAGATGAATTTAATATGTGAAAAACTTGGAGCTCAAAAAGTAGGTAGTTAGCCTTTTTTTACTAAAGATATATTTCTTCTTATAATTCGCTTTTTTTGTACGTTATTAAGGCTTGTAGCAGGCCCAAAAACAATTTCAGTATCTTTTGTATTAAAACTTTTAATATATTTTTTAAAAATATCAAATTCACGGTTAAAGAATATGTTAATTGGAATTGTTCTGTTTGATTCCCACCACCATTCGTCACCTAGATTTAAAAATCTTTGCTTTAATGACATATTATCTATGGAATCATAGACATAGATAGAGGTAACATACTGATCTTGATTCAGTAATATACCAACAAATTCTTCGTTTGCGTGTCTAACACACGTCAAAAAAGGAAACTTTTCTTTGAGTTCTATATAATCCATGTTTACAATAAATACTTATATGAGTACTTATGACCTTTATATTTACGACCAAACGCACACACTAACTCTTAATTCAGGAGTAAATAGTAATATGCCAATGTACGATAAAAATATTATACTATATAACGGAGTAGATAACAATATCAAATTTGTCTTTAAGGATAAAGACAGAGCACCGTATGACATTACAAATAATAATGTTTATTTCAATATGATTGAAGCCAATACTAATGAAACTGTTGTTAACAAACTTATGACAGTTACAAGTGCAATTGAAGGAAAAGCAGACTTAGATTTAACTGCACAGGACGTTTATAATATATCAGAAGGATTTTATAACTATTCTGTGTATATAGAATCAACTGATACCCAGGTACAAAAAATTGCTTTTACAGACAGAGCTGGTGATTTTATTGGAACAGCAGAAGTTCGTTCTGGAGGATTACCTTCGCCAAGGCCTACACAAACAGTAGATAGTTTTACTCAAGCAGGTGGTTATTATTATAGCAATTCTATGAGAGGAAGCAGTGAAAGAAATTTAACAGCTAGAAATCATACGATTGCAATTTATACAACTGGATTTACTGGTAATGTTTGGGTAGAAGGAAATTTAGATGATCAAGCTAGTACAAATAACAATCATTGGTTTCCATTAGATGTTAAAGGACAAGGTACTAGTGCAATACAATTTACAAGTCATACGGATGTTGATCCTTTCTTTTTTGAAACTTCAGTAAAATGGATAAGAATCAAATACGAAGTTACAGCAGGATCACTTGATAAAGTTTTACTAAGGAATTAAACCTTGGAGTACAACATTGTTTTTAGTGATATTAGAGAATCTGACAAAGTAGCTATTGTGCTATCTGAGTTTGAGCATGATGATAATTTGACTAATTTAGTTAGATATTCGTTTACTAAATTTACCAACAAAGATTCTTTTATACAAAATTGTAAAGATATTTGTTATAATGAACAAGCAAAAAAAATATTATATGGTCTACAAGAAAATTTTAAAACATTTACTGTAGCAGATGACTTTGATCAAAAAGGTAAAGTTATACAAAAACATATTAATCAAGTAGTTGCGGCCACTTTGAAAAATCAAAATATAACAGTTTATCCAGATGGGTCTGTAACCAACAAAGATTTTTATAGAGTAACACAGGACAAAAATTACTGGTCTGATGCTGAAGCAATTGAAGGAGATTTTAATTCAATTACACGAGTTTTAGTAGCAACAAGACGTATAAAGAATTGTTATAAAGTTAAATTTGATTTCCAATATTGGCAACAAGAATACATTGATCATTTTAAAAAAGTTTTAAAGTATTGGTCAATTGAGTTAGTTGATAAAATTGACAAACATACAATAGTACTTACTGATAGAGTTATTGATAGAGAATTTATTAGTGAGTTTCCTTATATGGAAAAACCCATAATAATATCTTTAGCTGATTATTCTACAAATTACACAGACAAAGATTATATTTTAGAGTTATGTAAAAGAAAAGTGCATGTAATTCCATCATATTTTGTAAACATTGGATCAACAATTATAGCTGAAGGGTTAGCAATGGGTACTAGAAATGTAAAAGACAGTTTCCAGTTGATGCAATTAATTGATGATAAGATAGAAAAATTCTGGAATTTTGCTGATAATAAGCATATGAATTTTTATGAAGTTTGTAAAGAAGTTATAGATAATTATTTTTTTGATAAGCCCAATAAATTTAGAAATACACCAGTTGGCGTTGGTGTAATGACCTTAAAAGTTTAATTGACTTTTTGAAAAAAGTATAGTACTATATAAGAACAATGGACATACAAACAACAATTCTTTCGCATATCAGTGTTAAATCAAAGAAAACACCTTCTGGCTGGATAGCAATTAATTGTCCAATGTGTACGTCTCAAGGTCAAACTAGACCAGATACACGTCAACGAGGGGGTTTTAAAATAGGTGAAGTAATTAGTTATCATTGTTTTAACTGTAATTACAAAGCATCATTTACACATGGCAGGTTGTTAAACAAAAGAATGCGTGAACTTTTATTAGCAGTAGGGGTTCCGGACCAAACAGTCAAAGAACTACAATTTCAGGCCATTAAAGAACAAGACAATCAAAAGCAAACGCCAGGTTTAAGTAAATGGACTTTAGATTTTAAAGAAATTGCATTGCCAAAAGATGCAAAGCCAATTGAAGAAGTTATTAATCATTCTAATCCACCTGATGATGCAGTTTTTGTTTACAAATATATGATTGATAGAGGTTTAGATTTTTATAAAAGTTTTTTCTGGTCCCCGGATCCTTATATGAAAATTAACCAACGTTTGCTATTACCTTTTTATTATAACAATAAAATTGTAGGATATACTGGAAGACTAATTAAAGAAATTAACAATGTACCAAAATACTATTCTTCGGTACAACCAAACTACTTGTTTAATATTGATAAGTTATTTGAAGATAGAGTATATACTGTAATTGTTGAAGGTGTTTTTGATGCAATAGCAATAAATGGTATTTCTTCTTTAGGAAATAAACTAACTCAAGCACAAATAGATTTATTGAATAATTTGCAATCAAAGATTATTGTTTGTCCAGATAAAGATAAGTCTGGAGGACATTTAGTTGACATTGCAACAGATAATAATTGGGCAGTTAGCTACCCAAATTGGGAAGATAATAATATTAAAGACACAGCCGAAGCAGTACAAAAATATGGAAGATTATATACATTACAATCTATAATAAAATCTGCTACAACAAATAATGCAAAAATACAAGTTATGAAAAAGATAGGAATCAATTAACAAAATGACAGAAGAAAATAACAAAAGAAAAAACACAGATAAACCTATGCAACAACAACCATTACAACCAGGTATGTTAATGTATGAAGCTGGAATTATTTATTTTAGTGATGGTTTTGATAGTTCAACAACCAAACCAGTTATTAACACAATAATTGAAAAAAACCTTTTACCAAATTCACAAAGACCAAATGAAATTACATTAGTAATTAATTCCCCGGGTGGTCAAGTTCATTCAGCATTTGCACTTATTGATACAATGAAAGGTAGTGCTATACCTGTAAAAACAGTAGGATTAGGAATGATTGCAAGTTGTGGGCTATTGACTTTTATGAGTGGTACAAAAGGCCGTAGAGTTATTACACCAAACACATCAATATTATCACATCAATATAGTTGGGGTTCCGGCGGTAAAGAACATGAGCTATTTGCTAGAGTAAGAGAATTTGAATTAAGTACTGAAAGAATGATTAATCATTATAAAAAATGTACTGGATTAACTGAAAAGCAAGTAAGAGATATTTTGTTACCACCAGAGGATAGATGGCTATCAGCCAAAGAAGCAGTTAAGTATGGTATTGCAGACAAAATTGTATCTACATATTAGGAGAAAAAATTGAAAGTAACATTAATTGATAAAATGGGTTCAGATCTTACTGTGGTAAATGCCGCAAGAGTATCTTTTGCAAAAGAATCTGACTGGGAAACAATTACTCCGGCTGGAAAAATGCCAGGTATTTTAAAAGACAGTGATGAGAAATTAATTAGGTTTTTAGCAAAGCATAATCACTGGTCACCATTTGCTCATTGTAGTTTGCAGTTTAGAATTAAAGCACCTATTTTTGTTGCTAGGCAATTAGTTAAACACCAAGTAGGATTAAGTTGGAATGAAATATCAAGACGTTATGTTGATTATGAACCTGATTTTTATGATCCAGATATCTGGCGAGCTCGAGCTGAAGATAAAAAACAAGGTTCTGATGAAGATTCAAATGTAGAATGGATTGACAGAGATACTAGAACCGGTAGATTACATGTTGAAGTTTATGAGTTGGCAAAACAAAATTATAAAAAAATGCTTGATGCAGGAGTGGCACCTGAACAAGCGAGAATGATTTTACCACAGTCAATGAATACAGAATGGTATTGGAGTGGTACTCTTTATGCATTTGCTAGAGTCTGCAACTTAAGGTGTAAAAAAGATACCCAATTGGAATCAAGAATAATTGCAGATATGATTGACGAATTGGCAGAAGAAAGTTTTCCAATTAGCTGGAAATACTTGCAAAATAGGGATTAATATAGTATAGTAAAAATATGGCAACAGTTTATTCAGACGATTTACAACAACTTTTTTTAGAATTTATGGTTACTGATCCTGAATTATATGTTAGGGTAAGGAACATTATTAGACCAGAATTCTTTAGCAAGAAATATACAGAAACAGTAAGTATGTTTGTTGAGTATACTGAAAAGTATAAATCTCTACCAACAGTTGATCAAGTACAAGCAAAAACAGAACTGCAATTATCTTTAGTTCCTGATTTAGATGAATCACAAAAAGATTGGTTCTTAGATGAATTTGAAACTTTTTGTCGACACAAGGCACTTGAAAAAGCAATTATTGAAAGTGCTGACATGTTAGAAAAAGGCGAGTACGGACCAGTTGAACAAAAAATTAAAGATGCAGTAAGGGTTGGGTTAACAAAAGATTTAGGTACAGATTATTTTGAAAATCCAAAAGCTCGTTTATTGAAACTAAAAGATAACAATGGTACAGTAAGTACAGGCTGGCAAGCACTGGATAAAAAATTGTATGGTGGATTTAACAAAGGTGAATTGAATATTTTTGCAGGATCTTCTGGTGCTGGTAAATCTCTTTTCTTACAAAATTTAGCAATGAATTGGATGTCACAAGGTATGCACGTATTGTATTTTACATTTGAGTTAAGTGAAGAATTAAGTTCTATGCGGGTTGACTCAATGACTACAGGTGTTGCATCTAATGAAATCTTTAAAAAGATTGATGATGTTGATTTGTCTGTTAGAATGGAAGGTAAAAAATCAGGTAAATTTCAAATCAAATATATGCCTTCTGGCACAACAACAAATGATTTACGTTCGTATTTAAAAGAATATCAAATACAAAAAGGAATAACACCTGATGTAGTTTTAATTGATTATCTAGATTTAATGATGCCAATTAGTAAAAAAATATCGCCAGCTGATATGTTTTTAAAAGACAAATTTGTATCTGAAGAACTTCGTAATTTTGCAGTAGAGCAACAATTTGTATTAGTAACAGCATCTCAATTAAACAGAGGTGCTATTGAAGAAATTGAATACGATCAAAGTCATATTGCAGGAGGTATTAGTAAAATTAATACAGCAGATAATGTGATAGGTATCTTTACAAGCAGAGCAATGAGAGAACGTGGTAGATATCAAATTCAGCTTATGAAAACAAGATCAAGTGGTGGAGTTGGAAGCAAAATTGATTTAGCATTTGATATTGATACTTTAAGAATTTCTGATTTAGATGAAGATCAAGAAGTTAGTGATTCAGCCGTGCATACAGCTGATGCATTAACCTCAGCAATTAAAAAGCGAACATCAACTGTGTCAAATAAAAGTGAAAATGTTGCAGTAGTTGAAAAAGTAGAGAGAAGTGTAGCACTAAAAGACATGTTAAAGACCCAGAAATCAGTTTTTGACGATGATAATGACGAATAGCATCATATAAAGCAAGAAAAAAGATAATAAATAATTTTATGATGAAGAAACAAACACGTTCAATATTAGAAGAGATTAGTAGGGTAGTACCAAAAGCAGATACAAACAGTTTGCTTGAAGCTCGAGCTAATCATGTTATTAGTTCTGCAATAAATTTAACAAAGTTAATATATGAATCATACGATGAACCAGTTGCAGAAGATCTAGTAAAAAGGTTAATCAACAGCATAAGATCTCAAGACTCAAGAAAGTTTGAACGTGGCATCAGGAAAATTATTGAATCAAATGAAAGCGAATGATCTTATTGTAAAAGAAGATGTTAATACACATCTTACACATTTAGAAGATTTGGCTCTTTTTCAAGGAAATCAAGGGGCTAAAAATGCCATTGCATTTCTACGAAACTTATCAGATTTAGCAAAAACATCTAGCCCAAAAAAATATAATGTCACTATCAAATGGGATGGATCTCCGGCTATTTTTGCTGGCATAGATCCAAGTGATGGGAAGTTTTTTGTAGGTACAAAAGCAGTTTTTAATAAAGGTGCTAAACTCAATAAAAGTATTAAAGATATTGATATTAATCACCCAGATGCTAAAGAACCAGGTGACAAAGCTGATTTAAGAGTAAAACTTAAAAAAGCATTCACTGGATTGTCTCAACTAGGTATCAAAGGTGTGTTACAAGGAGATTTGTTATTTACACAAAGTAGTTTAAAATCAATACAGTACAACGGCGAATCATATATTGCTTTTAAACCTAATACTATAACGTATGCAGTTCCAACAAATTCTGAATTAGCACAAAAAATACAGAAGGCTGAAGTTGGAGTTGTATTTCATACATCGTATTCAGGTGATTCTTTAGAAAATATGAGTGCAAGTTTTGATGTTGATCTTTCAAGTTTAAACAAAGTTGATAGTGTTTGGTATGATGATGCTTATATAAAAGATTTTACTGGTATTGTTAATTTAACAACAGGAGAGTATCAAGCAATTCAGAATGCAATTAATGATGCTGAAAACTATTTGAAACAATCCGGAGATATTTTTAGTTGGTTTGATCAAATGGGTATACCCGGAAAAAAATTAAAAGAATTAATTCATGCAAACCATAACAAAATGGTTAAGGCAGGAGCAATTGAGCAAGACCCTGCACAATTTTTTGATGGATTTGCAAAAGATTATGAACAGCGAATTGAAAATGATATTGCAACTTTGAAAACTGGCAGAGAAGGTCCAGCTGGCCAACGAAAATTAGTCAATTTAGAAAATTTTAAAAAAGCATATTATAGTAACAGAAAAAACATTGAAGCATGGTATAGTTTATGGTTAAAGTTAATAGCCATTAAAAACAAATTATATCAAAAGTTAAAAAATATTAAAGCCATTGACGCCTTTGATCAAAATGGTGATTCATATGAAGTTAGAGATCAAGAAGGATTTGTTGCTGTTGATCATATTGGAAAAGCAGTAAAAGTTATTGACAGATTAGACTTTTCAAGAAAAAACTTTGCAAAAGAAAATATACAATTAGTTAATGATTTAACTGAAAGTAGAGCGTTCAGGTCAAGACAAGACATTGGAAAATTTAATGCACAACAAATTGGGGAATTGGTATATGTGTATTTCTTAGCTTTAGTCACATTAAAAAATGAATTTAAGTATAAGAAGATTGCTAGAGAGTATGCCTCACGAACTATGAGTTACAATAATTTTGATTACTTTAGAAACAATGGTACAGATTTATATCTATTAATACATAGTTTATTAGGATCAGGTAGTATTGTACAATTTAGCAACAAAGATTTCAGTCAAAATTACATTGATAGATTATCAACAAATAAATTTACAATTTTAGATTTTTTAAATTACATAGAAATCACCGAAATAGATCATGCATTGTGCAATCGATTGTTAATGAAGATTGAAAGACAATTTAAAATTGATTCTTTTCAATCTAGGAAAATTCGAAGAGAATTATCTGTATATGATTTACTCAAAATAAAAGATAAAGCCAACATTGTAAATTTAGTAATGCAACAAATAAAGCAATATGCACCTCGTAGTGAGTTGTATGTTCCTTTGCAAAATATGTTTAGAGAGCGTAAGTTATCAAATGATGACACTGTACAACAGAAAAAGATAAAGAAAAATGTTGGTACAGGTGCTTTATAAATGTACACATATAATCAGAATAAAAATTCATATATTAAAATTGCTGATACATTAGAAATTTATAAAATATCTACTAAAATTAAATTATCTTACAATGATGGTAAAACCGAATCTGCTTGTGAAAAAGACTTTGATCATATCAAACAGTTAATATCAGTATACTCAAAAATATTATTTTTTACTAAACCAGAATTATGTAATGGTATGTATTCTTTTAAATTTGGTGTAGAACAGCAGAATTTGTTTTTAAAAGGAAAAGATCCTGTGGGTGTGTTAAAAGACAGATTACACGGTATTATACTGTTTAATGATACTATATCAATTAATGATAAAAGTATAAATATGTATATTACAAAGGAGCTTTAAATGGAAAACAACCCAAAACCGGCATTAAATCCAATCCCAGCCAAAGATATAGAGTCTGAAAGTTTGGAATTTCATGTGGCAATTTCACGCCAGCGTCACGATGAAATAAATGCAAGATTTGATAGGGTTGATGCACGTATGGAAAAAATAGAAACAAACATGGAAAAAGGATTTTCAAAAATTGAAAAAATTATTATGTGGTCAGTTGGAACAATGTTTTTTACAATGATTTCTATATATATTTCTACACTAGTAATTCCATTAATGAAATAAGATAATATGTTAATAACAGAAGTAACAGGCACACCGCAGATATTTGGAAAGTATAAGCAATCTATTAAGAGAAGATTTCGTTGCCAATCTGGACCTCGAAAAGGTAGAATAGTTGCCGATCCAGCCACATGTACTAAACCTATTAATCTTAGAAAAAGACAACAGTTTAAAGCTACTAGACAAAAGTTAAGCACAATTCAAGGTAAGAGAGCTTCTTATACTAAAAAGTACGATCCTACATCAAAGGTTGTTAAAAATTTAAATAGACAAATTCAAAAAACTCGTCCAATTAAAGTTAGAAAAAGGTCAAAAAAATAATGCTAATATCAGATATTTTCACTAATAGTATTGATGAAGCCAAAATGATCTATGGTAAAAAAGGGCGTGATGTGGTTAGAAAATACAGATGCACTTTTGGAAGAAAAAAAGGTAGGATTGTTTCTAATCCTAGTGTGTGTTCTGCACCATTGGATATTAAGAAAAGGCTTAATATGAAAAAAATGAAAGCCAGATTGGGTTCAAGATTAGTACGAAAAATTAAATTTACTAAGAGATTCAATCCAGCTTCAAAGCGTGTAGCGTCAATGAATAAATCATTAAGACGAAAATAATACTTGATCTTTTTTAAATTTTTTGTTATTATAATAACATAACATATGGGAAAGGCCACAATGAAAGTAAACACTACTACTGTAAACAGATCATATCCTGAATATAAATCAGTAAATGATGCATATGAACATTTTCGTTTAATTACAATTTTGTTTAAATATGACGGAGTTCCGACTGATTATTTAAAACATATGAAGAAGCAAGTGGCTAAATTCAAGCATAAACTTGATAGGGTATCTGTAAACAAGATTAATGAAATAAAAACATTATTAAATGGATTAGAACAATCATTTAGTGATAGTTTTAAAAAAATAGTTTCAGAATCTTCCAGTGACGAATCTTTTATTTTGGCATTAAAAACTAAGAAAAAAGACGACGGAGTTGTAATTGGTAACTATTTTATTAAAATTATTAGTAACAATGATCGAGATAAAAAGTCATATACTGTTTTTGGACCAGATCGTACACCAATAATAACAGATTTATATCTATATGAAGTTGCATATATTCTTGTTTATTATTTTCATAAAGGATTTGGGTTAGATAACCCAGAGGTTAACAGTCTAATGGACTTACATGCCGAATATAAGAAGATTGCTAATAATTATAGCACTCAGAAATCTAACTACGACGCTGTAAAATCAGACGATCCTAACTTAAATTATCATAAAAATATGGTATCAGGCTTAAAAAAGAGCTTAAATCAGGTGTACAGTCAGGTCAACAGTAAATATTCCCGTTTAATAAATCAAGAAAAGACTAAATAAAAGTATGAAACTAAACGATTTAACATCTAACTATGAAACACGTATAGCTCGAGTAAATCGATGGCTAGAAGAAACTTATGGTTTTAAAGTGTACGACAAAGTAAGTCTAGAAGAGCTGTATAAAGTAAAAGCCGATTTAGACACTCAGCGTGAAAATTTAAAATTATCGCTTCCTTTTAATTCTTATCATCAACATCCGGAGTATGCAAAAAATATTTTGTTATCTGAAGCAGTTGTATTAATGATTGGTCAAATTGATGATTCAGAGATTGAAAAGTTAAAAGGGGATCATACTCACAGTTGTGGTTGTGATCATAGCGAACCGTGTGAATGTTCAAGCGATTGTGAATGCGGTTGTAATGCAGAACAGCCAGCAGTACAAAGCATGGAACCTGCAGAGTCTAAAGAAGTTGTAAAAGAGCAAGATGAACTTGAACAAGCAGAAGTTGTTCTTGCTTCTAAGCAACTAGTAGATGAAATGCAACAGATTATTGAAAAACTAGGTAAGATGCAAAATGATGAGTTAGGTGCTATTGTTGATCAAATGACGTATCAACATGGGGCAGAAACTGCCGTTGCTTTTAACGATTCAGTTTCATCAGCATTAGAGAATTTATTAGTACTTGCAAGAGAAACAAAAGAATCACTAAACAACGAAGTTCTAAAACTTCAAGGGGAAGCACCAGCATCTGATATGGCATCTGTTGGTGACGAAGAAGAAATTGATTCAATTGATGATCAGATGGACGATGAAGAAGTTGAACCAGTTGATAGCGATATTTCAACAAATGGTGATGAAGCGGCTTCGGGTCCAGAAGATGAACCACTAGGAAGAGCTAAGAAATCATAATGCAATGCGTTTACACGAATTAAACTCAAATTACTTTTCTCAAATCAGTATTGATGCAAAAAATCTTTTAATGAGTCTTGTAGCTCAAGATAAAGATAGTATCAAAACACAAGAATTTATTGATGAACTAGAAACAATGGGACATTCTGTTACAATCTCATCATTACAAGATTTACTAAAAAATTCTAAATTAATACAAAGTGTAAATGATAAAGAAATAAAAATTAATAACAATTTAAATTTGACAACTTATAGCAAAGATGCTAAAATGGATAATGAAAAAATAGTTGATAAGTTGGCAAGTAAATCATTAAACAAAGCAATAAAATAAAACTGTGACATTATTAGTAAACAAGTTCAATTACCATGAACTTAAAAGAACAACAATTGAAGGCAAGAGACATTATCTAGATCCTAATGGTAATGCAGTTCCATCAGTGACAACAATTCTTTCACATATGAAAGATATGACTGCTTTAAATAAGTGGAAAAAAAGAGTTGGTGATACTGAAGCACAACGTATTGTAACAGAGTCTGCAAATATAGGTACAATAACACATAAACATCTTGAAAATTATATTGTAGGTGAACCTCGGCCATCGGGCAATAATTTAATTTATCAACAAGCAAAACAGTTAAGTGATATAATTATTGAAAATGGAATGTCTGATGTTAATGAAGTATGGGCAATAGAGCAAAGTTTATGTTTTCCAGGTCTATATGCCGGCACAGCTGATATGATTTGTGTACACAAAAATAAACCTGTTATTGGAGATTTTAAAACATCAAGACAAGTTAAAAAACGTGAATGGGTTGAAGATTATTTTATGCAGTGTGCCGCTTATGCTTTAGCACACAACGAATTATATGGTACTACTATTGATTCTGGGCTTATTTTTATAGTTTCACACTCAGGAGAATACCAAGAATTTATAGTGGAAGGCGAAGAATTTAAAAAATATACTGATCAGTGGCTTGATAAAGTAGAGCAATACTATAAAACAAACTAAATAACAGTATAGTTTTTAGGATATTAAAGATGACAACAACGTATGTAAGATTAAAAAACAGAAGAGGAAATAGAGAAAATCTTCCACAACCTCTTGCTGAAGGCGAAATTGGGTTAGCCACTGACACTAGAGAACTGTTTATTGGTGCTGGATCACAAGATTCAAAAAACCGAATGGTACAAGTGGATAGTTTTTTAAATGCTGAAGTACAAACACAATCTTTAATTGATACAAGACTTGTCATGTTTACTCTTGCTGGAACACAAAGTTTTTTAGGTGATGGTATAAATGCAAGTTCAACTGTATTAAACAGCAATGTTGCTTTAACATTACCAACAGGTAAAAGCACACCAGTTGACCCAGATGATATCACTGTTACAAAGTTTGATCTTAATAACAGTCCAACAGCAATACCTAGTTCAAACTACACAGTATCAGTAGCAGGGTCTGATTTTATAGTAACATTTGTTTCGACAGCAATACCAGAAGCAAACAGCAAAATTGTAGTAACACCTTGGACGGTAAATGAAATTGTTTCTTCAGTTTCAAGTTCAGGACTAGGAGTTGAGACAAATCAAGATTTATCAAATAATGCATTGTACATAGACTTAACAACAGGAACTGGATTTGTTGATATTGGGTCAGGGACACAATCAACATCAGCAACTACTTTAAGTGGATTAACTGAAATTGCATCTGCAAATGATAATGCTAATCTTAATATTAGAGGAACTATATCCGATCTTGGATATGCTTCAAGCAAATTAACAGTACCGGGTACATTATTAGTAGAAACAGATTCACCTACACAGGCTATACTATTATCTAAATTTTTAAACAAGGCACTTGGAACGTCACAAACATCAGTTGCAAGTAATATTAAAATTTTTACACAAGATTCAAAACCAGTTTTAGAAACAGATCAGTACATTGGACAAAATGGACTAATTAAATCTACTTTATCTGCTAACACTTCTTCCACAGTTTTTACATATGATGTCACATCAGAAAATACAATCATTGTTGATTATTCTTTAAAGATTAACAATGCTTATGCCGTAGGAACAATAAAGATTATATCTGACGGTGCAAACGTTGAATACATGGACGACAGAATTGAAACCAATGACACATCAGCAGTTGCATTTTCAACACCGAGTATTTCGGGTACAGATATTAAATTATCTTATACTAATGCGGATACAACTTACGATGCGTCTATGTCTTATGTATTAAAGCGTTGGTTAACTTCCTGATAAAAAAATTAAATATTTCTAAAAGAGAGATTGACAAATCTACTCTTGATATCATAAAATATAATAAAATGAGGTAAATATAAGACAATACCTTCATTCTTGGAGCAAAAATGAATAAGAACAACGATTTATATATTATAAAAAGAGACGGGCACAAAGAGTTACTCAATATTAGTAAAGTACAAAAAATGACTGAAGCGGCATGCGAAGGTCTTACTGGTGTTAGTTCATCTGAAGTTGAAATGAATTCTGGATTACAATTTACAGACGGTATGACTACAAATGAAATTCAAGAAATTTTAATTAAGTCTGCAAATGACTTAATAAGTTTAGAAGCACCAAATTATCAATATGTTGCGGCAAGACTTTTGCTTTATAGTCTGCAGAAGCATGTGTTTGGAAAATTTACACCAACAGATGCACACACTCCTTTAAGATTTGTTGTTGCTAGAAACATTGAAAGAGGTGTGTATGATAGATTAATTTTAGAAAAATATAATGATGACGAATGGAATAAATTAGATTCTTATATAAAGCACAATAGAGATCTTAATTTTACTTATGCTGGATTACGACAAATTATTGACAAATATCTTGTGCAAGATAGATCATCGGGTGCAGTATTTGAAACTCCACAATACATGTATATGATGATTGCGGCAACACTGTTTGCTGATTATCCAAAAGACACAAGATTAAAATATATTAAACGATATTACAATGCAGTTTCTGAATTTAAAATTAATATACCAACACCTGTTATGGCCGGCGTTAGAACACCAATGAGACAGTTTGCAAGTTGTGTTCTTGTTGATGTAAATGATACATTGCCGAGTATCTTTAGTAGTGATATGGCAATTGGTAGATATATTGCACAACGAGCCGGAATTGGCATCAATGCAAGTAGAATTAGAGGCATCAATGCAAAAATCAGAGGCGGAGAAGTAGCACACACAGGTGTTATCCCTTTCCTTAAAAAGTTTGAAGCAACAGTGAGATGTTGTACACAAAATGGTGTACGTGGTGGTAGTGCTACAGTTCATTTCCCAATTTGGCATCAAGAAATTAAAGATATTCTTGTGCTAAAAAACAACAAAGGTACTGAAGATAACAGAGTAAGAAGACTTGATTATTCAATTCAGTTATCAAAATTATTTTATGAAAGATTTTTAAATAATGAAGATATTACATTATTTTCACCGCATGATGTGCCTGGACTTTATGAAGCATTTGGTACACCAGAATTTGATGAACTATATACATCTTATGAGCGTAAGAGATCAATTCCAAAAAAAACTATTTCTGCACAAGAACTGTTTGGAGATCTTTTAAAAGAACGAGCCGAAACTGGTAGAATTTACATTATGAATATAGATCATGCTAACTCTCATAGTTCTTTTGTTGATAAAGTTAGTATGTCAAATTTGTGTCAAGAAATTACGTTACCAACAACACCAATTGAACATATTGATGGCGATGGTGAAATAGCATTATGTATTTTATCTGCAATAAATGTTGGATTAGTTAAAGAGCTTAGTGAACTTGAGGAACTTTGTGAGTTGGCGGTAAGAGCATTAGATGAAATTATTGATTATCAAAAATATCCAGTTAAAGCGGCCGAGATTAGTACAAAGGCACGTAGAAGTTTAGGTATTGGTTATATAGGGTTAGCACATTATCTTGCTAAAAACCAAGTGTTATACAGTGATAAAAGTGCTTTAAAATTAGTGCATGAGTTAACTGAAGCATTTCAGTACTACTTGATAAAAGCATCAGTTGATCTTGCAAAAGAAAAAGGACAATGCGAATATTTTGAAAGAACAAAATATGCACAAGGTCTTTTACCAATTGATCATTATAAAAAAGATCTTGATGGTGTATGCAATACAAAATTAAAATTAAATTGGGAAAAATTAAGAAAAGAAGTTAAACAAAATGGAATGAGACATTCTACATTGTCAGCACAAATGCCATCAGAAAGTTCTTCAGTTGTTAGTAACTCGACAAACGGAATTGAACCACCAAGAGCATATTTAAGTATTAAGAAAAGTAAAAAAGGTCCTTTAAAACAGATTGTTCCACAATACAGTCAGTTAAAGAATTTTTATACTTTGTTATGGGACATGCCTGGTAATGACGGATATATTAATATAATTGCTGTCATGCAGAAGTTTTTTGATCAAGCAATTAGTGGTAATTGGAGTTATAATCCAACTCAGTATGAAAATAATGAAATTCCAACAAGTGTTATGTTTAAAGATCTTCTTACAACATATAAATTAGGATGGAAAACTAGTTACTATCAAAACACATATGATTTTAAAACTGATCCAGCTGAAATTGAAACACCGCCTATACAAAATGCGGCAGAAGAGTTTCCTACATTCGAACAAGAAGGAAAAATATTAGCTGACATTGAAGACGAAGCTAATTGTGAAGCATGTACTATATAGAGATAGAGAGATAAAGAAATAAAATGACAAAGACGGTATTCAATAGAAATGATATTGATTTTACAAAAGAGCCAATGTTTTTTGGCGAAGATCAAAATGTACAAAGATATGATGTTTTTAAGTATCCTGCACTAGATAAACTAAATCAAACTATGCTTGGTTATTTTTGGCGTCCTGAAGAAGTTTCACTTCAAAAGGATAGAGCAGATTATCAAAACTTTCGTACTGAACAAAAACATATTTTTACAGCAAATTTAAAATATCAAACTCTGCTTGACTCAGTTCAAGGACGTGGACCATGTCTAAGTTTTTTACCTTATGTATCAAATCCAGAACTTGAAGGTTGTATTATTACATGGGACTTTTTTGAAACAATTCATTCACGTTCATATACACACATTATTAAAAATGTTTATCCTGATCCAAGTGAAGTGTTTGACACAATCCTTGATGATGAAGAAATTATTAAGAGAGCAATTTCAGTAACAAAAAATTATGATAGCTTTTCTGAAATAGCTCAAAATTATTTTGTTAAAGGTGTTGGGAATATTAAAGAAGTTAAACGTCAGTTGTATCTTGCAATGGTCAATGTAAACATACTAGAAGGTTTAAGATTTTATGTTTCGTTTGCTTGTACTTTTGCGTTTGGCGAACTGAAACTAATGGAAGGCAGTGCTAAGATTATTTCGCTTATTGCTAGAGATGAATCGCAACATCTTGCATTGTCAACACACATTATTAAAAATTGGCAACAAGGTGATGACAAAGACATGTTAAAAATTGTTAATGAAGAAAAAGATAGTGTGTACAAAATGTTTAAAACGTGTGTAGAAGAAGAAAAAGCATGGGCAAGACATTTAATGAAAGACGGTACAATAATTGGATTAAATGAATTGTTGTTAGGAAGATACGTTGAATTTATTGCTAATAAAAGATTAAAAGCAATTGGGTTAGATCCAATATTTGATCAACCAATTACACAGAATCCATTGCCATGGACACAGCATTGGTTAAGCTCGGCTGGATTACAAGTGGCTCCTCAGGAAACTGAAGTAGAGAGTTATATTGTAGGTGGTGTAAAACAAGATGTTGAAAAAGATACATTTAAAGGATTTAAACTTTGATTTATGAAAAAAGGTATCTTTGCCAACATGGACGAAGAGTCGTTTGCTAAAATTAAAAAATTATTAGTGAACACAAAAAAAGAAAAATCAAAAAATAAACACAAAAAACAAAAAGGAAAAAATGTTACAAGAAAAATTTAACAAAGATGATATAGTGGTATTTCGTACTGTAAGCAGTGATGAAGTGATTGCAAAAGTGATTGAAGAAAATGATATAAACTTAGTAGTATCAAAACCTCTTGCATTGGCACAAACACCACAAGGTATAGGTATGACATTTTATATGATTATGGCAGATCAAGATAGTACTTTTACATTTAACAAAAGTAGTATAATCACACTAACAAAAGCAAATAAACAGGCTGAAGAATCATATACAAAAAGTACATCAAAAATTGTTCAACCACCAAAATCACAGATTATAACTTAATAAATACTATTATTAAGGTATAACTATGACACTACCAGTAACAAGATTAGGTGATTTATGTACAGGACATGGTCCATGTCCTCCAAGACCAAGCAACGGTGCAAGTCCAAATGTTTATGCAAATGATATTGCAGTACATAGACACACTGATGGATGGGCAGTTCATTGTCTTCATGGAAGTACATTGTCTGCAGGATCCGGAACAGTGTTTGCTAATGATTTAGGTGTTGGTAGAATTACTGACCCTGTTGCTTGTGGAAGCACAGTGCAAACGGGCAGTCCAAACATATACGCAGGAAAATAACATTATGGCAACTGGACAACAAATACCGGGTTTACAACTAGATAGTTTAAATTTTCCCACAGACATAAATGCAAATACTATAACTATATCCGATGTACAAAAAAACTTAATTGCCAGTGGAGCATTAAACATAGTTGATCATGTTGATCCGTGGGGAAGAACATGTAAAGCCTATGCTGGATTTAAAAATCCGCATGACGAATCAATTAAAGAAATTGCTCAAATCATCAATCAACAAAAAGCCTCATTACCAGATGGCTGGGGACATAATGATTATAACCAGAGAGCAGTTGTGCCTGGAAATTTGATTGGCCCTGGGCAACCAGATCGTAAGTTAACTGATATGGAAATTAATGATATTAATTTTGTTGAAGGTGCAATGCAAGATATTACTTGGTTACAAAATAGACAGAGTGGTATGTGTATTACTGAGTATGCTGATCCTAATGCACAGTGGGTAGCAATGGGAAAGACTGCATTGTATCCTAATTATGGAGTTGATATTCCTACAACTGCTAGTTCACCTGGCGGCGTTGCTGTTCCTACTTTAGGAACATATCTAAGTGCTTTGAGCAGTATAAATTCACTTGCTACTACATTAGGGAATATACCTGCAACATCAGGTGGTCCATGTAAATTTATGGAAGATATGCTAGGTGCTTTATTTAAAGCCGGACAAGTTTTAGGAGAAATACTTGGCAAATTAAGACAGGTGCTTGGAATACTTGCTATGGCATTAGCAATTATTGGATTGGTAAAATTATTAATCGATATAATTAAAGAAGATTTAAGAAACCTTGGAAGATTTTTAGAGTTACTGAAACAAGCGGCATTGGCAGGTCTGCTCGAAGGATTAATGCAAGATCCTTGTGCAAGGTATTTGCTTCAGTCAGCCATTGCAACCACACAAACAATTAATAATCTAAAAACAACTCTTTAATATCATGTATAAGCCATTGCCAGACGGATTAACTATTAAAGAATCAAATGTGCAAGGTTTAGGTTTGTTTGCAACAAAAGATTTTGATGCCGATGTGGTATTGGGTATAGTACACGTATTAAATAAAAATTTTCCACATGGCAGTATTAGAACAGCCTTAGGTGCATTTTATAATCATTCAGATGATCCTAACTGTAAAAATGTTTCAGGATTTTGGCATCAACTGCCAGTAAAATATCTTATCACAATTAAACCAATCAAAGCTGGTCAAGAACTCACAGCCAAATATACTCTTTATAACGATTTTCATGATTGACAGAATCTGTTTTCTGTGCTATAAATATTTATACAATGTTGAAATAACTTAAAAGTTGAGTAGGACCCGGGGGCGGTACCCGGCGGCTCCACCATAAACATATTAGGAGTTAAATGGAATTTTTGTGGATAGGAATAGCAGTAGCATTTGCTACCATATTGTGGGCATTAACACTTTAACAATATGTTTATGCTGGGGCCGAACTTAGGATCGACTATCATATTAGTAGAGTTATGGAGTTGTCCGGCGGGAGCTCGGTTAACGCAACAAAAAATATAAATGCAGATGAAAATCTAGCACTTGCGGCCTAAATTAGGCTAACGGGGTTGGCAACTTACCTGGCAACAGAAAAGTTGCACATAAGGATTAAAATGCAAATATTATCTCAGAGTTTTCCTAGTTGTTATGAATATAATATAGAACAATCTGGAAAATTAACATTAAGAACTAGAACCACGTACTTCAATGAAGGACAGTTATGGCCAATAGCAAATACTAATATTGGTTATCTTTCAATAACCAAATGTCTATCATCAAGTTTTACAGAGTTTTTGAGATTGCAAAATTTAATAACTGATCAATTCTTATTTTCTAAAGATAATCAGTTAGACAACGTTGATAAGATATTAGTATTTCTTCGAGATCCTTGCCAGCGTTATATGTCAGGTATTGCAGAATATATTCATATGCAGTTTGCTTCTGACATACAGACAATGTCACGACAAACACTGATACACATAGTAGAAGCATTGATAGGAATCAGTGATATAGACGAACACAGCATAGAACAAATTCATTTTTTTAGAGATTTTAATTTGCAAAAGTTTTCAGTTTTTCTAATGAACGATAAATTTTCCGAACAACAGGTGTTTGATTGGATGCGTGACAACGGGACAATCTTTAGAAACGACATACCATTGACAATACCAAAAATCAATAGAACAGTAGACAATGAGATTAAACAAAAAATTTATGATGCAGTACAATCTGTAGGCATGAGAAGAGGTTTTTCTATAATGAACAAGTGTATAGGTGATACAGAGTTAATTAATCATTTTAAATCAAATGGTCAGGTAATAAATGTTTAAAACAATCAAAGAATTCTGGATCAACAGTTATAATTCTAATACAACTGCATTTTATTATGAAATGATGAGTGCTGTAACTGTTATAATTGGTAGTGCAATACTAACTTATACTGTTCTTGCACCAAGACCAGATCTTTTTATACCTTTTTACTGGATTGGTAGTATTGCAGGTTTCATTGGAGCCTATTACAGAACAAGTGCGTGGACAATGGTACTAACTGCTTGGTTTACTACTATGAACACGATTGCATTATATAGATTATTTTTATGATACAAGAAAAACTTAATAGATGGGCTGATGATTTATCTCTGTTAGAAGGTACAGAACGATTAACATATCTAGTAGAATTAGCCAAACAATCAACAACATTACCAGAAGAACTAAGAACAGATGACAGATTAGTACCTGGGTGCATAAGTAAAATATGGGTAGAAGTTGGTTTGGTTGAAAACAAAGTCAAAGTGTATTACGATAGTGATGCAATGATACCTAAAGGTATTGCAACAATAGTTTGTGATATCTTTACTGACTGTACAAAACAAGAAGCAAGAGATTTTGACTGGGAAACTGGTCTACAAAAATTAGGATTTGTGCAATTAGTAACACCACAAAGACGTAATGGTCTTTATAACTTGATAGGAGTTTTGCAAAATAAAATAGCAATGATATAATATGGCAAGAGCTGGTCGTAAAAATGTTGTAAATTGGATACAAGAAGACTATCAAAGTAACAAGTTAAGATTTATAGCTGAAATTACAGGAATGACAAGCAATTTAATGGCTAGTTTAATTCTGATGTGGTATTCTCCAAATCCTCCAATGTTTTGGGCTTATGTGTTTTTTTTAATAGCAACTATTTTATTAATGAGTGCGGCAATATCAAGAAAAAGTTTTGGCTTTACTGTAATGTATATTGCATATTTGGCAATTGATGGCATAGGATTTTTAAAAACATTATCATGGCTTGGGTAAAATATTTTTTAATTGAAGAAAATTGGTGTAATGGATTTCCTGATGCACTTGTTGGAGCAGATGAAAAAGAAAAAGATTTATTAGATTTTCTTAAAAAGAACGAAATTGATTATGGATATAAATGCGATCAAACTATTCCTTCATTTATTTTTAATGGTGTTAGTTGGTATTGTCATGAAAAGAGTGCAAAAAAAGTAGAAAAAAAGTTTAACATAACTGCAATACACACAGACAAAGCACAATTGAAGCAATCCAAACAAAATGAAGAACAATTAAAGAAAGAAATGAAAACTGAAGAATGGTTGTTAAACAAATTACAGCAAGATGCCAGTGGTATGTTTGATCAACATAAAAAATTAAAGTTTTGTCAACAATTAAAAGATAAAAATACTGATATTGCCAAAACCAGATTACCAAAAGCAATTCAAAAGTTATTTGATCAAAATGCATTTAGTATTGGTACTGATAGTATAGTAAGAAAAGGCGAAGCATTTAATATAAATGAATAAATTGGAAGGGTGGCTGAGCGGTTGAAAGCACTGGTCTTGAAAACCAGCATAGGGGCAACTCTATCGTGGGTTCGAATCCCACCCCTTCCGCCATTATAATTGTGTTGACGAACTTCAATAAATATAGTAATATAATAAAAAATAGTTAATAAGGTAGAATATGACATATTACGTAAATCAAGCATGTGTAATGTGCAAACATACAGATTGTGTAGAAGTTTGTCCAGTAGATTGTTTCTATGAAGGTGAAAACATGTTAGTGATCAACCCAGATGAATGCATTGATTGTGGAGTTTGTGAACCAGAATGTCCAGTTGATGCAATCAAACCTGATAGTTTTGATGAGCCAGACAAAGCTCATTGGTTAGATGTTAACAAACAGTTTTCAGAACAATGGCCAAATCTTACAAAAATAATAAAAGAAATGCCTGAAGCTGAAAAATACAAACCAGAAAACTACGGCAAGGATAAAACAGACCTATTTTCAAAAAACCCAGGAGCAGGAGATTAATGTCTAACAAGAAAAAACCAAGTGCGGCCAAACAAGCATACGAAGAAAAAAAAGCGGCCAAAGAAGAAATTAAAAAACAAGAAGAAGTTAAAAAACAACAAGGTCAAAATCTTGATAAAGCCTTAGGTGCAAAAGTTGAAATTGACCTTTCATCATTTAATGGTCAGCATTTATTTGTTGCCACGCCTGCATATGGTGGATTAGTGGGCGAAGCATATCTTAAATCAATGACAAAAGTAGGAATATTATTTTCTAAACACAATATCAATTTTACATTGGCTACGATTGCTAATGAAAGCCTTATTACAAGAGGGCGTAACACCTTAGTATCAATGTTTATGAGTGATCCAAAATATACTCACATGCTTTTTATTGATGCTGATATTCATTTTCAAGCAGAAGATGTATTAAAACTATGGTGGAGAGCTGTAAAGAATCCTGATGTAAAAGTAATAACTGGTGCATATCCAAAAAAATCAATTAACTGGAAAGGAATTAGAGAACAAGTAATTTCAAACAGTGCAGATGAAGAAGAAATGCAAAAACATCAAGCATCATATGTATTAAATCTTAGAACTGACAATGACGGTCGAATTCCATTACAGAATGGACTTTTACCTGTTTATGATGCTGGTACAGGATTTATGTTATTTGAAAGATCAGTTATCCAAGCAATGATGGATAAATGGCCTGAATTACATTATAAGAATGATTTAAACACAGATCCAAAATTTAATCCTTATTGTTATGCTTTGTTTGACACAATAATTGACCCTGAAACACGAAGATATCTTTCAGAAGATTATACATTCTGTCGAAGATGGCAAGAACTAAATGGAACAATTTGGATGGATCCAAGTATTAATTTAGATCACCAAGGAACTTATCTGTTTAAAGGAAACATTGGAAATCAGTTTATGGTTCAAGAAAAGATATCAGATGAAACTGCTGACCAAATGCTCAAAGAAGCAGAAAACAAACAACGAAATCAAAATACCTAATGGATTGGGAAGTAAAAGATTTTAGACAACAGCCAGAACCACCCAAAGAAGATTGGCCAATATGGGCAGTTCCAGTAGATCTTATTATTGATTATCTTTTAAAAGTTGCAGGATTTATTTTATTTTTACCTTGGATATTTGGTTATGTATTAACACCTTTTGGTTTATTTTTTAATTTTATACTTATTGATTGGATAGTGTATAGACAATATAAAAGAGCAAGGATAATAAGATGAATAATAGATTACGTGAATATATATTCACATCAGAAAGCGTCAGTGCTGGACATCCTGACAAAGTAGCTGATCAGATATCTGATATTATTTTAGATGAAGCATTAAAAGTTGGTAACGAAACAACACGAGTTGCTGTAGAAACTCTTGTTACAACTAACCACGTTACTGTTGCCGGCGAGGTTAAAAATTTTAATATTTCAGCTGACAAAGTAGAAAGCATAGTTAGAAATAAAGTTAAAGAGATTGGTTATGAACAAGATGGATTTCATTGGGAAACATTAAATTTTGAAAATAAATTACATTCGCAATCAAGTGATATAGGATTAGGAACTGACAATTTTGGTGCAGGTGACCAAGGTATTATGTTTGGTTATGCCTGTAGTGATACTTTGAGTTATATGCCTGCTCCAATATATTATTCTCATGAAATTTTAAAAAAACTAGACACAGTAAGATCACACAATAAAGATATACTTGGCCCTGATGCAAAAAGTCAAGTATCTATTAAATACATCAACGGAAAGCCTGCATACGCAACAAATGTAGTTTGTTCAACTCAGCACACTAACGGTAAAGGCAAACAAGCAAAAGAACTAGCAGAACAAGTTATAAAAGATCAGCTTGAAAACTTATATGATGAAAAGTATACTAAGTTTTATATTAATCCAACTGGTAATTTTGTAATTGGCGGCCCAGATGGTGATACTGGGGTTACTGGTCGAAAGATTATTGTAGACACATATGGCGGTTATGCTCCACATGGGGGTGGAGCCTTTTCTGGTAAAGACCCAACAAAAGTTGATAGGTCTGCTTCGTACATGGCACGATGGTTAGCAAAAAATGTAGTAGCAAACGGAATGGCAGATTGGTGTATAATACAATTAAGTTATGCTATTGGTTTAGAAACACCCATGGCAGTGTATATTGATTGTAATATTGATGCAGATAAAACAGCAATAGATGAATTTATTTCTCAATCAACTTTGACTCCAAAAGGTATTATTCAAGGTTTCAAATTATTTAATTTTACAGAATACAGTAAAAATTGTATATATGGTCATTTTGGCAACAAAGATGTACCATGGGAAGTTATAAACTGATGTATGCGTCTATGGTGGAACTGGTAGACACGCTAGACTTAGGATCTAGTGCTGAAAGGCATGGGGGTTCGACTCCCTCTAGACGCACCAACACAAAGGAGAAGTTATGGCAGATCAATCAAAACTAACAAATAGACACAAATCATTGTCTGATAAGGTAGAAGACTTTGAAACTCAAAGAAAGTGGAAAAGAAGTTTTGAACACAAAACAGATTTAATTAATTTAAAAAAAGAAAAATTAAAAATAAAAGATAAAATATTAAGATCAGAATCTGAACAACTTGAACTGTTTAGCAAAAATTAATCATGTATGAATATAAATGTAAAATATTAAGAGTAGTTGATGGTGACACAGTTGATGTTGACATTGATTTGGGTTTTGGTGTTTGGCTTAAAAATGAACGTGTAAGAATGATGGGTATAGATACACCAGAATCAAGAACTAGAGATAAAGAAGAAAAACGTTTTGGCTTGGCGGCAAAAAGTTTTGTTAAAAGTCATATGCCAGTGGGATCAATTCAAGTGTTAAAAACTGAAATTGATAAATCAGGTGAAGATAAAAAAGGTAAGTTTGGTAGAATACTAGGTGATTTTTTAATTGATGGTAACAAATTTACTAAAATAATGATAACTGAATCACATGCAGTGGCCTATCATGGACAAAACAAAGCCAATGTCCAAAAGCAACATATGGCAAACAGAAAAAAGTTAATTGCTAAAGGTAAGGTTTAACAAAAGTTTAATATTACTGTAACATAGATTTAATCTTTTTATGTTTAAATAGTAATAAGAATATAACAATATTGAGCATCGTCGAGCTCTAGGAGAAACAAAATGGACGTAATTACTTTATGGATGGCAATAGGCTTTCTCTTAGCCGCCTATTCAGTTATCGCAAATGACAGTGTACAAACTCTTGGTACATGGATAGCATCAAACAACGAAAAATATAATTGGAAAATATTATGGATAGCCGCTTCGGCGGTTTTGCTTTGGGCCTTGTGGTATGGCTGGACAGTAAACGGAGGAGATATATCATACGGAAGATTGAACAAGATTCCGTGGCAAGAAGTAAAATGGTATCATGCAATGGCACCAGCATTACTATTATTGCTAACAAGGATTGGTGTACCAGTTAGTACATCATTTTTAGTATTATCAGCATTCGCTAGTACATTTGTATTAGAAAAAATGTTAATGAAATCTATTATGGGTTATGCAGTCGCGGCAGTGGCGGCGTATGCCATATGGTGTGTTATAACTAAATTTGTAGACGAAAAACGAGACCCTGTTCCAGAAACACATAAGCCTTATTGGCGAGTTGCTCAATGGATAACAACTGGCTTTTTATGGTGGACTTGGTTGAGTCATGATATGGCAAACATTGCCGTATTTTTACCTAGGCAGATACCTGTAGACTTAATGATGATAATCAGTTTTGTGTTTGTAGGTGGTCTTGGATTTATGTTCCGTGAAAGCGGAGGTAAAATACAAAAGATAGTTTTAGAAAAACACAACACTAGATATGTTAGATCCGCAACTATCATTGATTTGTTTTATTGGTTGGTACTTTGGTTCTTTAAAGAGTTAAATGATGTACCAATGTCAACAACATGGGTGTTTGTTGGACTATTATGCGGACGTGAACTTGCTATGGCTACAATGCTAGGCAATGGAAAACTCAAAGTAGTGTTTCCATTAATTGGTAAAGACTTCCTTAAGATGATAACTGGTTTGTTAGCATCAGTAGGAATTGTTATAACAATCCACTATGTATTAATACCAAACGGATTTTAGATAGACTTTTAAAAAAGCCTTTGCTATAATTACAAAGTAAAGGCTTTTTTTATGACTGAAAAATTAGATTTACATGGCTACACAGTTATGGACGCATGGCGTCTTTTTAATCAATGGATAAAAGAAAAACATCTTGATTCATCAATTAAAAAAGTAGTAATAGTAACAGGAGATGGCGCAATCAAACAAGAATTTGAAAGATGGTGTATGGATATGAGTTTTGTGAGACAAGTTGAATTACACAAATCTGGTGGCGCTTTTATAATTTATTTTTATAAGAAAAGGAATAGATAATGGAAAAAATTGTATTAGTTACTGGTGGGTTTGATCCTTTACATTCTGGACATATTGAATATTTTAAAGAAGCAAAAAAATTAGGAGATCTATTATATGTAGGTATAAACTCTAGTGCTTGGCTTGAACGTAAAAAAGGACAAGCATTTATGAGTTTTACAGAAAGAAAAGCAATTATAGAAAATCTAAGTATGGTTGACAAAGTTATTAGTTTTGACGACAGTGACGACACTGCTTGTGGAGCCATATACAAACTAATGGCCACAGATGGTCATGGAAAGCATATTATATTTGCAAATGGTGGCGACAGAAATAGTGCAAATATTCCTGAAATGCAAACTTATGAAAATCAAATTGAATTTGTGTTTGGAGTAGGTGGTACTAATAAGATCAATTCATCAAGCACAATATTAGAAAATTGGAAACAGCCTAAGGTCAATAGAACATGGGGGTGGTACAGAGTATTACAAGATCGTCCTGGATACAAAATAAAAGAACTAGTAATTAGACCAGAATCCAGTTTAAGTATGCAACGTCATTTCAAAAGATCAGAAAACTGGTATATTTTAAAAGGAAGTTGTCAATTAGTTACTGTTGAAAACAACAGAACAAAGAATCAAGTTCTTAATCCTAATCAATCATATAATATACCAGAACAAACATGGCATCAAGCATCTAATCCTTTTTATGATTATTGTCATATTTTAGAAGTACAGTATGGAACAGAATGCATTGAAGAAGATATTGAAAGAAAAAACATTGACAATACTGGCTAGATCATGTACTATTAACTTATACTTTTAGGAGACATTTATGGCAAAATACTATAGCACAAAAACATATGGACACAACATTGGATTGAGTGCAGTGTTTAGACAACCAAATGCAGATCATTCACATTGTCATCTGCTACATGGATACAGTTTACAGTTCAAATTCACATTTGGATGTGATCAATTAGACAACAAAAATTGGGCAGTAGACTTTGGTGGGTTGAAACCACTGAAAGCATGGCTTGAAGACAATTTTGATCACAAACTTTGTTTAGATAAAAATGATCCTTATATTGAAAAGTTTAAAGAACTAGAAAAATTAGATCTAGCAGAAATTAGAATTTTTGATGGCGTAGGAGCAGAAAAATTTGCCGAACACGCTTTTAACTATGCAGATGGATTAATCAGAGAAGCAACTAATAACAGATGTTATGTTGTAGAAGTTGAATGTGCAGAGCACGGTGCCAACAGTGCAATTTATTCTGTAAAATAATCACATAAATAATTTTATGTTTATAGCAATACTGACATTATTATCAGCATTATCTATTAGTGCCGTTGCAATTTATTATTCAATTGCTGGTTTGGCGGCTATTTTTGCTGGTGCAGTTATTCCTATTATGATAATGGGAACTGTGTTAGAGGTGGGTAAATTAATAACAGCCTCTTGGCTATATCAGTATTGGAAACTTGCTCCGCGGTTCTTAAAATATTATCTTTCAGTTGCAGTTCTTGTGTTGATGTTTATAACAAGTATGGGTATTTTTGGTTACTTGTCTAAAGCACATATTGAGCAAACTAGTTTATCTCAAGAGCAAGTAGCATTAATTGATACGTTAGATGACAAAATAGATAGATCAACTCTTAAAATTGATAGATGGACAGGCGATATTGATCGCTTAATGAAAGGCGAAGATGTACGAGTTGACAATTTAATATCAGCCGAACAACAAGTTCTTAATGATTTATATGCCAAAATCAAACAAGAAAAAGATGATATTAGGGTTGATTTTGACAAGCAAATTGAATTACAGAACAATAGATTAACTCAAGCAAAAGAACGTAAAGATGCCGACATTGCCGCGGCACAAGAACGTTACAAAGGTGCGTTTAGTAAAAAAGGTTTAGATGATGCAATAGCACTAGCCACAAGCAATGAATTAGCAGTAGCATCAGCGGCTCAAACAGAAATTAAACTTATTAACAGTAAATTAGACGAAGCATTATCAAGTATTGATACAAAATATGCTGAACAAATTAGAACAATAGAAAGTAGAATACAGAGCCTTAGAGATCAAGCAAATGCAAAAACTGAAGATATTGATGGTAGAATATTAGAACTTGAAGGATTTATTGATCAAGAACAACTGATTGTTGATCAGGCTAGAGAAGAAAAATTCATATATGAAAAAGAATATCGTAAACTTGAAGCTGAAGTTGGACCAATCAAATACATTGCAGAATTTATTTACGGTCAAGAAGCAGATAGGGATTTACTAGAAGAAGCAGTGCGTTGGGTTATTATTGTTATCATATTTGTGTTTGATCCACTTGCTGTTTTATTGTTAATAGCGGCCAATTTTACATTTAAACACAGATATGGAAGATCATTTGAAGAAATGATAGGCGTTCCTGGACCAGATGGTTCTCCGGGTGGTGTAACACCTGATTCGTATTGGAAAGAAAGATACGAAGATATGCAAAGTCAACTTAATGAATTTAATAAACTCAAAGAACAGCAAGATACACAAAAAACAAAAGAAAATCCAGGAATAGATCTTCCTTCTGCATCGTATCAACTAGACATGGATTATTCTATAACAGAGGAACAAAAAGAAGATTTTAAAAAAAGAGAAGAAGCTGAAAAGAAAAAACTAGAAGAAATAGCTCAAAAGGCAAGGGAAGAGATTATTGAAGAAGTTTATCCAATGCCAGATGTATCAACAGATGTAGAATCTAGAAAAGAGCCTGAAGTTACAATAGATGATATGCATGAAACTGATCCACCCAAAACTATTGTGGAAGAAGTTGAAGTAAAAGATCTGTCCGATGAAGACCTAAAAAAAAAGACTTAAAACTTGAAGACAATACTCAAATTATATCAATCAACAAAGATGGTAATTTATCACGTTCTGGAAACAGTCTGGAAGCAAGAAAAGAGAACATCAAAAGGATTGACATCAATGATGAAATTAGTATAAACTTAACTGAAGTAAAAAAGATTATTGATATGGATGGTATTCATAAATTAACACAACAAACACTACAAACTCCATCAGTCTCTCAAACACAAAATTTTTCAAGAGATAAAAAATGGATAAAAGATTGGTTAGAAAATAATAAAAATGAATAAGGATGAAAATATGAAATGTTCTTTTTGTGGTAAGTTACGAAAAGATGCTGAAAAGTTAGTTGCTGGTCCAGAAGGCGCTTATATATGTGATGAATGTATTGAACTTTGTCATAGTATAATTGACGACACTAGCAAAGGTAAAGAAAAAGTAATAGAAGAAACATTTGAAATTCCTGATCCAAAAGATTTGCATGATCATTTAAATGATCATGTTATTGGTCAAGAACAAGCAAAAAAAGTTTTAAGTGTTGCAGTATATAATCATTACAAAAGATTATTTTCAAATAAAGAAGAAGATCATGATGATGGTATTGAAATTGAAAAATCAAATGTATTAATGCTTGGACCATCGGGTGTTGGTAAAACACTTATGGCAAGAAAAATTGCTGACTATGTTAATGTGCCTTTTGCTATTGGTGATGCTACAACTCTAACTGAAAGTGGATATGTAGGAGATGATGTTGAAAACATTATTGTAAGACTGCTGGCCAATGCAGATTATGATGTTGAAAAAGCACAAAGAGGAATTATTTACATTGATGAAATTGATAAAAAATCACGTAAATCAGAATCTACATCAATCACAAGAGATGTATCTGGTGAAGGTGTACAACAAGCACTTCTAAAAATTATTGAAGGTACAGTAGTAAGAGTACCACCACAAGGCGGTAGAAAACACCCACAGCAAGAAATGATTGAAGTTGACACATCAAACATATTGTTTATATGTGGAGGTGCGTTTGTTGGCTTAGAAAAAATTATTAATAAAAGAGTGAATACAAATGCAATGGGTTTTGGCAGACCTGTCGAGGTAGATCAAACTTTAAACCAAGCGGTACAACCAGAAGATGTTATAAAGTTTGGATTGATTCCAGAACTAGTAGGTAGATTGCCAGTTTTAGTATCAGTGTTAGAATTAACTAAAGCCGAAATGAAAGATATTTTAATTAAACCTGAAAATTCATTACTCAAACAAACACAAAAGTTATTTAAAATGGAGTCTATTGATCTTGAGATAACAAATGATGCTATTGAGCAGATTGTTGAAAATGCTTATGAGAAAAAGTTAGGTGCTAGAGCATTAAAATCAGTTTTAGAAGATTTATTGCTAGACATACAATATGAATTACCAAGTTATCGAAAAGCAGGAGTAACAAGACTAGTTGTGAACAAAGATACATTTAAAAATAAAAACCCTCTTTTGATTTACCAAGATACAGGAACCCAATTAGAATAAATGAAATCTCGTTTTGGTCCAAAAGATATTAGTAGAAACAATTCTCTAATAAACGAAAAAATTCGAGCATCTAAAGTAAGAGTAGTTGACGACAATTTTAATGTTATAATGAATCTTAATGAAGCAATAGCAAGAGCAAAAAATGAAGGATTGGATTTAATTTGTATCACACCAAATGCAAATCCACCTGTTTGCAAAATAATGGATTTTGGTAAGTATCTTTATCAACAAAAAAAGAAAAAAAAAGAATCTGCTAAAAACCAAACAGTCACTGAATTAAAAGAAATACAGTTTAGGCCAACCATTGATATTGGTGATATCAAAGTAAAAACCAAAAGAATAAATGAATTTTTAGCACAAGGACACAAAGTTAAATTGATTATGCAGGTTCGTGGTAGAGAGCAAGGAATGAAAGACTTTTGTTATCAAAAGTATGAAAATTTTGTTGGATTTATTGATAAATTTGAATATGACACAAATCCAAAGTGGCAAGGTAATAAAGTTCTTGCAATTTTAAAAAAATCTAGTATAATATAGTTTAACAAATGAGGTAAAAATGAAACCAAACAACAGAAACTTTAAATCAAATAAAAACTTTAAAGGGGACTTTAAAGGGGGCTATTCTAATAACAAGCCAAAATTTGATAGACCAAAACCAGTAGGATTACAAGTCTTTGTACGTGAAGGAGAAGATCCTATGAAAGCATATCGTAAATTAAAAAAACGAATTATGCAAGATGGTTTATTACAAGAAGTCAAAGATAGACGTTATTACCAAAAGCCGAGCGAAAAGAAGAAACTAGCAAAGCAACAAGCAAAACGTAGAAATGAAAAAAGACAACGTGAGTTGGCAATGGAATACGGTATCCGATATAAAAATTATACACCTGGATACTAGAGGAAGTAAAAATGAGTATTTTTGAAACAAATGTTTTAAACACAATTGAATCTTTGGCTAGAATGAATGAACAAGATAAAGAATTATTTTGTCAGTTGTTAGTTGAAAGGTTTCCAAATCTAGCACAAGAGATTATGACAGCAATTGGTTTTACACTACAAGACCAAGAAGAACACCATAGTTACTATCCTAAATAATTAAGGAGGTAAGTCAAATGATATTTGACGACAAATTTCGTAAACAAGTTGAAGACTATCTGTCAGTATCAAAGCATTACCCTGACACTTTTAATAATGATGAAATCAAAGAGTTAGTAGATTTCATGTTCAAAGGAACAAAATGGTGGAGAACAAGTCCTACAGGTAACTTGTTTTTAGGTGGAAATTTTAATCAACTTTTTGAAAAGCATATCAAACACAAAATAGAAAATCTTTTAGATGTATCATTAATAAAAACTTGTAGTGGTAACTTTTTTCATACTCCTCATCAGTATGGAGTACACACAGACATGCCAGAACCTGATAATACATATGAAGATAATGAAGTAACGTATAAAAGTATATTGATACCTTTATATATGCTACCAGATACTCACAATGGTCGCATAGTTTTTTATGATCAACGTGTAATTGACAGTGGATGCACACTTGATTGGGGACCACATCGTAGTACAACACATTATAGAAGTTTTACAGATTACAGTAAAATAGATAATGTTTATACTTTTGACAAAGGGTATCATACAATTAACATTGATGAAAAAATGAGCCAAGAAATTTTTGAAAATTCAGGCTTACAATATGCTCCAAGTAAAATAGATAGATACCATGGGCTAACAATTGAAAATAGTTTTCCGTGGTTACCTGGATCGTTATATGTATTTGATACTTGTCAAATACACAGTAGTACACTTGGCCAGAATACTTTCAAAACTAAAGCAGGTCTTAGAATTAGTTTTATAACTGAAAGAACTAATGAATCATAGAAGTCATAAAATGTGTCCATTATTATGGAAGCATTTGTGTATAAACACCGACGGTGGAATGTCTCCATGTTGCGAGATATCACATTTTGACAAGCCAATGCAATCTTCTGAAAGTTTAAGCACATCTTATAATTCAGAAAACTTTAAAAAAATAAGACGTTCTATGTTAGCAAACCAAAGCAATTTGCATTGTGAAAATATTTGTTACAGCAAAGAGCAGATGGGTTTTGAAAGCAAACGGTTACAAGAGATAAAAAATTATGAAAAACAATATGGTGTTGCCTTTAATGGAAATGAAACTGAAATTGGTAACGTAAAAGATATTGATTATTTTGACATTAAACCTAGTAATTATTGTAATAGTAAATGTGTAATGTGTAACAACAATAGAAGTAGTCAATTTGCATTAGAAAGTAAAAAACACAAAGGATATAAAGGACCAGTATTAATTGGTAATTGGTATAATGATAATAAGCATAAATTAGATCAGTTATATTCTAAAATAACAAAATTAAAAATTAATGGCGGCGAAACTACAGTTATGCCTGAGTTTCCTATAATATTAGAATCAGTACGTGACAATAAAAATTTAAAACTTCAATTGAATATTAACAACACAATTGACATAACCAAGTATATAGATATTTTTAGTAGTTTAAAAAAAGTCACTATTGATTGCAGTGTAGAAGGATATGGCAGTAATAACGAATACATAAGATATCCAGCCAATTGGTCAACAGTTTATAATAATTTAAAAAAAATAAATGATCTTGTTGCTAATTACAAAAATATAAATGCTTCTTTTTGTATGACAATAATGAGTTTGAATTATGTTTCATGGCCAAATGATTTTTATCAATTGACAACTGAGTTTGACAATTTTGAAAAAAAACCTTTTGTTTATTTTATAACACAGCCA
>Ga0181585_10000140_pt1 | contig 51127 bp, 50 predicted proteins | sample 071ome_29_FD_132469 | JGI IMG/M metagenome (GOLD analysis project Ga0181585, IMG submission 132469) | Coastal salt marsh microbial communities from the Groves Creek Marsh, Skidaway Island, Georgia - 071407BT metaG (megahit assembly) | ecosystem: Environmental > Aquatic > Marine > Intertidal...
ACAAGGGGGCTGGACAGGAATCGTCCGCACCCCCCACGGTGTAGCGGCCCATGTCCGCGCCGGCGGCGGCAAAGGCTTGGGCCAGCTCGGCATGAAGCTCAGGCGTTAGGATATGGGGCGGGATGACCATTTCCCCTTCGGTCAGGTGGGCCAGCTCGGTGTCGCCGTGCCGGCCCAGAAAGGCGGCGGCGGCGACGGCGCGGGCGTGGCGCTCCCGGTCGTGATCAGCTTGGGTCCGGGAATAGGGTGAATGCTGTTTGGGCGTCATAAAATCTCTCCGGCGCTCGGGGTAAATCTGTATCTAGAAATAAATTCCAAGTATCCAGGTAGCGCCGATCCCGGTCGTAAACAACAAAAAGAATCAGAGATGACGGGAGGGGGCCTTAGCGGGTGGTGCGGCGGCGCGGCCGCTAGCGGTTCTTCTTCAAGAGCTCGATTTCCTTGTCCTGGCGCTCCATTTCTTTCTTCGCGTCTTCCAGGTCGGAGGCCAGCACCTGATTGGTCTTGGCCTGATCGGCGATGGTCTCCACCGCCTCGTTGAGCCGCTTCAGCGCCTTGGTGTTTTCCCGGCGCAGTTCTTCGATCTGCCGGTCTTTCCTTTGATCCGATTTCAACCGTTCCAGCCTTGCATCATCGAACCGGGTGTTCAGTTTCTTGAGGTCTTCGCGTAATTCGCCGGTGGTCTGGCGTTCCAACTTCAACAAATCGGTGAGGACGGAAATCTCGGAACGCAGGTTGGTATTGTCCTCGCTGGTGGCACCGATGTTGGAGATGATTTCGCCGACCCGGACGGCCAGGGCCTCGATCTCTTTGGCGCGCGCGTCGGTTTCGGCGCGCACCTTGGCGACCTGACTTTGTGCGTCGTCCAGGAATTTCTGGGTCTCCTGATACTCCGGATCGTTCTCCAGCTCCTTCAACACTTCCTGCTGAATTTCCTGTGGAATCTCCGGCGGGGCGGCGTCCTGCGCGCCGGCGGGCGAGGCAACAATCACCGCTGCGCCGAGAACCGCTGTCAGGATAAAATGTTGGCGGGGCGCCTTCATACCGGTCTTTCAAGTCTCCCGTTTGTCGATCCCGGTTAATAGCCGGGTACGGTAGGGTAGCGTAATTCACGGCCGCATCAAACCGGCGAATTGGGACAATTTTATGACTGTGCCTTAGACGTGAGTGATTTGTCCTCCGGGCTTTCCTCCGCCCGTCTAATTTGGCTAATATCGGTCGATGGAGACGCTGACCAACCCGGACTACGACACGATCACCGTCACGCCGGTCTCGCCCCATATCGGGGCGGAGGTGGGCGGCATTGATCTCAGCCAGCCCCTGACCAACAGCCAAATCGAAGAGGTGCATCAGGCGCTATTGCAGTATCTGGTGCTGTTCTTCCGGGAACAGGATATCGACTTCGACGCCCATGCCCGCTTTGCGGCGTACTTTGGCGAGCTCCATGTGCATGTGGGCGGCAAGGGCACGGCGTCGGGCATGGTTGACGGCCATCCGGAAATCCGCCGGCAGCATTTCGACGAAAACTCCAAACGGGTGTCGGGGGAAACCTGGCACACGGATCAAAGCTGCGCCGAGATACCGCCCATGGGCAGCATCCTGCATCAGCACATCGTTCCGCCGGACGGCGGCGGCGATACGTTGTTCGCCAGCATGTATGCGGCCTATGACGCGCTGACGCCGGCCATGCAGTCGTTTCTGGAAACTCTCACCGCCACCCATGACGGGGCGATCATGTTCGATCCCCGGCCCGGCGTGGAATATCCCAAGGCCGTGCATCCGGTGATCACCACCCATCCGGGGACGGGGCGGAAATTGATCTATGTGAACCCCGGTTTCACCACCCATATCAACGAACTGTCCCGCGCCGAGAGCGATGCGTTGCTGGGATTTTTGTTTGAGCATATCGCCCGGCCGGATTTTCAGTTGCGGTTTAAATGGCGGGCCCATTCCATCGCCTTTTGGGACAACCGGGCGAGCCAGCATCAGGCGATCTGGGACTACCATCCCCACACAAGGTCCGGCTATCGCATCCAGATCAAGGGCGCCGAAGGACCGAAGCCGGTCTGATGTTGTCCGAGCCTATCCATTTAGACACCGACGTTCTGGTCGTCGGCGCGGGCGCGGCGGGCATGTATGCCGCCATTGCGGCGGCCCGCAACGGCGCGGATGTGATTCTGGTGGACAAGAACCTGGTGGGCCGGGGCGGGGCCACCATCATGGCGCAGATGACCGTCGCCGCGGCCGTCGGCGAGCAATCCCCCGACACCTGGGAAGATCACTACGCGGATACGCTGACGGCGGGCCGGGGGCTGTGCAACGAACAACTGGCCGCCATCCTGTGCGAGGAAGCGGTCGAGCGCATCTGGGAGATGGACGGCTGGAAGGTGGGCTGGGCCCGGGAAGACGGGCATATGAAACAGGTTACCGCACCCGGCCATTCCGTGCCCCGCTGCGTCTATGTGGATTTCCTGAACACAGGCCCGGCAGTGGCTCGCTGCCTCCGGGGCGAGGTGGCGCAAGGGGACAAGATCGCCCGGATCAGCGGCGTCGGCATCATCGATTTGGTGGTCCAGGACGGCGCGGTCACCGGCGCAGTCGGCTATAACCAGGAAGACGGTGCGCCGGTCACCATCGCCGCCAACGCCGTCATATTGGCCGGCGGCGGGCTTACGGGCATTTACCGGCGGAATAGCGCCTCGGCCAATATGGGCGGGGATTCTTACGCGCTGGCCTTGCGCGCCGGGGCGGAGCTGGTGGATATGGAATTCGTGCAGTTCTTCCCCATCGGGCACTTGGCCCCCCGGCTGGTCGGCATGGACCCGATCATGTGGGATCCGTTCCGATACAAGCTCGGCGGCAGATTGCTGAACGGCCAGATGGAAGAATTCATCCATAACTATGGGGCGGAGGATTCTGGGAAATACACCGCGCCCCGGGATATCACGTCGTTTGCCATCGTCCAGGAAGCGGCCGCCGGCCGGGGCACGCCTCATGGTGGGGCGTGGCTGTCCTTCGAACATGTGCCGGAGAACGATTTGCGGGACGCCTTCGGCCCGGTCATCGACAAGCTGCTGAACAACGGTATTGATCTGACAAAGCAAGCAATCGAAGTGTCCCCCATCGCCCACTATCACATGGGGGGCATCCGGGTGGACGGCGCCATGGCGACTGGGGTGCCCGGCTTGTATGCCGCCGGTGAAGCGGTGGGCGGCGCCAATGGGGCCAACAGATTGTCGGGCAACGCGCTCCCCGAAGCCTTTGTGTTTGGCGAACGGGCGGGCCGGTTTGCAGCGAAGGCTGTGGCCGGCAAAACACGGGCCTGGGACGGGGCGGCGGCCAATGACGCGCTGGATCAACTGGCGGCGCGGGGCGGCAATGGCGGAGATGTAGAGCCCGGTCCCGAGTTCCATGGCATGGCGAAAGAGTTAAGGGAACTGATGTGGGATCAGGTGGGCTTGATTCGCACCACCGAAAGTCTGGAAACGGCGCTCGCGCGGATTCAATCCATGCGGTCTGAGCTGGAGGCGTTGCCGGCGGGCGCGGCGGCTGGTTTTGATATGAGCTTGCGCGGTTGGTACGATCTGCGGTCGTCTCTGTTGACGGCCGAAGCGGTGACCGTGGCGGCGCTCAACCGGACGGAAAGCCGAGGCGCCCATTGGCGGGAGGATTATCAGCAGACTGACCCGGCGCTGGAACAGACCCAGGTGGTCGGCCTGAGCGGAGATAAAGTCGAGGCGGCCTATGCGCCGTTGGAGCGGCGATGAGCGGCATTGAAAAACAGATCATGACCTTGCGCGTGCAGCGGGGCGGGCCCGACGATACGCCGCGGTTCGACGAATTTCAGGTGCCGTATGAGCCCGGTGCGTCGGTTTTGGACGCGCTGGTCTGGATCCGCCAGGACGTCGATCCGACCCTGGCTATCCGCTATGCCTGCGTCAACGCCAACGCGTGCAAGGAATGCATGGTGCGGGTGAATGACAAGGTCGACTATGCCTGTACGGCGCGGCTTACGTCCGAGCCCATGACCGTTGAGCCCTTGTCGAATAAGCGGCTGATCCGCGATCTGGTCACCGATATCGTGCCGCCGAAGGAACAGCTCTCGGCGGTGGTGGAAACCCGGAAAAAATAATCAGCTGGTCGCCACCGGCGGCGGCGGGGAGTGATCCTCGTGATCGGCGGTAAGCGCAGGGGCGGCGACGGAAAGGCCGGCAGCCGGCATCAGGGCGATATTTGCGTTCCTCAGCGCGGTCAGCAACGTGCCGTTGATCCGATAGCGCTGCTGGAAATAGCTGTTGGTCGGCACCCAGAACCGAAGCCCGATGATCACGCCGCCATAGGTGAAATCATGCACACCGATCTGCGGACCGGGCTCTTCATCCAGGCCGGGGATGGCGATGATGGCATCGCGTAATGTGGCGATGGCTTTATCCGTGTCTTCCTCATAACCGATGGCGATGCGGGTTTCGACGATGCGCTTTTCCTGTGAATTGACGATCACTTGACCGACGATCTCCTTATTGGGGATGGTGATGACCTCCCCGTCCTCGCCGACCAATCGGGTGGCGGCCAGGGTGATTTCCTCTACCACGCCGGAAACCTTGCCGACGGTGATCGTATTACCCACAACAAATGTACGGCTCAGGATGATGGCCATGCCCGCGCCGTAGTTGGACAAGGGTCCCTGCAGCGCCATGGTCGCACCGAACGCGGAAGCGCCGGCCAGCGCAATCAGCGGTGCGATGGACACGCCGAAATTGCCCAGCGTAATGATGATCAGCATGCCGATCAGGATGATCTTCACAATATTGCCGATGAACCGGCTTAGGGTCTGATCGACATTTTTGGCTTCGCACAGGGCGCCCACCTTCTTGCCGACCCAACCGGAGACCTTGAGGCCGATCAGCAGGAATACCAGGGCGCCCAAAATCTGGAACCCGTATTCCACGGCGAAGTCCATGACTGCGTCGATGAGCGCGTTGGCGGCCTGCAGATTTTTTTCGATGTCTTTGTCCATGGTTGTATCCCTGATAAAACCGTTAATTCAGCGTGGCCGCGTTTGCGGTCATGACCCCGCCGGCGTCGCCAACATTCAGCTGCAGGTCCCAACCGGCTTTATCCGCCGCTTGCTGCAGAATATGGCACACGGCGTGCAGCATTTCCTTATTTAAATTGAGATTCACGTCCTTGCGTTCGGTCGTGTGGAAAATCAGACGGGTTACCCCCTCTGGCGTTTTGCCGATTTCCGCCGATACCGCCAGCAAAGGCCGCTCCACATCGGGCGGCGGCTTGGTCTTGGTGTCGTGTTTTTTGGTGAAGTCGCTGGATTGAATGGCCTCCTGATGTTTCATGGACATGACGGCTTGTTTGACTCTGGGCTTTTCCTGAGCCGCCGGGGTCGGCACCTCCGCCACGGCCTCCGCCTCAAAGGATTTTACCGCCACGCCCCAAAGGGATTTTACGATGCGCCGGGTCAGCCACACCCTGTATTCAAACCGCTTTTGGGTGCTGACGCGGAACAGAATCCGGTCGTGCACCGGGTTGTATTCGGCGGTCATCTGATACAGGGCGTCAGTCACTAATCGTTCCAGTGCGCCATGGGCAGCCCTGCGACCGGCGACGGGAAATAGGGGATGCGGGCGCCCCGGAGACTGCCGATATAACAGGTCCTAAGATCATTCCCGCCGAAGGTCACGCTGGCAAACCAGTTGGCGATGGTCCCGCCGGTGGCCAGCATCAGATCGGGTGTCACTTCGTCCGCTTTGAACGCCGCTTCCAGAGCCTCGGTCGCCGCCAAATTGTCGTCGTCCAGGATGGTCCGATAGTCCCCCTCAGGCGTGATGGCGAAAATCTGATCGGAGAATATCAGCGTTCCCCAGAGGTTGCCGTAGGCGTCGAAGGCAATGCCGTCGGGAAAGCCGCCATGGCCGAGCTTGGAGGGCCCATAGGTTTCCCGGTTGGAGAGGGACCCGTCCGGCGCGACCTTCATCCTGGAGATGCGTTGGCCGCAGGTTTCGACGATGTAGAGATACTCTTCGTTGGCGTCGAGGCGTACTTCGTTGGTAAACGCCAACCCGTCGGTGACCACATGAAGACCGTTTTCGTCCGCCAGCGCGATATAGCCGTCCGCCACATTGGGACTGACCGCTTCCATCCAGTTCTTGATCCGCGTCGAGATGGTCAGCCACAGCCGGTCCTTTGAATCTCGAAGGACAAAATTCACCTTGCCGATGGGCTGTCCGTCGATTGTGTCGTACATCAGGGTGGTCTTGCCGTCGGGCGCCATCACCTCCAGCACATCGGTGCCAAAGTTTGAAATATAGATCTGCCCTTCTTTGCCGAAGGCGAGGCCGTTGGGCAGGGTCCCCTCGGTAAAGCGGGATTCGTCGTCTGACGCGCCGGAGAAGGCGCCGCCGTGATCCTGGGTGATGATTTTTTGACTGCCGTCGGGGCTCAGTTTAACCACGCCGCCCCGCGCATCGGCGGCCCAGAGCGTGCCATCCGGTTTGGCCAGGATGCATTCCGGGCGCTGAAGGCCCTCCCCAATATAGTTGATCTCAGCCGGATCAACCTGAAAACCGTCAATGGGATTTTTGCCCGCCATATCGTCCCCCAGTCCTAACCAATTCTGCCCTAACCTATTCTATCCTAGCCTATTCTATCCCGGCCGATGAACCCCGGATGGGCCAGGGTCAGTTCTTTCAGCCGGGTCAGGTGGCTGTCATCCAGATCATTCTCGGCCAAATGATCGCACGTCTGAAATAAGTACTCCCAACAGCCGCCCAGCGGTCCGCTCGCCGTCGCCATGGTGTTGACGATATCTTCTTCAGGCAAAGGGCCGGTGTAATTGTGATAGTCGTGGTTCATGGTGAAGGCGATGGCCCGCACTGATTCCTGTTCGGTCTCCACCTCGACCCACTGGGGATGGTAAGCGCCAGACAACATTTCCCGGCCCCAGACGATTTTCAGTTCTTGTTCCCGCTCGGCGGCGGCAACCCGGAATAGAATACCGCAGCATTCTCCGCCTGGTTCAAGCGCCAGGGTAAGGCCCGGATTTTCCGGCGTGCCCCGGCCCATCAAAGTCTTTAGGCAAAATTGGCGGTGATATCCAAGTAAGGTGCCGGGGCGCTTCTCCAGAAACTCGATCGTTGGATTCCAGATCAACGAACCGTAGGCGAACAGCCAGACATCCTCATCCAACGGCAGGTCGTCCAAAAGCCGGTGCCGGGAGGCGTCCCGTTCTTCCGGGTCCATCAGAGTAAAGTGGCCTTCGCGCTCGTATTCCTTAACGATGCGCTCCAACTCACCTGACTCCACGAGTTCACGGGATATTTCGATACGGACAGTCATGGTGCCTATTGGTAGAAGGGGTTGTCGCCTGACTCAAGGCTTTGGCAGCGATTTCTTGCGCCAGGGTAGGGGAAGGGCGTAGGATTGATTAGGACGGGGACCGAGAAGGAGACTCTCATGGCTGTTCAAATGCTGCATCATGTCGCGTACCGCTGCACCGACGCCGGTGAAACGGCGGAATTCTACACAAAGCTATTGGGGCTGGAATATTACGCGGCCGTATCCGAGGACACGGTGCCGTCAACCGGCGAGAAATGCCCCTACATGCATATATTCTTTGCCATGAAGGACGGCAGTTGCATCGCCTTTTTCGAAGTGCCGGAATCCCCGCCCGCTTTGGAAGACACTAATACCCCGGCCTGGGTTCAGCATTTGGCCTTGGTGGTGGAAAGCGAGGAAGAGTTGTTGGAGCGCAAGCAGGCGCTGGTTGATGCCAGGGTGGATGTCATCGGCCCGACCGACCATGGGTTTTGCCGGTCCATCTATTTCCATGATCCGAGCGGCCACCGGCTGGAACTAACCCTTCGCACCGAAACGCCAGAAATGATGGAAAAGTTGCGGTCTACCGCACCGGACATGTTGGCGGAATGGCAGCGAACCAAAACCGTTCAGCGTCATGCGTCTTGGGTGCATGAGGGCAACTCAGCCGCAGAATAACTGTCGTTCTATTTTTCTTTTTTTATAAAAAGACCGGGGGGCAACTCTGTGGTCTCGTCGCCTCGCGCCTGATCAATTTGTTTTTGCGTCAGGTTCGACCCCTTTAGCCGCGTGCCCCGGATATCGGTGCTAAGCAGGTTAGCTCCCTTGAAGTCGGCGCCGGTCAGGTCCGCGCCCCGCAAATCCGCACCCGCCAAATCCGCTCCTTTGAGCCCCGCCTCCAGCAGGATTGCGCCCTTCATTTCGGCATGGCGCAACTTGGCGTTATCGAGGGTTGTTTCTTTCAGCTGCGCAGCGCAAACGTGGGCATTGCGTAAATCGACATCCAAGAGATTGGCCGCAGACAGGTTCGCCCCTTCCAAATTGGCGTCGCGCATGTTGGCGCTGGCCAGATTGACGCCTGAAAGGTCGGCGCCGGCCAATTCGGACTTGTTCAGGTTTGCTTTTTCGCCCTGCACGCCTTTGCTCGCCAGCCAAATTTCGTGGCTTGAGACGATGGCGGCCACATCAATGCCCGGCTCTTGGTCGGCGTTCGTTTTCTTGTCCTCTTCGCCCACCGCGTCCTGCCAGTTTTTCTTATTCTCGTCAGATTGGTTTGCGGGCTGAACGGCGGGTTCCAACGGCGTCTTTCTCTTTATATCGCCTTTGGGTTTTCCGGAAACAGCTTCTACCAGACCCGAGTCTTGTTTGGCGGCGGAATCATCATCGACCAGCGGGACGTTTTCCCCGGACGGGTTCTTTGCCGGTGGAGCGTCCGCCAACGCGTCCCCGCCATTGCCTGCGGGTCGACGGCCGGGGAAGTGTTCCGGCCGTTTGACCGCGTCCCTGGGTAGGGCTTTTTTGACTTGGGGCCGGATCCTGCCGCTGCCGCGACGTTCTTCACCGGCATAGTCGGCGTCATTGGCGGGATTTCGCCGGTCCGGACCGAAGTAGCTGGCCGTCGCGACAAGACGCCGGGGTTTCTTCAATGTGGAGGCAAGACGTTTTTGCAGGTTCTCCGTTACGAACGGCTTGCGGATAAAATTGTGAATACCGGCGTTGCAGGATTTTTGACCAAGCTCCGGATCCATGTTACGGCCGATGGCAACCACCGGCAGGTGTATATCGGCCTCGGTGTGTCCGGCCCGCAACATCCGCAGAAAATTCAGGCCGGCTGCGCCCCTGATCTGGATATCAAGAATTATAAGGTTGGCCCGGAATTGGCTCAGCATGGAAAGCGCCTGCTGGGTCGATGTTGCGCTCTGAATGTCTCGGACCTTCAATTCGCGCAGCGCATGGCGGACGTCCGCATGTACTTTCATATCCTCGTCGATAATCAACACCCGCCAGACATTCTTCATCGGCTTTGGAGACGGTGCCGGTGTATCTTGATCAGGGGCGGTGGCGGACGTTCTCATTAACAGTCACTAAGAAGGATTTTTATCACTCCTTTGGATTTTGTTATGCCGAGAGCAAGAGTCAACGGTCAATTGAGAGAATAGGATAAAATTTTCAGGAATCGCACCAGGCGCGCCACATGTCCCGATAGGCGGCCTCCATTTTTGCGGCAAAGCCGGCTGCGTCGCCAAGTGAGGATGCTTTCAGCCGGTTTCGAAGTTCTAACCGGAGGGATTCCCGCCGTTCCCGCGCGGCTGCCAACTGGACCGCGGCCGCCACGTAACCCTCCTCTGAGCCGGCGATCAGTTCCGGCAGCCCAATGTTCTGTAGGATCGAGGCGCCGACCCGTGCCGCATGCCGCTCGCCCGCAAGTGTCACCACGGGTACGCCCATCCACAGTGCCTCGAATGTCGTTGTGGCGCCGTTATAGGGAAAGGTGTCGAGGGCGATATCGACCTCGTCGTAGAGAGACAAAGGGGATTGATCCCGGGGGATCCAGTGCCGCAAATCCAGCCGGTCCGCCGTAATGTCCATTTCTTCAAAGGCGGCGATGAGGCGGGTTCGCGCAACTTCATTTTCGAGCATCCGGCCCTTCAAGATGAGCGTAGATGCCTCGACCTCCGTCAGGATTCTCGCCCAAACGGAGATCGTTCCCGGCGAGATTTTAGAAATATTATTGAAGGATCCAAACGTAATCCCGCGGCTGCCCTGGTTCAGCAGCGGTGCAATCTCGGGCGCGTCAATGGAGCCCTCATAGCAGTGAAAGCCGCCTTCCAGCCGGATAAGTTTTTCCGAATGCCACTGATCCGCGACGCCCGGCGGATCTGCGATGCCATCGGTGATCCGGTAGCCGATCTCGCTCAACCCGGTGGTCGCCGGATATCCGAGCCAGGCCACCTGCACCGGTGCGGGTCTCAGGGCAAACAGGCCCAGGCGGTTGTTAGCGCTGTGACCGGCCAGGTCTACCAGGATATCGATCCCATCTTCCCGGATCAGATCGGCTGCGGCGTCGTCCGCCAGTCCCCAAATATCCCGCCAGTGGTTCGTATGAGATCGCAGCTTACGGGTGGTTTCATCCCGGCGTTCCACATTAGCGTAGGCAAACACTTCCACGGCTTCCTTATCATGCCGGGCGAGCAGGGGCTCCAGAAAATAGGCGCAGGAATGGGTCCGGAGGTCCGGCGAGACGTATCCTATACGGAGCCGCCTGTCCGGGTCCTGATCATTGTCGTGGCTCGGTCTTCCTTCTGCCGGGCGGCGGGGCATCACATGGGTATGCTCCCGGAACAGGGTCTCTTCGGTTTGGTCCGGTAGGTACAGCAGATTGAGCAACAGATTTCCCCGAGCCGGCGCATATCCAGGATCAATGTCCAGGGCGGTGCGCAGCTCGGCGACGCCGTCAAGCGTACGCCAGCAATCGTTTAACAGATTTCCCAGATTGTAATGGGGCAGAACGGCGGCCGGGTCAGCCTCAATTGCCCGGCGATGGGCCGTCTCGGCCTCCGCCGGTTGTTTCAGTCTTTCCAAAGCGTTGCCCAGATTGGTCCAAGCGTCGGCCAAACCCGGCGAGAGTTCGATGGCTTGCCGCGCCGCCGCCGCCGCTTCATCCGGCCGGTTGAGGCCATTGAGGGCAGCCGCCAAGGCGCAGAGCGCTTCGGGAAACGCGGGTCGGAAAACCAAGGCCTGCCGCAGCATGGATTCTGATTCTTCGTACTGACGGCATTGGCCCAACAGGCTTCCCAGGGTTTGCAGCGTATTCGCGTTGTCTGGCTGCAATCGGACCGACTCCCGGTAGGCAGCCAGCGCACCCGCCTCGTTCCCGGTGACAAGCAACGCCGCCCCCAGGTTGGCATGAAAGGTCGGACGATCGGGCGCCCGCAGAATTGCCCGCTCAATGAGTTTGACCGCCCGATCAGCCGTTCCTTGTTGAAAAGCAATCAGCCCTAAAAAATGGTTCGCGTCGGGGTGGTCGGGATCAGCGGAGAGAACCTCGCGGTAGATGCCTTCTGCGCCGGCAAGGTCGCCGGCTTGATGGCGCTGGAGACCGGCTTCCAGTTTCTCGCGATGAGGATCTGTCACCGGCTCAGCTTCCCTGTAGGTGTAGCACGATGTCTCGGCAGTGCGGCCGGAACCGGTGTTCAAACAGGTAAATGCCTTGCCATGTCCCCAACGCCAACCGGCCCCCGCTCACCGGCACACCGATGGAAGTGGCGGTCAATGCGCCTTTGATGTGGGCGGGCATATCATCGGCCCCTTCCGCCGAATGGCGATAAAGAGATGTATCCTCGGGCACCAGCGCTTTGAAGAAGGATTGTAAATCCCGCATCACATCAGGATCAGCGTTCTCCTGGATGACAAGGGATGCAGAGGTATGCCGGCAGTAAAGGGTCAGGAGACCCGTCTCGATATTCTGTCCCTCGGTCCAGTCGCCAACGTCGCGGGTAATCTCGTACAACCCCTGACCGTCCGTGGTCCGGCTAATAATCTGTTGCGATTGCTTGAGGATGGCCTCGGTCATGGCGGCAGAGTAGGGCAAGGATGCCGGTCTTTCCAGGAAACTTGCGTTCTCGGCTTGTTCTATCGTATAGACAGAGGCTAGGGAGAGAACTTTTCATGAACAAATTTGAATTCGAAGAGGATCTACCGGTCCTTGGACCGTTTGCCGCCGACGATATAGTGCGCGGCGTTTGCCGGTATCTCCGCAATCTGGGGTATAGTCCACTGACCGAGTTTAAATTGAAAACCAACCGGCGGGTGGATGTGATTGGCCTGGATAAGGGGGGACGGTTCGTCATTGTCGAGGTCAAATCCTCTGTGGCGGACTACAAAACCGACAGTAAATGGCCGGAATATTTGCCGTTCGGAGATCAGTTGTATTTTGCCGTTGCCAACGGGTTTCCGGTGGAAATTCTGCCGGAGGACTGCGGGATCATCATCGCGGATCCCTACAATGCGGCGGTCTTACGGGAAGCGCCGGTAATCACCATGAATGCCGCCCGCCGGAAAACCCAGCATGTGCGGTTTGCCAAAACCGCGGCCGACCGGTTGCACCAGACGAGGGATCTACAAATTTGAATAGGTATTGGCCTCGGCGGGGTGTTTCCGGCTATAGTCGGCCCAGGGGTTCTTGGTTGAACACAATTAGAAACTTCGGAGAGATGAATATGCGCTTTCTTACGACGACGGTCGCCGCCCTTGCGATGATGAGTTTCGTGTCTCAGGGCTTTGCAGCGAGCCATGCCAAAAAGGAAATGAATGACAAGGGCATGGTCGAAAATGTCATGGATAAATCCGTTGAGACGGTGAAGGAAAATCCCGGTGTGAGCACCGGCGTCGCTGCCTGTGGCGTCGCTATAGCCTTCTTCCCACCGGCCCTGTTGGTCTGCGGCGGTGCGATTGCCGCCGGTGCCGGCGTGGATCACGTTTCCAAAGACGGCAAGTAATTTACGAAGAGCGCCCTTGCTCCGAGCGGAGCAGGGCGCTTTTTCGTGCCTTACCCCAACGATAGCCGGTGAGAGCACCGGTCGAGCCCACAGCCCGGTGGCATGGAATAACCATTGATACCGGATTGGTGGCGCAGGCCCGGCCGACGGCCCGGGCCGCCGTGGGTTTGCCGATTGCCTCGGCAATTTCACCGTAAGTCATGGTCCGGCCCGCCGGGATGGACTGCAAGGTATCCCAAACTAGCCTTTGAAACGCCGTGGCCTGAATATCCAATGCCACGTCGATAGCCGGCGCCGCCCCGTGATCGGTCAACGCCGTAACGATATCGATTAGGGCCGCGACGAAGTCGGCGTCCTTCTTCAACTCGGCCGCCGGATAGTCCGACTCTAACTCGTTGATCAGATCCGTTTCCGTCTCGCCGAAGCCGACGAAGCAAATCCCGTGATCGGTGGCGGCCACGATAACCAGTCCTATGCTGCATCGGCCGAACCCGTATGAAATCACTGCGCCCTTGCCGCCTTTGCCGAAGCTGGCCGGGGTCATACCCAGCCGGGACTTGGCGTTTTCATAGAGCCGGCTGGGGCCGCTGAATCCGGCCTCATACATTGCCTCGGTGACACTAGATCCTTTGCGGAGCTCGGCCTTCAGCCGGGTTTCCCGCCGAGAGTTCGCATAGTCCCGGGGCGACATGCCCGTGGTCTTTTTTAAGATACGTTGCAGGTGATAAGGGCTGAGGTTTACCGCCCGGCCGAGTTCGGCTAGGGTAGGAGCGCCGTCTTCCGCCGCATCAATGATTTCGCAGACACGTCGAACCGTGTCGGCATGCGGGGATTGGCCTAGGGTGCTGATCTTGTTCATGGGCATACTTTAGGTCTCCCCAAGGAGCCGCGCTATCCGAAGCTTGCGCCGCCATTCAAGAGCCGATCCGGTGCAGCCGGGCGCTTTCCCGGTTGAGCCATTCGCGGGCCCGGTCGGTCATTACGTCGAGACTCGCCACCGTGCGCCAAAATGCCGGGCCATGATTCATGTGCGCCAAATGAGAAACTTCATGGGCCACCACGTAGTCTAGAACCCATTGAGGCGTCATCAACAGCCGCCAGCTAAAGGACAGGTTGCCGGACGCCGCACAGCTTCCCCAGCGCGACTTGGTGTCACGGATGGAAATTTTGGAATATTTCAGGTCGAGCCGGCGGGCGAAGGCGTCGGCGACAGGTTCGATGGCGGCTCGGGCTTCCTTGCGCACCCAATCTCGGACCCGGCGGGGCAGGTGTTCGATCCGGCCAGAGACGTTGATCACGCCCCTTTCCCGGATGACGCCTCCACGCAAAATCGGTTCATGCCGGATGAGGTGTTCCTCTCCGAGGATGGGAATCGCGGCGCCATCGGCAAACGGCACCCGGGGCGGCATGCCGTCGAGCCGGTCGAGGAGCCACGCGGATTGCTCCTCCAGCAGCGCCAGGGCGTCGGCTTCCGCCGCCCGGCGAGGCAGCGTCAGGACCGCGCCGTCATTGTCTTGATCCACCCGCAGGATAATCCGGCGCGCCTTGTTGTTCCGGCGCAGCCGGACCGGGATGATCCGGCCTTTGATATCCATTCGTTTGATCTGCTCGGTCAACTGCTGTTATCCCCCGGGTTTGGGGATGTCGGGGGGACTGTCCGGGATTTGATCGGGCCAGTCCACGATATGGTCCTCTATATCGTTTGTATTTTCCTCTGCAATGGCGCGCCCCCGGACGGAAATTCCCGCTTGATGCACCGTATCCGGATCTCCGGAAACCAGTGGATGCCACCAATATAAGTCCTTGCCTTCGTAAAGCAGCCGGTAGGCGCAACTGGGGGGCAGCCACTTAAGTCCGCTGAGATTGGTCGCCGTTAATTCCACACAGTCGCTGATCAAAAGCGTGCGGTTCACATAATCCTTACAGTGGCAGCTCCCGATATCCAAAAGCGAACAAGCAACCTCGGTGTAATATACCTGCCCGGTGTCTTCCTCTTCCAGCTTGTGCAGGCAGCATCGCGCGCAGCCGTCACACAAAGACTCCCATTCATCCAAAGACAAGTCTTTTAGGGACTTCTGTTTCCAGAAAGGAACGTCGTCCGTACGCGCCGCAGGGTGTATGTGTGTCGGTCCCGAAGACATGAGTCCTGTTTACACCGGCCGGCCGGGATTTGCCCAGTTAAAGATTTAAGCGAATTTTTGAAGCAATGGCCTCCGGGGAATCGCCCAAGGAAAAGAACGTCTTGAAGATCCCATCGGGGCCCATCAGGTAGGTGATGGAGGTGTGGTCCACCTGGTAGTCGGATTTGACGTGGAGGTCATCTCCCATTTTCGCGGCATAGATTCGGTAGGCCCGCATTGCGGCGCTGACTTGCCTGGACGTACCGGTTAGCCCGATCAGTTTGGGATGAAAGTTGGAAACATACGCCTTTACCACTTCTGGTGTGTCGCGCAACGGATCGACCGTAACGAAGACCGGCTGCACTTTGTCAATATCTTCGCCGATCAGCTCCAAAGCCCGGGTCAGGGTCGAAAGTGTCTGTGGGCAAACGTCGGGACAATTCGTAAACCCGAAGAAGATCAGCATGTTCTGTCCGGCGAAGTCCTGGCTCGAGACAAGTTTGCCGTTGCCGTCCACCAAGTTGAACGGGCCACCCACGGGCGGCGCGGACGAAGCTTCCTTCGACGGCCGGCTGCCCTTGTTGATCACCATGATCTGATCGTTTCCGGCCATTTTACCGTCGCCGAGCAGTAACACGGAGGAGAGTCCTCCGGCGACCAACAGGATCACCAGCCCTAATATGAGAACAGCCTTGCGGATCGGCATGAATGTGTATTCCTCGAATTGAGCCCTCTCATACGAGGCCCCGGCGGATGGATCAAGACCAGTCCGATTATTGACGCCGGGCTGTATCCCGCCCATTCTGCCGCTATGGGACTATTCGGCATCATGGACCGGCCAGGCGGCTTCGATCCGTTGATATTGCTGCTTTTGGCGATGGTGGTCGAGGCCTATGCGGGCCAATGGGGTGCGCTAAAAAAATTGAGCGTCCATCCGATGAGGTTGCTGACAGCCTATGCAGATTGGTGTGATCGGAAGCTGAACCGGGAAACCCGGTCGCAGACGGACCGGGCCGTGCGCGGCGCGGTATTTACGCTTTTGTTGGTGCTTGTTTGTACGGCAGTCGGCTGGGCGGTGGCGTTTCTCTCCCAGACGATCCCTATGCTGTGGGCCTTGGAGGCGCTGCTGATTATGATGCTGATTGATCAGCGTGGTACGTATGCACAGGTCAGGAAAATCGGCAAAGCGCTCAGGGATGGCGGCGTAGAGACGGCACGGCAATCCCTGGCGCCGCTGACAAGCGAGTCCGTCGAGAGAATGGACGCCCACAACGTGGCGCGCACCGGGATTGAGGCGTGCGCGGAAACTCTGGCCGCTGGCGTTTTAGGACCGGTGTTCTGGTACGTTCTATTCGGCTTCCCAGGTCTTTTGGTGTTCAAGGCGATTTCGATTCTGGACAGCCGAATCGGCCGGAAGACGGCAAAGTACCGAGCCTTCGGGTTCACCGCGGCGCGGCTCAACGATATCTTGCTGTTTGTGCCGGCCCTCCTATCGGGTCTTTTTGTGCTCGTCGCCTCTCTGTTTGTGCCCACGGTCAGTCCGGCAAGATCGCTGGTGATTATGTTTAGGGATGCGGGCAAGCACCGGTCCCGCAATATCGGCTGGCCGTTGGCGGCGATGGCCGGCGCTCTGGGCCTGACCTTGGCGGGGCCGCGAAAATTCTCTCAGGAGACGATCCAGGAATCCTGGATCGGCGATGGCACCGCCATGGCGACACCCCGTGATGTTGGCCGGGGACTTTACTTGTTTGGAGTCTCTTGTCTGCTAAACGGCGCCCTCGTTGGCGCGTTGACCGCTTGGCGGCTGACCTAGGTGTGAGCGTAGAATCAGTGGCGGATGATCCCAGCACTATCCGGAAGCATTCGGTTCTGATCTCTGGTCACCGGACCAGCGTGTCATTGGAAGACGCGTTTTGGGGCGAACTAAAATTGATTGCTGCCCGGCGTGGCCTGTCGCTGGGTAAGCTGGTGGCGGAAATAGATGAGGCTCGATCCGGCAATCTGTCGAGTGCGTTACGGGTCTATGTTTTGGCTGAACTAAAAGGCGGGGATATCAGCGAGTAAGCCCGCGCAAGATTCCCTTCAGAACGTCTTCCGGTCTGGTTTTTTGCTGAGACGGTTCCTGTGGAGACGGTTGTTGCGGCGGAGGCGCCCCACCCGTGGAACCGCTTTGAGTGGGCGCCGGAGAGGGTTGAGCGCCCGGGAAAATCTTCTCCAGGACTTTGCCCACGCCCTTTTTCTTGGTCAGTTTCTCAATCTTCTTGTCCAACACGCCGGGCACTCGAATACCGCCGGCAAAGGCGCTGGTGTCCAGCTTGACGTTGGGCGCGTCCATGCGTCCGGATACTTGGAAGGGGATTAACCGGGGCCCGGATGATTTGGTCAGCAGTTGAAGCACCAGACTGTCAGAGAGTTGCAGTTGACCCGAGGTGTTGGTTTGCCAATTGGGCAGATCGACGACGCCCTTGGCGGAGCCGTTGCCGATACCCGAGACCAAGGTCAGGTCGTCGAAGCTGGCGATGCCCTTGTCGACCAGGAAACTGCCGCGTAGATCGGCCACGTCCCGGCCGGTTTTACCACCGAGCTTTCTGGCAAATCCATAGAGCGAGCCCAACAGGCTCGTGACCCCGGAAAAAGACGAGCCTTTGGCGGCGCCCGAACTGACGTCGATATTGGTCAGAGCGAGGGAACCATTGCCATTGAGGGCGGCGATCATATCCGCCTGGGAGCGTCCGCTGGTGCGGAAATCGCCGACCAACTCCATGGTGCCTGATTTCAAAGACGTGTTGCCGTAGGCCGTAAGCGCCGTCGGCACGTTCAGTCGGGAGACGGAGAACCGGGTCTGATACTGGCCGCTGCCCCGGGAGGCGATGACCTTGGCGTCCATCTTTACGTCGCCGCCGAACATTTTGCCGGTGAGCCGGCGCACGTCCAGGATGCCGTTCTTGAGCACGCCCGACAGGATCAGGTTATCTACGCTCGCTTTATCGTAAATCACTTTGGACGAGGAGAGGCCCACGTTGGCGTCAAACGTGGTGAGCGCGGAGAGATCAATGGGTTCCGTCGACCAGCGGCTGCGGCCGGCCGGTGCGGAAGCGCGGCTGCTTTTCCGTGTGCTTGAAGATGCCGTGTTGCGGGTTGCGCTTGATCGTTTGTCGGAATTGGTCCGGGGCAGCAGGCGATTGATGTTCACGGCGCCGGTTTTCAGATCGGCGGTGATTTCCGGCCGGGCCCCCAGCCACTGCACGCCGGCGTCGCCGGCAAACTTCACCCCGGCCGCCTCGCCGGCCAGACTGGTCATGGCGACGCCGCCCGGATTGGCGGAAATTTTACCGGCCACATCGATGGGACCGAACTTACCCGAGGCCGGACGGTAATCCACGCTCAGCAGAGTCAAAACACGGCTAAAGTCCTTGTGGGTGAGCCGCACTTGACCTTCGAAGGCCGGTAGTCCGGTAAGGCCGCTCGCCGTTCCGTTCATGGAGAATTCACCGCCGGTGGCGTCCACCAATGTGGCCAGACGCAGCTCGGCGGGCTTTCCATTGAGTGTGGTGGACACCGACACCGGGCCCAGTTTGGCCGGAGACACCGGCGGGGTGACTCCGCTGATTTTGAACAGGCGCACCAGAGACTTGCCGGAGAGGGAAATATTGAAATCCTTGAATGCCGGGTCGGCGGGGACGCCGGCAGATCGCAGTCCGGTAATCCCGCCTTTGACCTTGGCGCTGACCCCGGCGAAATTTCGCACGGTCCAGTCCTTAAAGGTGAGGTCGCCGTTGACCAAGGTTGACTCGACATTGATGCCGGTGACGCGTTGGTCCTGGAAAGTCAGGCTGCCGAGCTTGGCCTTAAGATTGAAGTCAATGCCGCCTAAAGCGCCCAGGGGGGTCAGCGGATTGGCGGCAGGGGCCGCAGTTGCCGGCTTATCGGGCTGCGCGCCGGAGGCGGAGGGGGACGGGGACGGCTTCGAACTTGATGCCGATGCGGGGGCGCTTGATTTCGGCAGATAGGCATCCAAATTGACCCGGTCAATCGCGATGTTGGCGCCGATTGACGGGCGTGCGCGAAGCGCGACCGTTGCCGCCCCGGTAAGTTTTGTATTGTCTGCTTGGCTCTGGATCTCTGTAAGTGAAACACTGTCCGGATTGCCGGTGACTTTGGCGGCGATGGAGAGCTTGCGAAGATAGTCCGAAGCAATTCCGTCTACTTTCACCCCGGCCCAATCCAGAAGCGCGCGCAAATCGTTGGTGGAGAAATCAACCGACCCGTCGAACTTAGGAATGTCGCCGTTTTGCGAGACAAAGCCGAATAAAGCCAGGTCCGAATTGCCGGGGAGCAACGCTGATACCTGGTTGAGGGTGAGTTCCCGGTTCGATAAATCCGCGTTGAACTTAGCCTGGCGGATGGCTTGCCCTTTGTATGTCAACGCCTCAATGCCGAGATTGACTTTCGCACTGAGGTTGGCCGGCAGCGCCGCCAGCCCTGCGGGCCCCGAGGTAGGCTTTACTGCGGACGGCCGGTCGCCCAAGCTCAAAGACGCTTGCCCCTTGTCCGCAGACGTCGAGACCTGGCTTTGGGTCTCGGACTTGGGTGCGGCGGGCGCAGGCGCGAGCAGCCGATCCAAATCAAATTTATTGAGGGTCAGGCCGACATCCAGATCGATGGTCTTGCCCATTTCCAGGCTCACCCGGCCCGTGCCCTTGGAGCCATTGAGCTCAAAACCCAGGCCGCTTACTTCGGCCAGCTTTTCCGTAGCGGCCACGTTGGCCAGCAGGCTAAATGGTTTGGCCAGCATGTCCGGTAAGGCGGCGCCATCGGCTACGCCGGCGACAAATTCCCGCAGGTTCGCCCCGTCGATGGCAAGATTCCCTTTCAGCCGGAGGCTTTTATCGATGCCGCTGACAGCGCCATTGAACCGGGTTTTAACGTCTCCCGGAATGACAGTGACCGCGAGGCGGAACGGCAGAGTACGTTTCTGAACGACCTCGCCTATATCGGCCGAGAAGCTAAGGGGGATACCGCGCACAACGATGCTGCCTTCCGCATCCATGGGTCCGTTGAGGGAAGCCATACGAAACTGGCCATTCAGGCTTTTGACCTGTTCGACCTGGCCAGACGTGCGATCCCGGTAGTTCAACGATCCATTCTCGACCACGAAACTATCGACCCGGAGGGCAAATCCGCCCACATCGGCGGGCAGGCCGGTTGCGGATGTGTTGCCGGAAGACGCAGGGCCGGCCGGCGGCGTCACCGCGCCCGTGGCCGGTTTGGCGGGCGGGTTGGTGAAACTGTCGAAGTTGGCCCGGTCTTTGGTGAATATCTCAAGGTTGACCACCGGCCTTACCAGCTTAACGCGGGTGACCTGGAGGTTCTTGTTCAGCAAAGGCGCGAGCGCGACGTGTACCTCGAGAGAGCCCAGCGAGACGATGTCTGCGTCAGAGGCCCCCTCTACATTTGCCACATGAACGTCCTCGACCACCAAAGCCGGGGAGGGGAGGATGGCGATCTTGATATCGCCGCGAATTTCGATGTCTTGTCCGGTGGCGTCCTTGACCCGAGTGGTAATCTCGTCACGGTACTTGTTCCAGTCGATAAAATTCGGCGCGGCGATCACGGCGCCGGCTAGGGCCACGAGAACCAGAACGATCGAGATCAAAAGCTTCTTCACGGATGTTTCCTCAACGGGGGCACTGCGCGGGTAACGTGAGATATTAGAGCGCCCGACATGCTGGATCAAATCCTACGGTTTGTCTGCGATGGGGATCACAATACGGTTGTTCGGACACCAGCGGGGGGCTATCGTTTGCATTGGCGGTTCGCCGCTTTCCCAATTGGAAATTGACTGTGTACTGCGCCTTGGCCGGTCTTGCGCCGATTCTCAGGGCAGGTACGGATTTACAGTCGTATGACCCTAACGTGTGATCGTGTCAGGATTGTGGCGGCAGCAAAGTATGACGCAAAAACAGACTTTCTCGGAGCGTTTTTTCGAAACCGGCATCGGCCGGGGGTTGCGTCATCGCGATTACCGGATTTTCTGTCTGACCAACTTCGGATCCATGATGGGCATATGGTTCCAGCGGCTGACCGTTGGCTATCTGGCCTATGAGCTGACAGGGCTGGCTTTTTGGGTAGGAGTGATCGCTTTCGCCGAGTCCGCGCCCTTGTTTATCCTAGTGGCCCTGGCGGGAGCGGTTGTTGACCGGGTCGACCGGTTGAAGCTTCTAAAAATCCTGCAAATGTTGATGGTCGTGGTTGCCGCACTGCTGGCCATTTTGACATTTACAGATCTGATTAACATATGGCTGTTAATTGTCCTCGCGACCTGTCAGGGCATTATCCAAGCCTTTCATTTGCCGGTCCGGATGACCATTGCACCGAATTTGGTGCCCCGTGAAGATCTGACCTCGGCGGTTGGATTAAACTCTGCACTCTACAATGTCACCCGGTTCGCTGGCCCCGCGTTGGCAGGCATCGTATTGGCCCGACTAGGCATTTCAATTTCTTTCACCATTGCCGTTTTCCTGATGGCGATATTGTCTTTTGGATTGACCCTTATAAAGCTCAACGTGACTGAATCGCGATCCCATCGACGATCCGGCCTGGTCGCGGAAGTCATGGAAGGCCTCCGCTATGCCGCGAGCCATACCAGCATCGGGCCCATGCTTTTGCTCATTATGGTCACTGCAACCTTCTCCCGAGCGTTTATGGAGCTGATGCCTGGTATTGCCCAAGAATTCTTCTCTCAGGATGCGGAAGGGCTGGGCATGTTGGTGTCGGCCATCGGCGTGGGCGGCATCACCGGTGCGTTTTGGCTCACCAATCATGGCCGCGCCCAGGGACTTACCAAAATCTCGTTGATCACCTTGGCCATTACCTGCCTTTCTCTGTTCGTCTTTGCCGGCACAGGGATCTTCTGGATCGGTCTGGTCAGCGCGGCGGTGGCCGGCGCGACCATGGCCATCACCGCCAACGGCTCGCAAATTTTGGTCCAGAATGCCGTGGACGAATCGATCCGAGGTCGGGTGATGAGCCTCTATGCGCTAACCTATCGGGCGTGCCCAGCCGTCGGCGCTTTGCTGATGGGCGCCTTGTCAATTTGGACCGGGTTGCAGTTGCCGATCATTTTGGGCGCGTGCATCAGCCTAGCCGCGATTGTCGCGGTCCTGCCGCGATTGAAATCCTTGATCGCTGGACTGGAGGGGGATCCTCCTCCCCGATCAGTATGAGCCGACTTTCCGATCTACTGGCGTTTCTCTCCACCCATGGCATGGGCCGGGCGCTGCGCCACCGCGATTATACGCTCTATGCGATCTTCGGCTGGTTCTCCAATATCGGGCTGTGGGTGCAGCGGGTCGCTGTGCAAGGCCTGACCTGGTCCCTCACCGAATCCTATGCCTGGCTGGGCGCGGTGGCGTTCGCAGAAGGGTTGGTGACCGTCTTTGTGATGCCTCTGGCCGGCACCTATGCAGACAGGGTAGACCGGCTTTGGCTCGCGAAGCTGACACAAGTTGGTTCCATGATCGTGGCCGGAATGCTGGCGGTTTTGATCCTGACCGATCAAATCACCTTGCCCATTCTGATCGCGCTGATGATGTTGAGCGGCGTGGTCGAAGGTTTTTGGACACCGGTGCGCCTCGGCATGGCCCCTAATCTGGTGCCGAGGGAAGACCTATCGGCCGCGCTCGGTATCAGTGCAACGCTGTTCAACGTCGCGCAGTTTGTCGGGCCGATGGTTGCTGCATTGTTTTTTACTGCTTTTGCTTTGCCCAAGGAACAATATGGCTATGCCATCGCGTTCAACTCCCTCACGTTCCTCAGCTATCTCGTGGCGTTGTCTTTGATCAAACTGAACGACGAGACACTGGAAAACCGATCTAGGGGCGGCAGCTTCTTCGAGGATTTTTGGCAAGGTCTCAGTTACATCGCCGGCACAAAGGGATTGCGGACGTACCTGTTCCTGATGCTGATGGCGGCGCTGTGTATGCGGCCGTTCCGGGAGCTGTTCGCGGGTATTTCAGAAGATATTTTTAATCGGGGTGTGGATGGCCTCACCATTCTGACGACGGCGACCGGCATAGGGGCCGTATTGGGCTCCTTGGCGGTGGCGAATTTCTCCAAGGTGAATGGTGCGATCAAGATCATGATCGTTTTCCTGGCGGCCGATATTCTGCTGCAGATTTGGTTCGCCTATAACAAGGATTTCTGGATCGCCGTCGGGCTCGCCGCCGCCATGGGCTTTGCCATTACCTATCCCAGCATTAATGGTCAGGTGCTCATTCAATCGGCCATCCGGGGTGAAATGCGGGGCCGGGTTATGGGACTTTGGGGGATTGTCATGCGGGGCGGCTTGCCGACCGGTGCGATGATCCTGGGCGCTTTGTCCAGCCTGGCGGGTTTTCAGGATGCCCTGCTGATCGTGACGGCCGTCTTCATTGCCGTACTGATCTATGTCACCACCCGCCGGCAGCTTTTGGTGACGTTGCTTGAAAAGCCGCCGAAATAGTCTGATCTATTCTCGACCAAAGCCGCCGCCGCCCGGCGTTTCCACCACCAGCACATCACCGGGAGAAAGCTCCGCCTGATCCGCGCCTTTCATGTCGGTGCGGCTGCCGTCCGCGCGGTCCACAAAGTTCTTGCCGGGCGCGGCCGCGCCGCCGCCATTCAATCCGAACGGGGCGTTTTCCCGGCTAGAAGAAACGATCGAGGCGGTCATGGCCTCCAGGAACCGGAGCCGCCGGATGGCGCCGTTGCCGCCGCGATATTTACCGGTTCCGCCGCTTCCCGCCTTGATATGGAAATCCTCCAGCAGGATGGGAAACCGCCATTCCAAAATTTCCGGATCGGTGAGCCGTGTGTTGGTCATGTGGGTGTGCACGGCGTCGGTGCCGTTGAACCCTTCGCCCGCGCCGGACCCGCCGCAGACGGTCTCGTAATACTGATGCCGTGCATTACCGAAGGTGATGTTATTCATAGTGGTTTGCCCTGCCGCCAGCACCCCTGTCGCGCCAAACAATGCGGAAGTGACGGCCTGGGAGGTCTCCACATTGCCGGCAACCACGGCGGCCGGATATTTAGGGCTCAATAGACAGCCCTCCGGGATTACGAGGTCGATGGGTTCCAGGCATCCGTCGTTTAACGGAATGTCGTCTCGCACCAGCACCCGGAAAACATAGAGCACTGCCGCCCGGCAGATGGCGCTGGGCGCATTAAAATTGGTGTCGGATTGAGCCGACGTGCCGGTAAAGTCCACCGTGGCCCGGCGGGCGGTCTTGTCTACGCTGATGCTAACGTTGATTTGCCCGCCGTGATCCAGCGGCAGAGTGAAGGACCCATCGGGCAGCGCATCCAGCACCCGGCGCACGCTTTCGGCGGCGTTATCCTTCACATGGCCCATATAGGCGCGGACCACGTCGAGGCCGAACATCTGCACCATGTTGCGCAGTTCCTGCATGCCTTTTTCGTTGGCGGCGATTTGCGCTTTGAAATCGGCCACGTTCTGATCCGGGCTTCGGGCCGGATACTTGCCCGAGCCCAACAGCGCGCGAAGATCGTCTTCCAGCAGGCGGCCTTCGCTGACCAGTTGGAAATTGTCGATCAGCACGCCTTCTTCATCGACGGTATGGCTGAACGCCGGGATGGAGCCCGGCGTGATCCCGCCCACATCGGCGTGGTGACCGCGAGACGCCACATAGAACAAGAGCTCCTCACCGGCTTCATCGAAGATCGGGGTGATCACGGTAATATCCGGCAGATGGGTGCCGCCGTTATAAGGAGCGTTTAGGGCAAACACGTCGCCCGGCTTCATGGTGGCGCGGCGCTGGTCGATCACGGCGCGTACCGCTTCGCCCATGGAACCCAGATGCACCGGCAGGTGGGGTGCGTTGGCGATCAGCCCGGCATTCGTATCGAAAATAGCGCAGGAGAAATCCAGGCGTTCTTTGATGTTGACCGAGCTCGCCGTGTTGGAGAGCACGGCCCCCATTTGCTCGGCCACCGACATAAAGAGGTTATTGAACACTTCCAGCATGACCGGATCGGCGTCGGTGCCAATGGCCTGGCGTTTCGGCCGGGGGACGACGCGGGTCAGCACCAAGTGACCATAGGCGTTGAGTTCCGCCTGCCAGCCCGGTTCCAGCACCGTGGTGCCGGTGGGATCGATGATGATCGCCGGTCCGGTGATTTTTTGGCCGGGGTGAAGGGCCGCTCGGCCAAACACCGGGGTCGCGGTAGGTGCGCCGTCCAGATAGGCCTCGGCTCTACTGAGGGGGTCCGGATCGCCGCCAACGGACGCCGGCAGCTCAATTTCCGGCGGCACGTCCATGGTGCCAGCGGCCTCCACGGCGAGGGATTCAACAATCAACCCGCGGCCCGTGTCGGCAAAGCCGAACTGACGGCGATGGGCGTCGTGAAAGGCCGCTTCCATTTCAGAGGTGTCATTGAAGTCAATCTCCAGCGGCGTGTCGGTGCCGGCAAGGCGGATGCGGGCCCGGCGCGAAATGGCGATCCTGTCGTTGACGATGGCCTGGTCTTCCAGTTCGGCCTGCGCGGCGGCTTCCAGTTCGGCGACGGCGTTGGTCAGTTGATCGGCGATGCCGGCGCTTAGCTCCAGTTCCACCGCCGCCTCCCGCAGCGCCCGGACCTCGGCCAGACCCATGCCATAGGCCGACAGCACACCGGCCAGCGGGTGGATCAGGATCGTTTCCATGCCCAGCGTGTCGGCAATCTGGCAGGCATGCTGGCCGCCCGCGCCACCGAAACAGGTCAACGCATATCGGGTCACGTCATAGCCCCGCTGGACGGAGATCTTCTTGATCGCGTTGGCCATGTTCTCCACCGCGATGGTCAGGAATCCGGCCGCGATCTCCTCCGGCGTCCTGGTCTCACCGGTGGCCTGGCTCACCTCTTGGGCGAGGTCCGCGAACTTTTGGCGGACGATGTCCACATCCAACGGCGCATTGCCGTCGGGTCCGAAGACTTTGGGGAAATGAGCCGGCTGGATACGGCCCAAGAGCACATTGGCGTCGGTGACCGCCAGCGGCCCGCCCTTGCCATAGCACGCCGGGCCGGGGTCCGCGCCGGCGGACTCGGGTCCCACCCGGAACCGTGCGCCGTCGAAAAACAGGATAGAGCCGCCGCCCGCCGCCACCGTGTGAATCTGCATGATGGGCGAGCGCAGGCGCACACCGGCCACCTGGGTTTCAAACGCGCGTTCATAGTTGCCCGCATAATGAGAGACGTCGGTCGAGGTGCCGCCCATGTCGAAGCCGATGATCCGGTCATAGCCGGCGATCGCCGATGTCCCCACCGCGCCGACCACGCCGCCGGCCGGGCCCGACAGGATACTGTCCTTCCCCCGGAACAGCCGGGCGTCGGTCAGCCCGCCGTTGGACTGCATGAACATCAACGGCGCGTCGCCCAACTCCCCCGCCACCTGATCCACATAGCGGCGCAGGATCGGCGACAGGTACGCATCCACCACCGTGGTGTCGCCCCGGCTGACCAGCTTCATCAGCGGGCTCACTTCGTGGGAGGCGGAAATTTGGGTAAAGCCGATCTCTTTGGCAATGGCCGCCACGCGGGCCTCGTGATCGGTGTAGCGGTAGCCGTGCATGAAGACGATGGCGGTAGCCCGGTAGCCTTGATCATAGGCTTCTTGTAACCCGGCGCGGGCCTGCGCCTCATCCAACGGCGTCAGGATTTCGCCCGCCGCATCGATTCGCTCGTCGACCTCCAGCACGTCCGAATAGAGTTGTTCCGGGAGGATGATTTCCAGCGCAAACAGATCGGGCCGGTTTTGGTAGCCGATGCGGAGCGCATCGCGGAAGCCACGGGTGGTGACCAGCAGCGTTTTCTCGCCCTTGCGTTCCAGCAGCGCATTGGTGGCCACCGTGGTACCCATCTTGACTGCGCGGATGGCCTCGGCCGGGATCGCCTCCCCGTCATCCAGTTCAAGTAAGCGGCGGATGCCTTCAATGGCGGCGTCGGCATAGCGGCCCGGGTCCTCGGACAGCAGCTTTTCGGTCACAAGCGCGCCGTCGGGCCGCCGGGCCACGATATCGGTGAACGTGCCGCCCCGGTCGATCCAGAACTGCCATTGGGTGTCGTTGGTGGTCGTCATGCCGCCGCTGTCGAGACCCCTAATTAATTTGCTTGGGCAGCCAGGTGGCGACTTCGGGGGCGGCGATCAGCAGCGCCAGGACGGCCATCTCGATCACGATAAACGGCAGGGCGGAGCGCACCACGGCCCCGAGCGTCACCTGGAACGGCGCGATCCCCTTCATGACGTAGAGCAACAGGCCGAACGGCGGGGTGAGGAGGCTGATCTCCATGGTGATCAGCATCAGCACCATCAGCCAGATCACGTCGATCTGGAATACCGCCTGAAAGGAAGAACTGCCCAGCAGGAAGAACGGCATGGTCAGCAGCAGCATGCTGACCTGGTCCATGAACGCTCCCAAGAACAACAGCACCGCCACCATGATGATGACGATCTGCAACTGGGAAAGCTCCCACGCGGAGACGGCTTTGAGCAACCCGTCCGTCGCGCCGGAATTAGACAGCGCCTGGGAGAACACCAGGGAGCCAGCGATGATGAACAGGATCATGGTGTTGATCTTGGCGGTTTCGATCAGGGACTTCCATATCTGCCGCCAAGTGAAGTCCGCTCCGTCGATGCCGCTAACCTTGATCGTGTTCTTAAAGAGCTTAAAAAAGTAACACGCGCCCAGGGAGGCGATGCAACCGAGCGCCGCCGCGTCGGTGGGTGCGGCTAGTTTGAAGAAGATGCTGCCGACCACCACGATGAAAATCACAAACAGGGGCAGGATATAGAGCATAAACGGCAAAACGCGGTTTAGCGGCCGCTTCAACGCGCCATCGTAAGAGAGGGTAAACAAGCTTTTACCGCCAATGTTCAGTGACAGGGTCACCGGGTTGTCCAGCCCGCTTTCGTCCGGGTCATAACCGGGCGCCAGGGACGGATCGAGCCAGCAGCGACCGATCACATAGGCGAAGAACAGCACCGCCATCAGGATGCCGGGGATGATGCCGGCGATCAGCAACTGAGCCACCGATTGTTCAGCGATGCTGGCCAGCAAAACGGCCAGCGCCGACGGCGGGATCAGCATGGCGATGCCGCCGACTGCCATGATGGGGCCCATGGCGATGGAGGGCTTGTAGCCCCGCTGGATCATATCCGGCAGCAGGACAGAGCCCAGGATCGCCGTGTTGGCGATGGTGGAGCCGGAGAGCGACGAAAACACGGTGCCGCCGACGATGGAAACGATGGAGAGCCGACCCGGCACCTTGGAGATCAGCCGGTCGATGGCCCCGATGGCCTTAAAGGCGACGCCCGTGTGCAGCAGAATCTCCCCCATCAGGAGGAACAGGGCGATAGGCGCAACGCCGAAGGTGATGGACCGGTTGAACTCGATCGGCATGAACACCAGACCGACATCACCATTGATGAAAAGATAGGTGCCCAGCACATTTGCGGAGAAGAAGGCAAATGCCACGTGCAGGCCCATGAACATAAAGAAGCACACGGTGCCGAGCATGAGGATAAGGGCCCAATACCACTCCATGCTCAAAATCCTCCATCCGACGCCGGATCGTCGTCTTCTAACGTGAGGACCCGCTCTTTCCGCATGCGTAGCAGGAACTCAATGCTCAGCATGGCGAAGGAAAAGGCAAAGACTGATATGACGATCCAGTTGGGGATGCGGACATCCTTGTCCGGCAGGGTCTGATCCAGATACTCGATCCAGCCCGCGCGGATGCCATAGACACACAGCAGGATGCAAAGCGCCACGCCGAAGATATTGATCAGGACATCAAGCTTGCGCGCCGCCTCTTCCGGCAGCGCCGTGGTCATGACGTCGACTCGCACGTGCGCGCCTTGTTGCAGCACCCATGTGGCGCCGGTAAAGACGCCGAAATAAAGAATGTACTCGATGCCCTCGTTCAACCACCAAATGCTGCCGATGCCGGCTTTCACGATAAACAGATTGATCGGGAGCAGCACGGCGATCAGGCCGATGGAGATCGCCACCAGAGCGGCGAAAAACCGCGCCAGCAAAATAAAGCCGGCTTCAAACCTGTCCAATTGAGCTTTCATATCGTGGTCTGAACTCTAGGCGAGAAAAATTGACGCGGAAACCGGGTGTGTCCCTGCTTCCGCGTCAAATAATTCCTCGCCGTTTCTTAACGGAACAGCTTTTCGAGCGCTTTGCCGTGTTTCGAGCTACGGTCGAACACTTCCTGCCAGGCCGCGCCGTAAGCGGCGTCGAGCCACTTCTTGCGGTCGGCGCCGGTGAACGTGATGATTTCCATGCCGGCTTTGGCGCGCATCGCGTTTTCTTTGGCCAATTGGGCTTTGAGTCGCGCATTGCCGGGCTCAGCATTTTTTTCATGCTCGGCGCTGATGCTGGTCAAAATGGTCCGGGACTTATCGTCCAAGGATTCCCATTTTTTCAGGTTGAACAGCGTGTGCAGCGGGGACGTGTAGAAGCCAGGATCGACCCGATACTTGGTCACTTTGGCCCACGGCGGCACCCAAGCAGCGCCAGGCCAGCCGTAACCCTGCACCGTGTTGTTTTCCATCAGGGTGTAAATCTTCGGCAGCGGCGCATTTTGAACGGTAGCGCCCAGGGACTTGAAAAATGCCGTATACACGGGTGCAACGCGCAAATTCAGACCGGTTAAGTCCGGCTTATCGATCTTTTTCGACAACCACAAATGGAAGGGCCCAAAATCTTGGTGCCGGGCGAGATAATAAATATTTTTTTCCGCCAGCAGCTTGGAGATATAGTCCATACCGCCATTGCTGCGCAGCTCTGCCATAGACTTCGGGGTCAAACGTAGAACCGGCGCTTCCGGCAGGACATTGCCGATATAGGCCTCGGTGCAGCCGACCAGATCATAGGCGCCGCGGGACATTTTCTGGGTGATGGTCAGGAAGTTACCGATGGCCGGCGCACCGCCCACCAGATTGATCTGAACCGTACCCTTACCGGCAGCGTTGATGTCCTTGACCAATTGCTCGAATGCTCGGGACGGCGGGCTTCCGATCGGGAAACAGCTGGCCGCACGAAGCGTGGTTTCGGCGGACACGGGCTGAGAAACGCTGACGGCCGCAACGGCCAAAGCGCTCGCACCCAAAGTGAGAAGGATTCTCTTCGACATAATACACTCCCTATTAAAGTGTTAGGTTATTGAATTGCATACTCTTGTTATCGGCACCGACCGTGTCGCGGCACAAAGCCCTGAATGAGGCCGGAAGATAGCACGAACATATCGTAAGCCAACCATATAAATCAAATCCCGACGGACCAAAGGCGCCGGATTTAGCAAGAAGGGCGCATCTAAGTCATGACAGGGCCGCTTGCGGACAATACACTCCGCATCGGAGAAATCATCAAAATCCGGTCACAGATCGGGTCACAAGGGGAGGAAAAGAACATGGCCATTCTCGACGGTCAAAAAGTCATCGCCATCGAAGAACATTATTACGACGAGGATATGATCAAACACTTCACCGGCGTGGACGCGCGTACGGGCGGGCTGGTCATGGACAAGCTTCTGGAGGTCGGTGAAGAACGGCTGAAGGATATGGACGCCTGCGGCATTGACGTGGCGCTGCTGTCTCATGGCGCACCCTCGACCCAACGGATGGACGCGGAAACCGCCATCCCAGTCGCCAAAGCGGCCAACGATCATCTGGCCGAAATTGTTAAGGCGCACCCGGACCGCTATGCCGGTTTTGCCAACCTGCCGACCATGGACCCGCAGGCCTCGGCGGATGAGCTCAAACGCTGTGTCGAGGAACTGGGCTTCAAGGGCACCATGATCCACGGGCTTATCGGTCCGGACCGGCTGTTTCCCGACAACGAGATGTTTTGGCCGATCTACGCCCAAGCCGAGGCGCTGGACATGCCGATCTATATTCACCCGGCCAACCCGCACCCGACGGTCGCCGATATCTATATCAAAGACTATGTGGAGAAGTATCCGGGCTTCATGAACGCTGGCTGGGGCTTCACTATGGAAACCGCGACCATCGCCATCCGCATGGTGCTGTCCGGCGTGTTCGACAAGCACCCGAACCTGAAGGTGGTGTTGGGTCACTTGGGGGAGACGCTGCCGTTCCTCGTCTGGCGGATCGATCATGTGCTGAACCGGCCCGGCAATGACGGGGTCGAGTTCCGCAAAATCTTCACCAACAACTTTTACATTACCACCAGCGGCTTCTTCTCCGATCCGGCGCTTTTGTGCTGCATTCAGGAAATGGGCACGGATCACATCCTGTTCGCCATCGACTATCCGTTCGTGGCCAACCAGCCGGGTCCGGTCTGGATGGAGCGGCTGATGCTGAACAGCGAAGACAAGGCGAAAATCCTGCACGGCAACGCCGAGCGGCTGTTCAACATGTAAGCCTGCGGGGCGTTAGTTAAGTAGAAGCGGAGGAAAGCATGCAAATCGAAACCGGCCAGCCGGTCCCCCGGACCGAAGACCCGCGCCTGTTGACGGGCAAGGGCAAGTACACGGACGATTTCAACCTGCCCCATCAGGTGTATGCGGTGTTCCTCCGCTCGCCCCACGCTCATGCGGATATCAACTCGATTGATACGTCGGCGGCGGAAACCATGCCCGGCGTGGTCGCGGTGCTCACTGGTCAGGACTATGCCGATGACGGTCTGGGGGAAATCATCGGCGGGTCGCCGCGCCAGCGCCGGGACGGCTCCACCATGTACCGCCCGCCGCGCCCGGCACTGACCAAAGACCGGGTGCGTTTTGTGGGTCAGCCGGTGGTGATGGTCATGGCCGAAACCGTGGATCAGGCCAAGGACGCGGTGGAAGCCGTAGTTGTCGATTTCACGCCGCTGCCGGTGGTCATGTCGACGGCGGACGCCAACCAGGACGGCACGCCAGCCATCTGGGATGACGTGCCGGAGAACGAGAGTTTTTTCTACACCGTCGGCGATGCGGACGCGGTCGACGCGGCCTTCGAAAAGGCGGATCACATTGTCACCCAGCAGTTCGAAATCCCCCGCATCACGGCCAATACGATGGAGCCAAGAGGCGCGCTCGGCCACCACGATGCGGGCCGGGACGGTTATACTATTTATGTGGGCCATCAGCGGCCCTATGTGTTCCGCACCTCGCTCACCAAAAACCTGTTCAAGATCGGCGAGAACCAGTTGAGCCTGGTGACGGGTGATATGGGCGGCTCCTTCGGCATGAAGGGCTCCATCTATCCCGAAATGCCACTGACCGCCTGGGCCTCCAAGCGCATCGGCCGGCCGGTCAAATGGATTTGCGAACGCTCCGAAGCGCATATTGCCGATGACCACGCGCGGGACAATTCCACCCTGGCCGAATTGGCGTTGGACAAAGACGGCACGTTCCTCGGCCTTCGGGTGCGCACCAACGGCGCGCTGGGGGCCTATGTGGCGTTCCTCGGCATGGGACCGTCCACCGGGAATATCGGGGGACTGGCGGGGCTTTATCGCACACCGGCCATGCGGGTCGAGGTCTCCGGCGTGTTCATGAACAAGAACCCTATCTCGCCTTACCGAGGGGCGGGACGGCCAGAGGCGTCCTATATCATCGAAAGCATGGTGGATAAGGCGGCGCGCGAATTGGGCATGGACCGGGTGGAGCTTCGCCGCAAGAATTTCATTCCGCCGGAAGCCATGCCGTACAAGACGCCGCTGACCTTTACCTATGACTGTGGGGAGTTCGAGGCGCTGGTGAACCGCTGCGTTGAAAAAGCCGACTATGCCAGCTTCGCAGCAAGAATGGCCGCCTCGGAGGAGAAAGGCAAACTTCGCGGCCTGGGCATCTCCTGCACCATCGAACAGGCTGCCGCTGCTCAGCCGGAAACCGCCGAAATGCGGTTCGATCCGTCGGGCACACTCACGGTGCTGGTCGGCTCCACGCCGCACGGGCAGGGCCACGAGACGATCTATAAGCAACTGATCTGCGAGAAGCTGGGGATCGATCCGGAAAAAATCCGGGTGATCGAGGGCGACACGGACAAGGTTTCTTTCGGCACCGGCACCGGCGGGTCGCGCACCGCAGCCATCGGCACCTCGGCGGTCAACATGGCCGTCGGCAAGGTGATCGACAAAGCCCGTAAGGTCGCCGCCCATGTGTTGGAGGCCTCCGAGGCGGATATCGAGTTCACCGATCACGCGTTCACCGTGGCGGGCACGGACAAGAGTTTGCCGTTCCTGGAAGCCGCGCAAGCCGCCTTCCAGCCGGCGAAAATTCCGGATGAAATGGAGCCGGGCCTCTACGAGATCGCCACCTTCAGTCCCAAAACGGCGACCTTCCCTTATGGCTGTCATATCTGTGAGGTGGAGATCGACCCGGATACGGGCGCGCTTTCCATGGAGAAATATACGGTGGTCGACGATGTGGGTTTTGAGCTGAACCCGCTTCTGGTGAAAGGTCAAATCCATGGCGGCGTCGCGCAAGGCGCGGGTCAGGCGCTGATGGAGGAAATGGTCTATGACGACAACGGCCAGCTTCTGTCCGGCTCGTTCATGGATTACGCCATGCCGCGCGCCGAAGACCTGTGTCTGTTTGATATCGAGGGCCGGCCGGTGCCGACCAAGTCCAACCCGTTAGGCGTCAAAGGCGCGGGCGAATGCGGCACCGTGGGCGCGCTGGCGGCCATTCCCAATGCCGTCCTGGACGCGCTTGCGCCCTTCGGCGTCGAGCATTTAGATATGCCCCTCAGCCCGGAGAAAATCTGGCAAGCAATTCAAGGCGCAAAAGGGGGTTAGGGCGGCTTACTGCATCTCACCTGCGGCCACCTTCAATTGGCGTTATTTTCGGTCCTTACCTATACTGAATGGCATGTTGGACGCAGCCCATACTGAAAAAATCCTGGCAATCTGCCGTGACACAGATGCGCCGTATTTCGGCGAGGAAGGCGAATTGTTTTTGGGCATCCGGGACTCCCATGGGGTGTTTTATGCACTTCTCAACGTTATGGCGTCGCAAGGGCGCGCGTCCGTGAATTGTCTGGAGGTCGGCTCGTTCGCGGGCGCCTCGGCGCTGACATGGTCCTGGGGCATCCAGGAACTGTTCGGCGGCAAGGGATCGGTTACGTGTTTGGACACGTGGGACGATATCGAGGAAATCGAAGGCGACGGAAATGACCGGCCGTTCTCCAAGGAAATTCTGAAAACGGCTTTCGAGATATTCAAAGCAAACGTGGCGCATTGCCCCTATACGGGAAGGATCGACTATTCCAAAACGGACCTGCGAACATTCTCCAAGAGCTATGCGGGGCCCGTGTTCGATCTCATCTATATCGACGCGGACCATTCGTATCAGGCTGTTCTGGACGATATTGATCTTGCCGGCAGCCTGTTGGCGGAGGGGGGAATTCTCTGTGGGGATGATCTGACGCTGCAGGCCAACCAAGTCGATCTTGACGCCCTGCGAGAAGCCGTCATGTCCGACGTACATTTCATGAAAGACCCAAAAACCGGGCTCAACTACCACCCCGGCGTTTCAGCCGCGGTCTGGAAAACGTTTGGTGAAGTTTCAAATTACGGTCCCACATGGTTTGTCCGCAAAACCGCGTCTGGCTGGGAGTCGATCAACTTGGCGGGGGTGGAGGTCCGGTTTCCGCCTCATCATCCGCAGGCAAAGGGACAGCCTTAGCGTCGGTTGGCGGATGCTGCGGCTTAGCCGGCCAAAATACCCTTAATTGTCTCTGCGAGCGTCGTTTGGTCGATCGGTTTCTCGATATAGCCGTCGGCGCCTGCTTCATTGGCCTTTTGTTTCCACACCTCGCCGGTGTGGGCCGACACCATGATGATCTTGGTGTTATCAAGCGGGCGATAGCTTCGCAGTTCCTCGCATAATTCCAGCCCGTCCATCTCCTCCATTTGCAAATCAATCAGCACAAAATCCGGGATCTGGGCTTTCACACGGGAGATGGCCGTCGAAGCAACGGTGTTCGAGGCGACCTTGAACCCGCCATCAGTCAAAATGGTGGTCACCAGATCGATAAAGATTTGCTCATCGTCAATGATGTAACAGGTGGTTGGGTTGCCGATGTCCGCCTCCCGGATAGAACTTGTAGACTTTGATGGAGTTTAGGGTATTGGCCCCTATGTGTCACTCGTAAGGGGCGTATTTTCTTGGATGTCCTCTCCCGGGCGCCCGGCTTTTTACTCAGGGGTGTGGCGGGCGGACTTGCAAAGCACCCCCTGGTGCTCCTCACCATCCCCTGAACCATAAAACGCCATATTGCGGCATTTGCGCTTGCAGACTAAGTTCAGCATATGAAACTGCGTAAGCGCACTTTAGTTCTCTTAATTCTGGCGGTGATTGTCGGCATGGCGGCGTTCCAGGTGCACAAGAACCGCGCCTCGGCGCGCGACTGGCGGACAGCTAGTTTTGAACCGGTCGGTCTGGCCCCGGATCCGGCCAATGTGCGGGAACCGGTGATCCAGGTTTATGCGGCTCGAGCTTGGGGCTGGCGCGGCTATTTCGGGGTTCATAGTTGGGTTGCGGTAAAGCCGCAGGATGCGGACAATTTCACCGTCTATGAAGTGATCGGTTGGCGGTTGCGCTGGGGGGACTCCGCCGTAGTCATCCGCCAGCGGGACGCGGATTCCAGATGGTTCGGCAATGTGCCTGAATTGCTGTCCGATATCCGCGGGCCCGGCGTCGGCGCCTTGATCAATAAGGTCGACGCCGCGGCACATACCTATCCTTATGCCCAGAAGTACACTGTCTGGCCTGGGCCCAATTCAAACACATTTATCGCCCATATCCTCCGAGAAGTACCCGAGCTTAAGGTGGATCTGCCGCCTACCGCTATCGGCAAGGATTACATTCCAGATAGCATCTTCGCCAAATCGCCAAGCGGCACGGGTTATCAACTATCCTTCGGCGGCTTGCTCGGCGTGATGGCCGGAAAAGAGGAAGGGCTGGAACTCAATCTGTTGGGTCTCACATTCGGCATTGATCCATTGGACCCGGCGTTGAAATTACCACTCGTGGGCCGTATCGGTCCGGACCGGGAGAACAAACGGTCCCTGGCCGGCCCCACGGCGATTGAAAGCCTGGCGGAGAAATAGCCACTTAGCCAGCGCAATAACCGGCCCAAAGGTCCCGCAACGCGGCTTCGAATTCGCGCATATACGCATCTGCATTAAAAATCGTCTCCGCCGCTTTTTGCCGGAGACTTACCCGCACCTCCACCAGAGCGGGGATATTGCCGGCCACCGCCACCGCCCGGTCGGCATAATCCTCAGCCGAATCCGCCACGAATTCGATGTGGCCGAGCCGGCTCATCTGCTGCGCGGTCAACCGGCCCATCAAATTGTCGCCCCAGGTGGTGACAATAGGTACGCCCATCCAGATGGCTTCATAGCTGGTTGTGCCGCCGCCGAAGGGCAGGGGGTCCAGACCGATATCAATTTTGTTGTAGGCGGCGAGATAATCAACTGCGCCCCGGGTATATCCTTCAAACACAAGGCGGTTGGTAGCGATGCCTCTATCCTGGAACTGAGCCGAGAACCGGTCGCGGACGTCGGCGCTGTCGAACGCCCGGTGCTTGAGAAATAGGCAAGACCCGGGCACCCGGCCCAGAATTTCCGCCCATAAGGCGATGGTTACCGGCGTCAACTTAATTGGGTTGTTGAGCGAGCCGAAGGTGACATAACCGTTGGTAACTGCCGGCAACATATCCACCTGGGGTGCATCCTCGGGCTGGCGGTAGACGTTGAAGCCAGAAAGGCGCACCGGTTCCTCCGTGTAAAAACTCTCGGTTTCGCCGGGCGGATCCAGATAGTGATCGGTGATCAGGTGGGTCGCGCCGGTCAGACCCGTGGAGGAGACCAAATTGATCGCGGCAATTTGCAACGGTGCAGCCGGGAAGGCGAGGAGAGATCGATAACGGGCCTTGAAAGTGCAGGGGTGGATCAGGATATCCACCCCGTCATGGGTCATCAGCCGCGCCAGATCGGCGGGCGCCAGATGCGCGACATCGGTCCAGCCATCCACATGATCGAACAGGTTGCGGGGCGCGGGTCCGCCGTCCCGCCGGTAGCCGTACACCTGAATGTGAAATCGCGTGCGATCGTGACAGGGCAGCATCGGGGCCAGGAACCGGGGGGTTACATGGCCTTCCAGTTCCGGCAGATAATAGGCGAGGCGCAGCTTGCGGTCCGGTGACCTGTCGTTGCCGAAGGTTCTGTCCTGGCGGCCGACGGCCAACTCCAAAGCTTCGCCCCAGCGCCGGTTGGCCTCGAACACAACATCCCGGGCAGCGCCCGGGGCAAAGTTCAGAGCAAATAGGAAGTTGGCCCAATAGCTGTCGTTGCTCTCGTCAGTGCGGATGGCGTCGGAAAAACACTGGACGGCCTTCTCGGTTTCTCCCAGGGCAAAGAGCGCGTTGCCAAGATTGTAGTGGGCATCACCGAAGGCCGGGTCGAGGGAGATTGCCGTATTCGCGTGGCCTATCGCGGCGCTTGGGTTTTGCAGGGCTAAAGCGACGGCTGCCAGATTGCCGTGATAGTCGGCGACCTCTTTATTCACGGAGATGGCTTTGCCGATCAGTTCTGCCGCCGCCAGGGAGTCCCCTCGCGCATGGTGGACCATGCCCAATAAATGCAGGGCGTCCGGTTCGTCCGGTTCGATCTCCAGGACCCGGCGGTAAATGGTCTCCGCTTCATCCAGGCGGCCGGCGCGCTGACATTCCAGCGCGGTACGCATAATGACTTCTTTGTCGTCCGTCGCCATCCCCGTTTCCGCGTGACCTCGCCCTTCTCTTTGTCCTACTATCGGCGGCCCGCGCGCCGGGATCAAGGGACCGGCCGAATGATGAGGAGAATCTCGGGGTTACATCACCGTGAGTATTTGGGGAAAAGTGATCGGCGGCGTAGCCGGTTTTGCACTGGGCGGCCCGCTGGGCGGCATCTTGGGCGCGGTATTCGGTCACGCTGTTGACCGCCAACGTTCCCGTCAGCGCTCGGTCCGGGGTCCTGCCTCGGTCCAGGCTCGCCAGACCGCGTTTACCGTCGCGGTGGTTGTTCTCAGCGCCAAAATGGCCAAGGCCGACGGGCATGTCACCCGAGACGAGATCAACGCTTTCAAAACTATTTTCGACATTCCCGCCAATGAAATGCGGGATGTGGGCCGGCTATTCGACCAGGCGCGCCGCGATTCGGAAGGTTTTGAACCCTACGCCAGACAGATCGGCGAGATGTTCGCGCATGATGCCGCGGTGCTGGAAAGCTTATTGGGCGGGTTGTTTCAGATCGCGCTGGCGGACGGCGTCGTGCATCCAAAGGAGATTGAATACCTGCAGCGGGTATCGGAGGAATTCGGATTTGATCAACACACGTTTGATCGAATAAAGGCGACACATTTGACCGAGGACGAGGGCGATCCGTACGAGGTTCTAGGCGTCAATCGCGGCAGCAGCGATGCAGAGATCAAAAAAGCCTATCGAAATCTAAGCCGGGAAAATCATCCGGATACGCTCATCGCGCAAGGCATGCCCCAGGAATTTGTAGACATCGCCAACGATAAAATGGCGCACATCAACGCCGCGTATGACAAGATCCAGAAGGAGCGGTCAATAACGTGATCGTGGCTGGGCGATATTACCGGCGCGGACGGTGCTGATGAAACTGTCGCACATATCTCTAGCGCTGATCGCCACATTCTTTCTCGGCACCAATATGGTCGCTGTCAAAATTGGTGTCGCGCACTTTCCTCCGGTCTTCATGATGGCGATCCGGTTCACTTTGGTGACGTTGGTCCTGGTGTGGTTCGTCAAGCCGCCCACAGGTGAATGGTGGCCCGTGTTCGGCATTTCGGTGACGATGGGCACGCTGCATTTCGGTCTGTTTTTTGCCGGGATTGCCGGAACCGATGCGGCGGTGACGGCCATCATTTTTCAGCTAGGTATTCCGTTTGGCGTCATGTTCGCCTGGGTGCTGCTGGGTGAACGGTTCGGCTGGCGACGCGGTGGCGGCATCGCTGTCGCCTTCTTAGGGGTGGCGCTGATCGCCGGCTCGCCGGAAAGCAGGTCCAGCTTGTTTCACATGGGATTGGTCTTCGCTTCTGTCATGGCTTGGGGATTGGCGGCAGTGCAAATCAAAAAACTTAAAGATGTGGATGCCATGTCTCTCGCCGCGTGGATGGCGCTTTTCTCGACACCGCAGCTGTTTATCGTGTCGTTGATTCTGGAGAGTGGTCAGTGGGAATCCGTCGCGACCGCCCAACTCCTCCATTGGGCGGTGTTGGCGTATGCAGCCCTTGGCGCGTCGATCATTGGCTACGGGCTTTGGTATTTTCTGATCAGCAAATATGACGTATCCCTCATTCTCCCCTTTGCGCTGCTCAATCCCGTTTTCGCCATTGTCGCCGCCATGATCATTCTGGATGAAGCCATGACGCCGGTCCGTATCGCTGGTGCGGTGCTTACGCTGATTGGCGTCGCCGTGGTACAGTTACGGGGCCGGCAGCGGCAACTGCCGGAGTCTTAAAGGGTAACTGTTTTTGGATTTCATCGAGCGACCCTCTCCGAACCATGACGAGCGGCCGGCAGGCGCGCCGGTCGATATGCTGGTCATCCATTATACGGGTATGCGATCGTTTGCAGCTGCCCTGGACCGGCTCACCGACCCTATGGCCAAGGTGAGCGCCCACTACGCTATTGGGCGGGATGGTACGGTTTATCGGATGGTCGCTGAAGATCGCCGCGCCTGGCATGCGGGTGTGTCATCTTGGCGCGGTCACACGGATATTAACGGCCGATCCATTGGCGTCGAGTTGGAAAACAAAGGCCACGAATACGGCTACGAGGATTTTACCGACGCCCAAATGTCGGCGTTGATTAGCCTTTGCGAGGAAATACTTGCCCGGCACCCCATCCCGTCGCGCAACGTCGTCGGCCATTCTGATGTGGCGCCTACACGGAAAGAAGACCCCGGCGAGAAGTTCGACTGGGCCCGAATGGCGGCGGCAGGCATCGGACTTTGGCCGGAAACGACTTCCCTTGACTTCGCCTTGACCAAGTCTGATTTCCCGTATGGATTGATGAAATTCGGATATGACCTAACGGATGAAACATCTGTTTTTCGTGCTTTTCATCGCCATTTTCGCCCTGTGGATGTAGACGGTCCCATAAATGATGCTTCCTTGATGGCCCTAGAACAGCTTCTTCAGATTTCCGAGTAAGGTATTCTCAATCGCGAAATACATATAAAACTAGTACTGAGTATAGTAATATTCCGATGTCGGAAACATAATGAAATAAAAAAGGGGCTGTAATTTTCCAGCTTCAGGTGATTTTTTAGTCGCCAAGATGTTAAATCGCGATCTTATTCGAATTCATCAAACATACTTTTGCACGTAGTTTGCATCGTATTAAATTTACTTTAATCCGATGAAAAAAGTATGAGACCTGATCCTATCATCTACGTCGTCGACGATAACGACGATCATCGCGATATTCTTGCGCAATCCATGAAGAAAGCTGGGTATGAGGTGAAGACCTATACCAGTGGGGTCGAGTTTCTGCGCGACGGCAACCTCGCCGAGATAGGATGTCTGCTGTTGGATAATCAGATGCCCAACATGACTGGACTGGAGGTCCAGTCTAAGCTTCTTGAATTGGGGAGCCGGTTGCCCATCATCTTCATCAGTGGCGGGAGCGGCATTCCGGATGTTGTCGCCGCCGTACGAGACGGCGCCTTGGACTTTCTACAGAAGCCATTTTCCCTGGACGAGCTCCGGGCCAAGGTGGATGAGGCCGTCGATCGGTGCCGGGAGGATTTCGATTTCAACAAGCGCGCCCAGGAGTACCAAGTCCTTCTCAATCGGCTGACAAAACGGGAGCGGCAAGTCTATGATCTGGTGATCGCCGGAAACACCAATCAGATGATCACCGAGAAACTGGCCATCAAAATCAGCACGGTCGAGTTCCATCGCGCCAATATGATGGACAAGATGGGCGTCACGAGTTTTTCCGAACTGATGGAAAAAGCCCAGGTCGCCAGCCGTTCCGCGTAACCTGACCCCTTAGTTGGTTGTGGTCCGATCTGTCCATCGCGCCGGACATCGCGGCCGGGGGCCGATGATGGCCCGCCAATCGATCAGGTAAAAGCGCGTGTTAAGCGGCCTGCGGCATCATCTCCCGCGACCAGCGGGATTTCTTTTCAGAGCTTTGCTGAAGTTGGGCGATATGTCGGCGGGCGTCCGCCTCGGTGCCGTGGATGCCGACGAGCTCGAAGCCGTCTCCCACGTCAAAGATGAGCCATTCGTTGCTGAAGTCGTGGTATTGAATTGCATAGTTCATTTTTCAGGTCTCCTGGGTGAGGAGCCTAAAGTCTAGGTGGGGATTGGTTACAAAAAGGTAAAACAAAATCAGGGAATTTTAGGTCTCTCAATCGGGCCTTGACTTCCCGCCGTCCGACCGTTTGATGGGGGCCGAGAAGTAACGGTAAGGCCTTGAATGTCCGATAAAATTCACATTCGCCCGGCAATGGAGCGAGACTTTGCGTCTATCCAGTCGATCTACGCCCATTATGTTTTGACAGGATTGGCCTCGTTCGAAATCGATCCGCCTGATCGTGAGGAGATGGTGGAACGTTGGCGAATCGTCCGAGATCGCCAGCATCCCTATCTGGTCGCGGAAATCGGTGGTCAGGTCGCCGGCTATGCCTATGCTTCCGTTTACCGAAACCGGCCCGCGTACAACCATACACTGGAAAATTCCGTCTATGTGTCACCGGATTTTCAGCGCCGAGGTGTGGGCCGGACTCTCCTCAACCACCTGATCGATATTTGCGCCGAAGCCGGATTCCGGCAGATGGTGGCGGTTATTGGCGACTTGGCAAATGATCCGTCTATCAATTTACATAAAAGTTGCGGTTTCAAACAGGTGGGTCTGCTCTCGTCCACCGGATTCAAACATGGCCGCTGGGTTGATTCTGTGATCATGCAACGTGCCTTGGGCGATGGAGATACGTCCCCACCGTCATCTGAGTGATGTAAAACTGAACTTTCCCCGCCGGCCGTCCCACAAGAGGTGACTCACCCGGCCAATCAACCTTTCTTCAGGGATCAGGCTGCCCCGGCCGCTATCCCGTTTGTCGCCTAGGACGAAATAGTGGCCTTTGGGCACGGCGACGCTCTGACCCACAATGTTCAACGGGCTGTTCGTAATGCGCACCCGATCCCCTGGCAACCCGGCAATGCGCCGGATCAGAACCTTGCTACTGCCCCCCGACGCCTTGAATGCCGCAATCTCTCCCTTCACCGGGGAGGCGGCAAAAACACGGCCGCGGATCGCCGGCACCGGAAATGGGAAAGAGTGGTGGGAGTACCCATAAGTCCCTTTGGAAACCAGGACATAGTCGCCGGCTTTCAGAACCGGCAACATGGCGGCATCCGGCATTTTATAGGGTGCATAGGCGAACCATCGCACCAGCTCGACGCCTATAATTAGGAGTACATAGAGACTGCCCGGACCGTACCAGCGGGCATACCAGACCGTCTGGGTATCCGGTCGTTCGTTCGTCGTTAAAAAGAACCCGTGACCCACGCCGGCGAGGCGCCACACAATATGTAAGACGTCCCAGGTGAAAACCGGGTCCGCTGTGAATAGCCCGGCATGCGCCAGACCAAAAGGCAGGGCAAAGGTCAGCAGCTCCAACGCTAGGTAGAAAAGGCTCCAGCCGCCTCTCCCTATATACAGCATGCCTATAAAAGGGCCGAACAACAGGGCGACAATAACCACGGCCCAGGGGCGGCGGTCGACGAAAAATGAGCGGACCGTGGACACTATCCGGCGGCCGTCAGTTTTTGCCCTGCACCACCATGGGATCGATTTTGTCGAGGGCTGGGGCGTAGTCGTTGAGTTCGAGTATCACCCCGTTGGGATCACGGATGAAGACCTGATAAAGGCCCCGGTCCGCCAGCAGCCGATCCCAATAGGCAACGTCATTGTCTTTCATATATTGAACCAGACCCGAGGAATCCTCGACTGACATGGCGATGTGATCGTCCATCCCCGACTCGATCATGTCATTGCTGTCGGCCTTGTCCCGGGGTGTGGTCTCTCCGTTCGGGTCGCCGGAACCCCGCTCGACCAGGTGAATCAGCGCATCTTCGCCTGCGTAGAGCCAGTAGCCCGTGGTTTTGAGCTGGGGGCGAAAACCTTCCTCCATACCCAGAAGGTCACAGTAAAAGCGTTTCGTCTCCTCCAAACAGTCTGTACTGATCGATATATGGTCGAGTTTGCTGATTTTCATATCCGCAGGGTCCGATTGTTGTTTGATCGGCGGAGTTTGCCACGGATCATGGCTCTGTCAAAGGACCGGATCGATTTCCTAACCAAGGATTCATGTTTTATGGTTAGGATAAGCCGCGTCGCAGGGAAAAAACCAAAAGCAATAATCAGACTTTGCCTGACCACCGGAACGAGGACCTTATGCAAAGCAATATGGTGCGACACAGACGATCCATCATTTTATCTGCCGCGGCCGTGGCCGGGTTGGCGCTGGGTGTGCAAGTATTGGCCGCAACGCCCATCGGCACTGCCAAGAATGTGGTGAATAAGGTCTACGGTAATTCGGTTGCCAAATCGATCCGGACCGGCGATGCCCTCGTTCAAAATCAGCGCGTGCGCACCGGGCGCGCCAGCAGCACGGATATCCGGTTCAAGGACGATACAAAACTGCTGGTCGGCGAGCTGTCGGACATCACCCTGGATCAGATGCTCTACAATCCTAACTAAGGCAAGGTGACCGGCGCCTTACAACTGGCTCGGGGTATTCTACGGTTTGCCTCGGTCCCGTCGGTAAAGATGGACGTCAAGGTAAAGACGCCCCATGCTCTTCTCGGAATTCGCGGGACCGCCTTTGACGTTTTGGCGACCAGCCGGGGGATGGAGCTGGCAGTGCACGAAGGCGCGGTTCAGGTGGATTCCCAAGCCGGTGGGCAGTTGGTAAACGCCGGACAGGTCTATCGGGTCTCGGCGACCCAGTTTGCCGGCTTTGCGCCAGAACCCTCGGCCGAGATGAAGCAAGCGGTCGATAAGATGGTGAGTATGGTTGGGACCGCCGGCGTTTCCCCCTCAAAACCACCACCTACGACAGCCGCGCCATCAAAAGCCTCCTCCCGGAGCGCAGCATCGAAGGTTGCAACCCTATCCCAGCCGGCAGACGCCAGGATTCAAAAAGTGTTGAAAGGCAAGAACCTGAACAACGTCCTCTTGCTTGAACTCTCCTATGGTACCGCAGTGATTGAAATGCTGCCCGGCGTGGCTCCTAATCACGTTAAAAGAATCCGCCAGTTGGTCCGCCAGAAATTCTATGACGGCCAGGCATTCCATAATGTGAAGGCCGGTTTTGCGGCAGAGACCGGCGATCCCACCGGCACCGGCCGGGGCGGCAGCGGCACCAAGCTGCGCGCCGAATTTTCCAGTCAGCCCTTTGTCCGGGGAACGGTCGGCATGAAGCGCCATCGGAACGATCCCAACTCCGGTGACAGCCAGTTTTTCATCACACTCGGCAATGCCCGGCACTTGAACGGCAAGTACACAGTCTGGGGTAAAGTGATCCATGGCATGGAGCTCATCGACCGGTTGCGCAAAGGCTCACCCCCGGCCAATCCGGATAGCATCAAAGGACTGAGCGTCGCCGCCGACAGTGCGAAATCAAAATAGCGCACGTCATAGACCTCCCCTTATCTTGTTCGCAGCCAGGGCCTGGATTATGGTCTGGACCAATCATTCATGCTTACAGGGAGGGCGGGAAGTCCAATGCTCACACTCTATGATTACCATTGGTCCGGTGCGGCCTATCGGACACGGATTGCGCTCAACCTCAAGGGGCTCGCCTATGAACAGATCGCAGTTCACCTGACGCGCGATGGCGGCGAGCAATTCAAGGACGAGTATTCGACTCTCAATCCGCAGAGTTTTGTGCCAACGCTGATTGACGGCGATCTCAAGATCACTCAGTCCATGGCGATCATGGAGTATCTGGAAGAAACCTATCCGGAACCGCCGCTGCTGCCGCCGGATCAGGCCGGCCGGACCCGGGTGCGGGCGCTGGCCAACGTGGTCGCCTGCGATATTCATCCGATCAACAATCTGCGGGTGCGGCTGTATCTGGCGAATGAGATGGAAAAATCACCCGAGGCCCAGGCGCAATGGATTGAGCACTGGATTCGCTTGGGGTTTGAGGCCCTGGAAGTACTGTTGCGGGACAGCGATCAGACCGGCGAATATTGCCACGGCGATACGCCCGGCATGGCGGATGCCTGTCTGTTGCCACAAGTCGCCAACGCGGAGCGCAACAAGGTGGATCTAAGCGACTATCCCACAATCATGCGGATCGTCGGAAGCTGCCGGAGCAATCCGCTGATCGATAAGGCCAGTCCGTTTAACCAGCCTGATTCGCCGAAGGATTAGGGCGGGGGCGCGCGGGTTCGAACACCATGGCGAAGTCTTCCCGGTCATCAACATCAAGTACAAGGTCTCCGTCTGGGGGGACCCGACGGACCGACGATGCGCCGACCGAGAATATTCTGACATTAATACATATCCTGTCGAACCGGATTACCCGGGCGTTTTCGGCGGAAGTTGAACCCAAGTTCGGGATCAGTCTGCCGGAATGGCGGGTGATTATGACCCTCGCCTGGCGTGAGACCTCTACAGCCAACGACATCATCGCCATTTGGTCTTTGGATAAAATGACCGCCAATCGAGCAATCCGAAAGTTGGAGGAAGCGGATTTAGTCCGACGCCGCCGGAGCGCCGATGACCGCCGGCGTTTTGATCTTAGCCTGACACCGGAGGGCCGCCGCCTGTATGACAAAATCGTACCGGCCGCCAACGAGCGGTACCAGGAAATCGTGTCGGTCCTGTCACGCGACGACCGGCATGTGCTAGGGGACCAGCTGTCCAAGCTCTTGCGGCAGGCGGAATGCGTCAAACGGAACAAGTAAGATGACTTGGCGGAATACCTTACATTGCCATCAATTTTTCCTGGTGAAGGGCGTCGGATATGGGTATGAAATTTAGATGCCGGATGAAACCAACAAGAGTGAAAACGGCGCGGCCCCGACGTATCGATTGCTGGCGATTGATGACGACCCTCTGATCCTTCAGGCAATGGGCGACTATCTCAGCCATTTCGGCTTCGATTTTCAGGCCTGTGCTTATACGGATGACGGGTGCGCCGCTTATGATGCGGTGTTTGGTGATGGAAACTCCTCGCCCGATGTGGTGCTTGCGGATTATCGGTTGCCGGGCGCCAAAAACGGATTGGACCTGATTGCTGAAATCCGGGCCCATTTCAGCGGCGACATTCCGGCCATTTTATTTTCCGGCGATGTTTCCCTGGACTCCGAAATCGCCGGGGCTATACCGCAGGATATTAAGTTGCTGCACAAGCCTGTACGCATGCAACTGCTGTCCGAAGAGTTAAAGGCGCTTCTGGCCGGCTAATGCCCTCCCGGCACTCGGCTTATGATCCCTTCTTCACGGGCAGGGTGTCGGCATAGCCGGGATTTTCGATGAAGAACTTGACCAGGCTGACAGTCGCCGGGGTGTCCCATTCCACCCCGCCCTCCAATCTGCCGACTTCGCGGCCCTTTTGGTCAAACAAGATTGTGGTCGGCATCGTCTTTATCTTCCAAGATTTCGTCACCGCGCTCTTGGGGTCCAGATAGAGGGCCAATTTATCCAGTTTCAGTTTGCGCGAGAGGCGTTTGGCGATGGGCTTGCCGGCCTGATCGATATTGAGGGCGACAATAGTGAAGTCCTTGCCGCCCAGGGTAGCCTGCAGCCGGTTGATCGACGGGAGTTCGCGCAAACACGGCGGACACCAGCTCGCCCAAAAATTCACCATGACGACTTTGCCGGCAAAATCGGCCAGACTGACCGGCTTGCCGGATTCATCATTCCAAGTGTCGGCTGGCCGGGACTGGGTGCTGGGGGCCAATTGAAAGTTCTGCATGTGCCCCGTGAGCTCGGGGCCGGCTGCGGATGCCGCTGTACCGTTTGAGATTGCTGAATACAGACAGGCTGCCAAGCCTATAATGGTCGTTCGCCGGGAAAGTATGCTCATAACGTGTCTCCAATGGGCTTGCCGTCCTTGTCGCGGGCCCCAAGTCTGCGCAGATCAAGTCTACGTCTATAGTGTATATGGTCGGAGATTCAGGCCACGTCACGTCAAAGATTCGTGACAAGACCGGAAGTTGGCCAGGGAAACAGCAGAATCAACCGAGAAATTAGGCATTGTCCTACCTGCGGGCAGGCCCTTTGTTTGGGTCTCCACGAACATAGGAAGTGACCTTGATAGGCGCCCAAGATGCTGATGCGCGTATTATTCTTGAAACCGGGTTATCAGAATCTTGAGGGATTACAATCTGCCGTTTACTCTCCACACATCACATCCGGGGAGGAAAAATTGACTGATATAGTAAGCGAAGTTCGGGATGGCATGCGCATCGATTGGGACGTGCCGATCACCATGGATGACGGGCTGGTTTTGCGGGCCGATATTTACCGGCCGGACGATGACGGCAAGTATCCGGTGATCTTGTCTTATGGTCCCTATGCCAAGGGTCTGGCCTTCCAGGAGGGGTATCCCTCTGCTTGGAACCGCATGGTGGAAGAGCACCCGGATGTGGCGGCGGGCTCCACCAACAAATACCAAAACTGGGAAGTCGTGGACCCGGAAAAATGGGTGCCGGACGGGTACGTCTGTGTGCGGGTTGATTCCCGGGGCTGCGGCCGGTCACCGGGCTATGTGGATCATTTCTCCCCCCGGGAAACCAAGGACTTTTACGACTGCATTGAATGGTCGGGTGTCCAGGATTGGTCAGACGGCAAAGTCGGGCTAAACGGGATTTCCTATTATGGAATCAATCAATGGCATGTAGCGTCGTTGCAGCCGCCGCACTTGGCGGCCATGTGCATCTGGGAAGGCGCCGCCGACTGGTACCGGGATATGACCCACCACGGTGGCATCCTCTGCACCTTCTGGGACAATTGGTACGATATGCAGGTGAAGACCGTGCAGTACGGGCTGGGCGAAAACGGCCCTGTCAGTCAGGTCACCGGAGAGTTGGTCTGCGGGCCGGAGACCCTGAGCGAAGATGAGCTGGTCGCCAACCGCTGTGATTTCGGCAACGATATTTATGCCCATCCGTTGGATGACCAGTACCACAAGGATCGCTCCCCGATTTGGGATAAGATCACCGTGCCGCTTTTGTCGTCGGCCAATTGGGGCGGGCAGGGTTTGCACCCGCGCGGCAACTTCGAGGGCTATATCCGCGCCGCCTCCAAGGACAAATGGCTGGAATCCCATGGCATCGAACACTGGACCGAGTTCTATACGGACTACGGTATCGATATTCAGAAACGATTCTTCAACTACGTGCTGAAAGGCCAGGATGACGGCTGGGGCGATGAAAAGCGGGTCCGCCTCTTGATCCGGCACGTGGACCGGTTCGAAGAGCGACTGGAAGACGATTGGCCGATCCCCCGGACCCAATGGACGAAATTCTATCTGGATTTCGCCAACCACACGCTTTCGACGGATCCGGTGACGGATACGAACAGTCTCACCTATGGCGGTTTGAGCGATGGCGAGATGTTCTGGTCCGAACCTTTGACCGAGGAGATGGAAATCACCGGGCCCATGGCCGCAAAGCTGTTTGTATCTTCGGCCACCGAAGACGCGGATCTGTTCGTGGTCTTCGGTGTTTATGATCCGGACGGCAATGAGGTGGTGTTCCAAGGCGCTATTGATCCTCATACGCCGATCGGCCAAGGCTGGCTCCGCGCGTCTCATCGCAAGCTGGATACCGGGTTGAGCGAGCCCTACCGGCCGTATCACACCCACGATGAGAAACAGCCGCTCACACCGGGCGAGGTGGTCGAACTGGATATCGAGGTCTGGCCGACCAGCATCGTTGTTCCCGCTGGTTACCGTTTGGCGGTAACCGTTCGCGGTAAGGATTACGAATATCAAGGCGGCAGCGGCGGCAAACTCAGCAACTTCAAAAACGAGCTGACCGGCTGCGGGCCCTTTCTACACAATGATCCCAGGGACCGGCCGGAGGATATCTTTGGGGGAGATGTCACCTTGCATCAGGGACCGGATCAGGCGGCCTATATCCTGCTGCCGGTGATCCCCAAGGCTTGAACCTTCCCGCGCCTATAAGCCAGGGTACGTTCGATCCTTCCCGCGAGGCGGTGTTCGAGCCCGGCCGGGACCGGCGTTGCTATCTGCCGCACTTGAAACTGCCGCCGGCCGCGGTTTGTGTGGAATTGAGTCGGCTGGCGTATATCGGCAACCGGCGGGTGCTAACGTCTCTCTTGAAAGGGCTAGGGTTCACCCAGGTCACGCACTATGGGGCCCGAGGGGCCAGCCGGGCGTTTCTGGCCCAATCCGAAAAAGTGTCTGCCTTGGTGTTCAAAGGCACGGATTCCATTGAAGAGTGGCTGCAGAATATTAAGTTCGCACAACGGCATTGGCCGCCCGGCGGGAAGGTTCATCGAGGATTTATCGAAGCATTCGGTCCGCTTTGGCGGGAGCTAAAGGCAGATTTGACCGAATTGAAATCGCCGGTATTTTTTACCGGACATAGTCTCGGCGGGGCCATGGCTTCCCTGGCGGCGACCCATGTGGCGCCCTCGGGCCTGATCACCTTTGGCGCTCCCCGTGTCGGGGATCAGGCATTCATCGCGCTTCTGGAGAAGTTCAGTGTGGACCGTTTCGTGAGTTGTAGCGATCTTGTGCCGACGTTGCCGCCCGAGGCGCTCGGGTTTCATCATGCCGGGGTGATGCACTTTATCGGCGAAGACCGGCGTATCAGCACGTCACCAACCGATGAGCACGTCACCCGAGAACGGCTCAGCGCCAGCCTGAACTATCAAAAGAATATTGCCTGGAAGAGGGGCAATTTACGGTTGCGAGAGATGGCGGACCACGCGCCGATTAACTATGTCGCCGCTGTTCTGGGTCGAGAGCTGGCATAAAAAAACGGCGGCCCAGAGGCCGCCGCTTTCAGGATATCGTCTCCAGATTTACAGATTGAACGTAACTCCAAGCAAGGCGCGATGGCTGCTATATTCGGCCTCAACGCCGCTGAAATCCAAATCATCAATGTAGAAGAAGCGGTAGGAGAGACCCACCGACACATCGTCTTTCAGTTTGTAGTTGAGGCCGACGCCGGCCTGAACCGCCCATTCTGATCAACGGGCGGGTTCAGCGATGCCTAGTTCTTAGAATGTTTGGTGAGGTGATGGACTAGCCGGACAGAGTCTCAATCAGCCGCAGAAGTTCTTCCCGAGTCTTCTTGTTGGTGATGGTGTAGTAATAGCGTACCAATTCCAACGTTTCCCGCTTGGTGTACAGACCATGCTCGCTGGTGGGCGTCTTCTTGCGGTCGAAACCCTCCGGGGCGTCAATCTTACGGGTTTTGATGTCGTCCGGCATATCTTCGTAGAAATACGAGATCGGCACCTGCAATACGGTGGCGATGTCGAACAGGCGGCTGGCGCCCATGCGATTGGTGCCCCGTTCGTATTTCTGAACTTGCTGGAATGTCAAACCAACGGCGTCCGCTAGTATTTCCTGACTGATCCCCAAAAGGGTCCGGCGAAGCTTTACCCGTCCGCCGACATAGATATCGATCGGATCCGGTACACCCGTTTTTTTACGATAAGCGACTTTTTTCACTTCCATGGAATTCCTCGAACGCACTCTGTTTGCTTAGTATTATACACAAGGACCAACGCGTCAGACCAATCCAAATCTGCATTGATTTCCGAATATAGACTGGGAAATCTGTCAGAAGCATTGTGAGTTTCCCTCATGTTGATTGCTATAAAATGTAGATGGGCACGGGGGCGGCCCCGGGGGCCAGAACGCTCCCCTGATCGGCAGTTCACCAATGTACAAGTCTTAAGTCGCAGAAAAAATGGTGGGCGCGACAGGGATTGAACCTGTGACCCCTGCCGTGTGAAGGCAGTGCTCTCCCGCTGAGCTACGCGCCCATCCCGCTGGCGTAGAACGCCGCGTCAGGTAAGGCGCGCATATAAGGTTCCGGCGGGCTTGATGTCAAGAAGCGAGCGCCCTCCGGCGGCGCACCGGTCTATTCCTTATCTTCGCG
>Ga0181585_10000145_pt1 | contig 50797 bp, 52 predicted proteins | sample 071ome_29_FD_132469 | JGI IMG/M metagenome (GOLD analysis project Ga0181585, IMG submission 132469) | Coastal salt marsh microbial communities from the Groves Creek Marsh, Skidaway Island, Georgia - 071407BT metaG (megahit assembly) | ecosystem: Environmental > Aquatic > Marine > Intertidal...
AGCATATCGGCTTGCCACAGGAGGCAGCTACATGAACAGAATATTCGAAAACATTCTGCAAACCGTTGGCAATACACCGGTCATACGCATCAACAAACTGGCTCCAGCACATGTCAATTTATAAGTCAAAGCCGAGGCCTTCAACCCCATGGGTTCCGTCAAGGACAGGCTGGCGCTTGGCATTATTGAACACGCGAAAAAAAATGGTTTGCTGAAACCGGGACAGACCTTGGTAGAAGCCACCAGTGGTAATACCGGTATTGGCCTGGCCATGGTCTGTGCCCAGAAAGGTTATCCGCTGGTGGTGACCATGGCAGAAAACTTCTCCGTTGAGCGTCGCAAGCTGATGCGCTTTCTGGGCGCTCGTGTAGTGCTGACACCGGCTGCAGAAAAAAGGCACCGGCATGCTCAATAAAGCCATTGAACTGGCTGAAGAACATGGCTGGTACCTGTGTCGACAATTTGAAAACGAAGCCAATGCCGATATCCATATGCGCACCACCGCTCCGGAAATTCTGGAAGCCTTTGAGGGAGAACAACTGGATTACTGGGTCACCGGTTACGGCACCGGTGGCACACTCAAAGGCGTCGCCAGTGTGCTCAGGGAAAAGAGCCCTCAGACAAAAATTGTTGTCTGTGAACCGGATAATTCCGCGCTGCTGAGCAGCGGCACCGCCCAGCAACGCATGGAAGGTGGCAGTCCATCGGCCAGCCATCCCTCCTTCCGCCCCGGGCTGGACACCGGATTTCATTTCCAAACTGGCTGAAGATGTCGTCAATGCCAAGCACATTGATCGCATCATGCCCATTGACGGCCAGGAAGCGCTACGCCTATCCCAGGCACTGGCACAGCAAGAAGGTATTTTTGTCGGCATTTCCGCCGGTGCTACTTTCAGCGGAGCACTGGAAATTGCCAAAGACGCGCCAGCTGGCAGCAATATTCTGTGCATGCTGCCTGATACCGGCGAACGCTATCTGTCCACGCCCCTGTTTGAAGCCATTTCCGAAGAAATGACCGAAGAGGAAATTGACCTTTCCCAGTCTACACCGGGCTACCGTTTCGATTCCGCCAGCTCTGTAGCCGCGACGGAAGAAGTCCCCGTGGAAGCAGATGCACTCGCTTTTCTGCAAGAAGCGCTGAATGACAGCACACAACCGGTTGTGATGTTTGCGCTCGAGTAGTGTGAATTCTGCTGGTCAGTGCGCAAACTGTTTGGCCGCTGCAAAATTCCCTATCGCTCGGTCGATCTGGATTCAGTGGCTTACCAGCAAGGCAATATGGGTGGAAAGATTCGTGCAGCACTGAAACAGCACACCAGCATCCCCACCATTCCGCAGATATTTGTCGGCGGGAAATTTATCGGTGGTTGCACGGAAACCTTTGATGCCTTCAAGGACGGTTCGCTGCAGACACTGCTGAAGGAAAACCAGGTGGTTTACGACGAGGCAGTTAAAATTGACCCCTATTCACTGCTGCCGAAATGGCTACAGCCCCGCTAGACCTAAAACAGGAAGCCGGCACTGCGCTCAATCACCCAGTAAGCAGAAGGGATCCCGATGCAGTAAGCCACCACCAGCTCCATGTTTAATACTGAATTGGCGGGCACATATACCTGCTGATGCACTTGCTGGTAAAGCCTGCGGAAGAGTTGGTAACAGGCCACCACCGCACCGATGAAAACCAACTGCCCCAGTTCAACGCCGACATTGAAAAACAGCAGGGACAGCAGAAACTGCTCCTGCACCACGCCGACATCTCCCAGTGCACTGGCAAAGCCGAGTCCATGCAAAAGACCAAAAGAAAATGACACAATGACCGGGGCCCGGTAAGTCCAGGAATCTGTATGATTGCGGGATATCTCATGCGCCAGAAACAAAATTGACAGGGCAATCACAGCCTCCACTGGGGCTATAGGCAAAGAGATAATGTTCAGTGTCGACAAGAACAGCGTGATGGAATGCGCCAGGGTAAAACCCGTCACGGTCAACAGAATGCGTTTCATTGTGCCAGATATCACCAGCAGACCCAGCACAAACAGCAGGTGATCGAGACCAATCAGTATATGTTCGATACCCAGCACTGTGTAGACAAAAGATACCTCCAGGGGACCGGGAGCCGGTTCCACTTCCCAGCTGGTTTCCGAAGGCGTCAGCATCATGTTGCGTGAGGCACCATCCAGAAAATTCAGCCTGAAATAGGTTGCCAGTGAAGGGTTGGCCTGCGGGTAAACCAGGGAAAAGCTTTCGCCTTCCAGTCCACCCGGACAGCTCCAGATATTGTTACCAGTCTGCGCAGTGGTGCTGCAATGCTCAGGCCACACTAACATGGGAAAGTTATTGGTCGGCAAAACAGGCGGCACCCTGACTGTGCCAAAAAAAACATCCGGCGCTTGTTCATTCAGGGTAACGACCACGGGGCGGGCATCGTGTGCCAGTGAGACTGAGGGAAGCCAGACGACGAGAGAAACCAGGAGGAAGAGTCGCTGCAACATCAAATCTCTTCTACCCGTAGTTCATATTTTTCAATCAGATTATCTTCAGCGGCCCGCCGGGAAAGATATTGTTGCTCAATCTGGTAGTCATCCAGGATTCGCTCACGCATATCGGAAAAGTCCGGCAGCATGGCCGGATTGCGATTACTTAACAGCACCAGGTGAAAACCAAAATCCGTCTCAACCGGACCCGCCCAACTGCTGTCATCCGGCGTCAGCGTATCCAGCCAGTCAGCAAAGGCATCATTAAAATTATTGCGGATAAAATCTCGAGAACGTCGTACGTAATTCTGTAGATACGGGAAAGTATCACCATACTCGGATGCGCCCAGAAAGGTGACATTGTTTTCGCGTAGCTGCTGCAAAAGTTCTGCTGCCCTTTGCTGCCCCGCCTCGCTGTGCTCGGGATCATTGATGAAAACATGGGTAAAGGTATAGGAAGCCGGACGCCGGTAGACATTGGCATTATCCTGATAATACTGCTGCAAGATTGCCTCATCCGGAGCAGACATGACGCTAACGGCATCCTGCAAGAGAAACTGCAATTTTTCCACCATCCTCAGCTTGATGTTGTAATCACCTTCATCCATGCCCATGGTCAGCGCCTCCCGGTAAAGCGCTTCTTCGCGGTAATAGTCATTGATCAGTAACTGCAGCTGCTCCTGCGACATGGCGTCCAGTTGCTCGGCAAACAGTTCTTCATTAAAGGCATTAGCACGGTACTGCATAAAACTGAGCAGTTCTGCCCTGCCGACAGAAATGACCCCGGCATCATCAACTGCCTCTTCGGAGCCGGTGAAGGCGTACAGAAGAAACAGTAGCAAGCCGAAAAGCCAGAAATGCAGCAGAGGTTGTTTGGCAAACTTTTGCATAAGATTTCTTTGCTATAAATTGCTAGGCATTATAGGTAATTTATTTTTATCATCGCAATGCAACAAGATAACACTTGTCTGGTCTAATCTTCTGTATAAGGACTATGAAAAAACTCATCTACATCTTCACCGGTCTGATCTCGCTGTTTTTTGCTCTGGTCATTATTGCCCTCGTTTTTCTGATCAATCTGGACCTGAATGAGCATAAACAGTGGCTCAGCGAGCAGTTTTACAAGCAAACCGGGCGCAATCTCAGCATCAATGGTGAGATTCAAAGCTCACTTTATCCCTGGCTGGGTATCCAGGTAGAAGGTCTGGAAATCAGCAATCCAGCCGGTTTCAGTGAAAATGCTTTCCTGCAAAGTGATTTTGCCGCCCTACGGCTTCGCTTGATGCCCCTGCTGAACAATGATGTCGAAATTGACACCATGGTTCTGCGCGGCACCACGCTAAATCTTGAGGTTGATGACGCAGGCAACAATAACTGGCGCTTCAGCGACCCGAATGCTGAAGTGCCCCAGGATGAACCCGAACCGGATGACCCCAGTCCGGCCTTCAATCAGTTGATCATCGGCGGTGTGCAGATTGACGATGTCCTGATCAACTATGTCAATCAGCAAAGTGATCAGCGTATCAGTGCCAGCAATATAAACCTGCAGATTCCGGCACTGGTCTATGGTGATCCACTGGATATCAACCTGAGCCTGCAGCTGAGCGCCAATCAACCTGCCCTGCAGAGTGAGCTGAATCTGAGTGCCACGGCGAACTACGATCTGGATAACAACAATTATGCGCTGAACGATCTGGTAGTGGATTTTCTCGATAGTCGCCTGCTGGCCAGCATCAGCAACAATGATGGCAACATCAGAGCCACTATGGATTTTAACACTGAGCGTAGCGGTGAAATTCTGGCGCTGCTGGGTCAGGCAGAACTGGCTGAGCAGATTCAAAGCATCCACTTGAACCTGCAGGCCAATGGTGATGAAGCGGCTGTTGATCTGGACAATCTATCGCTGACTCTGCAACTGAGCGATGCCACACTCAGTGAAAGCAGTACGCTCACTCTTCAGGCAGATGGCACACTTGATCTGCTGCGCGAAAATATTTTCATTTCTGCCTTTACACTGGATGCCCTGGGCCTGAGTGCAAACGGCCAGTTAGGCATTAATAATTACAGCAGTGATCCAGGAGTGAACGGGCAATTCAACCTGTCTGCTTTTGACCCTGGCCGTCTGGCGCAGCTACTTGCTATCGATCTGCCCGCTACCCGTGATAGCAGTGTTCTGCAGACACTGGCCCTGTCCAGCGCTTTCAGTGTCGACAGCAATTCACTTGCGCTGGATAACCTGAACCTGCAACTCGATGACAGCCAGTTTAACGGTGAGCTGGGCATCAGTAACTTTTCCGCTCCCGTTTATACCTTTGCACTGGAGCTTTCTGCCATTGATCTGGATCGCTACCTGCCGCCCGAATCCGCTCAGGGCAATCAGAGCGGCAGCACTGAAAGCAGCGAGCTTCCCCTGGATGCACTGCGCGCCCTGCAGGCCGAAGGGACCCTCAGGATCGGCGAATTACAGACCACGGGTCTGAATCTGGCCAATGTTCTGCTCAGTGTGAATGCCAGCGGAGGCTTGATTGCCCTTGCTCCTGTGCAGGCCGAGCTTTACCAGGGCAGCTATAACGGCTCTCTCACTCTGGATGCACGTTCGGCAAGTCCTGCCTTTAGCCTGCAATCACAGTTGCAAAACATCAACCTGGAACCCATCTCCACGGATTTCATGGGCGCCTCCTATCTGAGCGGACAGGGCTCAATCAACCTGAGCCTCAGTGGCAGCGGTATCAGCAGCCGTGAAATTCTGAGTGCCCTGAACGGCAGTGCCGACATGGCTGTCAGTGACGGCATTTTTTACGGGGTCGATGTCGGCTCGGTACTGGCACAACTGGAAACCATGATCCAGAGTCGACGACTGGTCAATCTTAATCGTGGCGAACAGACCAGCTTCAATGATCTCAGTGCCAGTCTCCGTATTGATGACGGTATAGCCCGCAGCGAGAACCTGTTTATTCAGGCAGCCGGCTTCAATATCCAGGGCAGCGGCATGCTGGCCAATTTGCAGGACAACAGCCTGGATTTTAATTTGCTGGCGGCGGTAAATCCCGCCAGTGCCAGTCTGGAAAGCCAGCAATATGATATCGGGGGCTATTCCCTGCCTATCAGCTGTACTGGCAGTATCAGTGCTCCCCGCTGCCTGCCCGATATTGACAGTATTTTTTCGCAGGCCCTGGGATCAGCCATTCAGGAGGGTGTCGGGGACCTCCTGCAACGCGTGCTGGGTAACGATGCCCAGGAGCCGAATCCCGATGAGGAGCAAAGACCACAGAACGAGGACGAAAACACCAGCCCGGAACAGCAGCTTTTCAATCGCGCCCTGGAGCGACTGTTTCAATAGCCAAGTCGTGAGGCAGTTCGCAGATCCTCATGGATTTACGGCCTTTGAACTTTTATAATCAGCACTCCTTCACATTCCCGAACTCCCTGAAACGGAGAAAAAATGCAGTACTTTTCTGCTCAATTAGCCAGGATACTCTTCCTGTTGTTATTAATTTTGGCAGCTCCCGCCCTGCAGGCGCAGGAGGATGAAGATGATTTTTTCTTCTCTGACGAGGAAATGCTGGAAGATGAGATCGCTGATCCCTTTGAAGGACTCAATCGCATCAGTTTTGCTGTCAATGACAGACTTTACCGAATCCTACTAAGCCCGGTAGTCAAAACCTATCGCCTGATTCCGGCACCAGTCCGGGTGTACATTTCCAATTTCTACGAGAACCTGACCGCCCCCGTTTCCTCCATTAACGCGCTGCTGCAACTGGATTTGCCCAATGCCGGTTCAGAAATTTCGCGCTTTGGCATCAACTCCACCATCGGCATACTGGGCCTGTTTGACCCGGCCACCCTGATGGGCATTGAACAGGACCGGGAAGATTTCGGCCAGACACTCGGACGCTGGGGCTTCGGCCATGGTTTTTATCTGGTAGTCCCGGTTATGGGCTTTTCCAGTTTGCGCGACTTTGGTGGACGTGCAGCGGGCTCCTTTCTGAATCCTATCAACCATATCTGGGACCCGGAAGTGGAAGAGTGGCTGCTCTACCATACCCTGGATGAAGTGAACGATTTCTCCTTCGATGTGGATGCCTACACGTCTTTGTATGACAGTGCCCTGGACCCCTACATTTTCTTCCGCAGTGCCTATGTGCAGAACCGTGCCGGCGCAGTAGAACAATAAGCCATTAAGCCTGCAGTCAGTTTACTGTTTATACTATTAACACTGAGATTTAACGAATGACACAAGAGAGAGCAATCATGAAAGCAATCTTGACCTTACGCACAGTTTGCCTGGGATTTATCCTGGGTATCGGCCTGTCAGTACCCGCGATAGCACAGTACGAAACCCCATCCGTGACGGTACAGGGTATGCTGGATGAGGTGTTTAACATACTGCGCGCTCCCGATTTTGACATTGAAACCGACAAAATGCGTATTGATGCGGCTGTCAGTGACGCCTTTGACCCGAATACCATTGCCCAGAGCGCACTGGCAGCGTCCTACCGTGATCTCAGTCGGGAGCAGCGAGCGGAATTTGAAGATATCTTTTTCCGCATTCTCAAGGATACCTATCTGGAGCGTCTGGATGCTTACACCGATGAAACCGTTGAGGTAAGGGGCGAAAGCATTGAGGCTCCCCGTGCCACCGTGGAAACCGTGGTGAATACCACCAATTCACAGATTGCGGTGAACTACAGCCTGCGACAGCGCGAAAATGGCTGGTTTATCTACGACATCATCGTTGAGGACGTCAGTTTGCTGAGCTCCTACCGCTCCACCTATCGTAGCATCATCCGCCGAGATGGTATTGAAGCCCTGTTCGAAGAGTTACGCACCCAGGCAGCTGGCCTTGAGTAAGCTGCCCAAGTTCATGTTATAATCCGCGCCCAACTCCTTGAGCGTGATGACATCTAATTCTGATCCATGGCCAGTACCACTCTTAGCCTCAAAAGCCTGCGCGACAGCAATACCCTAAAATCCGAAATCAGCAAGCTGGAATCCGAGAAAAAGGACCTGCTCGGCAAGCTCGAGCGTGAGCAGAAGCTGGTCAAAAAGCTGCAGGATGATCTGGTCAGCCAGAAAAAGGATTTCGAGCATCTGGAAAAGCAGTTTGACCATTTCGCCGGCATCGAAGCGGATTTTGAGGCCCTGCAACAGGAAATTCAGTTGGAGAGACTGGAAAACCTGCTCAGCAAGGACAAGGTCGAGAACCAGAGTTCTTCCGCTATCAAAAAAGCCCGTGAAGAAATAAAAGTACTCCAGCAGGAACTCAAAGATCTGAAACAGCTGGATCCGCAGCGTCTCAAACGTCAGGTTGTTGACCTGAAAAAGAAAAATGCCGGCCAGGCGAAAGAAAACAAAACCGTAAATGCTGCACTGGTCTCAGCCCGCAAGGAGCTGAAGGAAACCAGTACAGAAAAAGAGCGTCTTGAGAAGGAACTGGAACAGACCCTGAATGAGCAGCACGCCTTCTGGCAGTCTGAGGATGAGCAATGGGCCCTGTTTGAAACAGGTCTGCTGCTCAAGGGTGAATCCCTTGCAGCAGATGAAAAAATGAACCGCATCCGTTGCCTGAATAGGAACACCGGCACCTCCTTCCTCAGCAAGGCACTCATCGAAAAAGGCAAAGACAAGGATCAAGTCAGCTGGTTCACGGATGCAGATATTCCGGATGAGGTTTCCATCGAGGCAGGTAAACGCCTCAAGGCCATTGCTGCCGAATCTGAAGAAGACGATTAAAACCTTTTCACTTCCCCCTGCCACCCCGTTATCATCGGGCACATGAAACTGGAAATGATCTGTACCGGTGAAGAGGTTCTTGCCGGACAAATAGTCGATACCAATGCTGCCTGGTTTGCCGACACCATGATGAATCATGGTATTGAGCTGCAACGCAGGGTCACTGTTGGTGACCGCATGCAGGACCTGGTCGACATCTTCACGGAATGCAGCCAACGGGCAGACCTGATTCTGGTCAATGGTGGCCTGGGCCCCACCTCTGATGATCTATCAGCTGAAGCTGCCGCACTGGCTCTGGGTGAAGAACTGCATGAAGATATCCAGTGGCGAGAGCATCTGGAAGACTGGTACCGTGAGCAGGGTCGTGAGTTTCCGAAAAGCAATCTTAAACAGTGCCTGCTGCCTACCTCGGCAGTTCGTGTTGATAACCCCAAAGGCACGGCTCCTGGTTTTCGTATCAAGCTCAATCAGGCCTGGCTGTTTTTTACACCAGGGGTGCCGGTTGAATTCAAAAGCATGGTGGAAGAACAGTTCATTCCTTTTCTGCAACAGGAATTCACCAGCGCTCAATCCACCCGTTTACACAAACTGCTGACGCTGGGGCATGGGGAATCCGTACTCGCCGATAAACTGACAGCTCTCACCATTCCACCGAATATTACTCTGGGTTATCGACCATCGCCGCCCCATGTGGAAATCAAGGTTTTTGCCCGTGGAGAACAAGCCATCGGGCAACTGGACGGTTTTGTCCATGAGATTAAAACGTTATTGGGCAGCGCCATAGTGACAGAGAACTGCCCCTCGATTGCTCAGTGTGTGCATGAACTTCTGTTGCAAAGTAACAAGACTCTCAGCATAGCGGAATCCTGTACCGGCGGTATGCTGAGTTCACAACTGGTGGAATTTGCCGGCTCTTCCAAGTACCTGCAACAATCACTGGTCACCTATTCCAACCAAAGCAAGCAGCAGATACTGGGTATCCCGGAAGCAAGTCTGGCTGAACACGGCGCCGTTTCCCTGGAAACTGTCATCGCCATGGCAGAAAGTGTACGGTCGCTGGCCAATAGCGATTATGGCCTGGCCACCAGCGGTATCGCCGGGCCGGATGGAGGTAGCGAAGAGAAACCGGTCGGCACCATCTGCCTTGCAGTCGCAGACAGAAAGGGCTGTCGAGCACAAATGATTCATCTGCCCAATCGTTCACGCACACTGGTTCGGGTATTGAGTTGTGCAGTGGCTCTGGACATGCTCAGACGCACCATTTTGAATCAGGAATCTATTGTTTCCTATTCCTCTATTCCTGCCTCTAAAATAATCTAATGTGTTGTTGATAACGGTAATCAACCATTAAATCCTTGCTGCCCCTGTGCCACAGGGTCTCTAGGACAAATTTGCCAGAAGCTACTGCGTACTAAGCGGAATCCCCCTGGGATGCAGACTCACTTTCCTCCATCACGATGGACAAGCCTCGCCGCAGATACTGCGTGGAAATACTGATTTCCGCCAGAAAACTGAGCAGGCCAATTGCCAGCAAGATCATGGCCCAGATAAACAAAAGCCCGACGGTGAGGGCAATATCCAGACGGATGTACTCTCCAATGAAGATGGCAATAATTACAAAACAGACGCTCAAGGCAGAAGTGGCACAGAGCCAGATGGCCCAGTTTATCAATCGGACCCGACGCCAGAGGCTTCTGGATTCACTTTCAAGTCGGGGACGAACTGACAGGTACCTGCTTTGTCCCATCTGGATTTCCAGTACGCGTGCCCGATCGACAATGCGACCCAGCCTCGCAGACAGGACATTGAGAAAACCGGCAATGCCCGCCAGCAGGAATACCGGCGCGACAGCTATCTGGATGGTGGCGGCGATTCCGATGACACTGCTTAATGGTTCCATGATGCTTGAATCCTGCACATTGCCAAGCTCAAATCTGCTAGACTGGCCTGAGGTTTACTGGTGACTCTTTTATGACTGATTTTAACTTTCCTTCGCGCTGGCCTCCACAGAATCCCGATCGATTACAGCTGTATTCCCTGAACACACCCAATGGGCAAAAAGTCAGTTTGTGCCTGGAGGAAATGGGCCTGGCGTACGACGCCCATCTTGTTCATATCGGCAAAGGTGATCAGCATGATCCCGAGTACCTGCTGATCAATCCCAATGGCAAAATTCCCAGCCTGGTCGACCCAAACGGTCCGGATGGAAAACCCATTGCCCTGATGGAAAGCATTGTCATCCTGATTTACCTGGCTGAACTGAGCGGCACATTGCTCCCGAAAGAGACCAGACAACGCTTTGAGCACCTGCAATGGCTGACATTCCAGGCGGCGCACATTGGCCCCATGTTTGGCCAGTTTGGACACTTTTATGTCTATGCCAAAGACAAGACCAGTGACAGCTATTCACTGGATCGCTATACCCAGGAAACCAGGCGACTTCTGCAGGTGCTGGAAGACCGCCTGCAACACCGGGAATTTATCATGGGCGACTACAGCATCGTGGATATCGCCATCATGCCCTGGGTGGCATGCCTCTCGGGTTATTACCAGGCCAGTGAACAGCTGGGTATGGGTGATTTTGAACGGGTACTGACCTGGCAGGAAAACATTTGCAGCCGAAAAGCCTGGCAGACAGGCAAGGATGTCTGCGCACCCTGAGCTTTACTCTCAGAACGGCTCAGGACAAGGCGTTAATCCATTCCCATTGGAATCGACAGATCCGGCACCGGTCCGGTGAAACCCTCGGGACCAACCCAGAGCTGCCCCATCATGCCAACCCGGGCATGATCCAGAATGTGGCAATGGTACATCCACATACCAGGACGTCCTTCAAAGTACACGGCAATTTTCACCGTTCCTCCATCAGGTACATCGACGGTATCTTTCCACTCGGGCACCCGGTTTTCATCCAGCACCTGGAAGAAATAGCCATGCAGGTGGAAAGGATGGTTGAAACCTGAATTGTTAATCAGGGTCCAGACGTGCGTTTCACCTACGCGCGCCACCAACGGCTCCATATTCCAGTAAGGAATGCCGTTAAAGCCCATGATCACGTTACGGATGCCATCGCCCATCCCAATAGTCATTTCCAGTTCTTTTTCAATGACCTCACCACTGAGATCAATCGGCTCAATCGTCCGCAGGTTTTCTGGAATTGCCATCGGTTCAACTGCTGGCAGATCAACTGTCTCGACATACATCAGGTCTTCCGGTCGGCGCTCGGTACCAAAACCACGATTGACACTGCCCAGCCGCATGAGGGCTGTACCCGGATCATTGATCGGAGTAAACACGAAGTCGCCACGCTCAGCCGGCGTCAGGATAAATCGCGGCGCGCTTTCCGAGCGACCGGCCAGACCGTTATCGCCACCAATACGCGTCATGATATGCCCCCGCAGACCGATCGGCACATAACGGGTTCGCGAAGCATTGATGATGCGCCAGCGCTGTTGTTTGCCCTTGCGCACCTTGAGTGTCGGCATGACCTTGCCATTGACCAGGATGGTGGTGCCTTCACGACCAAAGAGATCACCAAAATCACCGCCATTATTGGGCGGTAAAAAGACACCTGCTTCATCGAGGCTCATGTCGGAGATAACCATGATCAGATCATCGCCAAATTCCTCCGGATCATTGGGGTCTTCAACAACGATGGGGCCATACATGCCCCAACCCACCTGGGCTGCAGAATTCACATGCGGGTGATACCAATAAGAACCGGCATCATCGACGACGAATTCATAGCGGAATTCTCCATCGACAGGAACCGGCGGCTGGGTCACACCGGGCACCCCGTCCATCTGGTTCGGCACACGCAAACCGTGCCAGTGAATGGTGGTCGACTCCGGCAGGGAATTTTTGAAATGCACGATAACGGTGTCGCCGACCTTGGCCTTGATCAGGGGCCCAGGCAGGGTGCCCCCATAGGTCCATACCGGGGTGATAATGCCATCCAGTACTTCAATATTGGCAATCTGTGCCTCAAGTTCAATTTCCAGGATATTCGGATCAGGGTTCAAGTCTTCCGGAATGGTCAGAGCCAGTTCATCGGCCCAGCCTTCCGGCTGTTCCACATCCATGGCCGTCAAGGTAGTTTGCGCCTGTATCTGCAAGACTGACAGGAACGCCAGCAATGCTAAATTTTTAACCCATGTATTCATGTCACTCCCTCTGTTTATGGCCTCAGGCTATCATAAAATGTATTTCAAATACATGATTAATCCCCAGCCTGTATCCTACCCTGCCGCTTTTAACCCTACCTTGAGATACAGCAAGAATTGTCAGGTAATTCGGCAACGATAATGGCAAGATAATCCCATGACTGATTCTAACAAGCCAAAGCCCGGTCAAGCCAGATACGCACAGCGCATGCAGGCTGTGCTGGATTTTATCGACAGCCACCTTAAACAGGGTCTGAATCTTGCTGTCGTGGCTGCCCGGGCGCATTTCTCACCCTTCCATTTTCACCGCCAGTTCCGCACTTTCACCGGTATGCCGCTCATGCGACTTATCCAACTTTTGCGTCTGAAACAGGCCTCTAGGCAACTGGCCTTATCCCCTGAAAAAAGTATTGCTGAAGTTGCGCTTGATTGGGGTTTTGATAGCCCTGAATCCTTCAGCCGCAGCTTTAAAAACCACTTAAAGGTGAGCCCCAGCGCCTTCCGAAAGGAGCCAGACTGGCAACACTGGAAACAACTGTTTAGCCTTCCCACCCTGACATGGAGTAAGCCTATGGACGTGAAAATTGTCGATTTTCCGGAAACCAGGATTGCTGCACTGGAGCATCATGGCCCCGAGCACCAGATATACACCAGTGTAAAAAAATTTATTGAATGGCGTCAGGCTAATGGCATCAGCCCTGAAAAAGGGGCAAGCTTTGGCCTGCATTACAGCGATCCGGCCAGCACCCTGCCGGAAGACTATCATCAGGATATTGCGGTTTCAGTTGAAGTACCCATAGCAGAAAATCCGCAGGGTGTTGTCAACAAAGTGATCCCAGCCGGCCGCTGTGCCATGCTGCGGCATTTTGGCTCCAGGGAACATATTCCCGCTGGCGACTATTTGTACCGCGAATGGCTACCCCAAAGTGGGGAGGAACTGCGCGATTTTCCCTTTTTCTTTCATTACGTCAATGTGGGCCCTGATCTTAAAGATTCTGAAATGATCACTGACTTATATTTGCCTATCAAATAAACTTAAGGCTGAAATACCTGTTTTAGTCGAAATAGCCTGTCAAACAAGCCGGACCTTTTATGAACGCAAGTGAGGTTGAAATTGTTGAATTCCCGGAAACCCGGGTGGCAGCTCTACGCCATTTCGGCCCCAGATACCGGCTACATGAAACCCTGCAACGCTTTATCGAATGGCGTATCGAAAACAGTATCGGCCCCAAACAGGGCCGCACCTTTGCCCTGCACTATACCGACCCGCAGAAAAAAAATGACCCGAATTTTTGTATGGACATCAGTGTTTCAGTGCCGGAGCCGGTCAAGGAAAACCACTGGGGCGTGCGCACCATGACCCTGCCAGCCGGCTTGTGTGCAAAAATCTCACACAAAGGGCAACGCGATGACATTCCCGAAGCCACTTATCTGGCGAAGGACTGGTTACCCGACAGCGGGTACCTGCTTCGCACGAATTGCCCGTTTATCTTCCATTACCTCAATATCGGGCCCCTGGAAGCTGGTCAGCCACTGCTGACTGACCTTTACCTGCCTATCAGGAAACCCGACTAAAGAAAGGCCTATTCCAATCACACTCTGATTGTGGGCGTTTCGCGAAAACCAGGTTTGGCCATTAAAAACTGTGCCGTGTGAATCACCCGCTCACGGAAACCGCCTTCACAAAAACACAGGTAGTACTCCCACATGCGGATGAAGTTATCGTCAGCACCAAGTTGCCTGACTTTTTCCAGTTGCGTCATAAAGCGCTGACGCCAGTGCATTAGCGTCGTGGCATAATCCCGAGTGATGTCTTCCAGGCCAATTAATTGCATATCAGTATCTTCAGAAAGATGCTGGGCAATAATGGCATTACTTGGAAGTTGTCCTCCCGGAAAGATATAGCGTTTTATGAAATCAATGGAATTAACCGAAGACTGATAGCGCTGATCACTGATGGTAATCGCCTGTATCAGCATCAAGCCGTCATTTTTCAGCAAGGCATTACACTTGCTGAAATACTGCTGGTAATAACGGCTACCAACAGCTTCGATCATCTCCACGGAAACAAGTTTGTCGTACTGGCCTTCAATTTCCCTGTAGTCTTTCAGCAATAAAGTGACTCTATCTGAAAGACCTTCACGCTCTACCCATGCACGGGCATATTCATACTGTTCCTGTGAAAGGGTTGTCGTCGTCACCCGGCAGCCATGGTTTTTGGCTGCATAAATGGCCAGGCCTCCCCAACCAGTACCAATTTCCAGTAAATGATCATCTTGCTCAAGTTGCAAGCGCTCACAGATATGTTGAAACTTCTGCAAGGAAGCCTGGTGAAGACTTTGACCCTCATCCTGAAAGATAGCGGCTGAATAGGCCATGGTTTCATCCAGAAACAGTTTGAAAAAGTCATTGCTGAGATCGTAATGCGCCGCAATATTTTTTCGAGCCTGCTTGAGCGTATTGTTTCTGGACCAGTGTAAAAACCAACCGATAGCGGAGCGCCACCAGCCCTGCATTCCGTTGATGTTATCAAGTTCCTGCATATTTCTGACAAACAGTTGAATCACATTCAGGAGCTGTGGCGAATACCAGTAGCCCAGCATATAGGCTTCTCCCGCTCCGATATCCCCATTTTTAAACATCAGGGAATAAGCCCTGGAGTCCCTAACGATTACCCGGGCTACCATCGAATCTGCACGCGTGTCACCAAACACAGTTTCATGGCCATCTTCTTCGATGAGCAGGCGCCCATGTTTAATATTTTGCAGGCTCGCATGCACTGCCTGACGCGCCAAACCTGCCAACAAGGGCATTGACCCAGCCTGTTTTGCCGGTGCTAAAGCTGAAACTCTCAAGGTTCTACTCCTTTTAATTTATCAGGTGTTTTACGTTTGGATTTGGGATGGGGGAAGAAAGGGACTTTTTTCATCCACAACTTTAATGCCTGCCAGTAAATTGCTCCCACAACTTTCAGCGTCATCAGGGGATAACGCCATAAAATAGTCCGCATGGCATGAGCACTGGGTTCAAGATAGTGAAGATGAAGACCGGCAAAAAACTGCTTTTCCTCATCAATAAAGGATGAAAGGTATATCTTGAGTTGCTCGCCAGGCTTGTCGCAACTCCACTGATATCGCATATTCATGGGCATGAAAGGAGACACATGGTGTTGCTTGCTGAAACTTTTATTTAGCAGCTTGTCATCTGTTACCGGTATCACATAGGCATGCCGTTCTGACCAGGGTGTATTGGTCACCTCAGCCAAAATAAACTGCAACTGGTCTTCCTCGTCATAACAGTAATAACAGGATATGGGGTTATTGATATAACCGAAGTATCGGCAGTTGCACAGCAAACAGATTCTGCCTCGGGGTCGCTGCCCTGTTTGCGTTTCCACCGTTCTTCTTACCGCTTCGTCCAACTCCAGCTCAGGGTCACCGTGAAAATCACTGCGTTGAAAACTGGCAAGGTTAAAACGATTTACCGACCATAGCCCCGAACGTGCAAACAGGCTGTCAATTTCACTGAGATCAATGAACATCATGAAAACCCGATAGTGAAACTCATGTCGTACGGGCTGTAATCGACAGTGAGTGACTATCCCCTCATAGATTGCACTGTGTTTGATCGAATCAGACATCTTCAGGCCGCTCTGGAAACGTTTCGCATATCTTGCGAGTTGAGTTTCTCGGCAATTCGCTTTGCACTCCAAACGCCATCTTCATGAAAGCCATTTCGCCAATAGGCACCACAGAACCAGGTATTTCTTTTGCCATTGATCTGTTCCCAGCGCTGCTGCGCATTGATGCCTTTAGTGGTAAACACGGGGTGATCATAGTGATAAATGCCGATTATCTTGTCCGGATTAATCCGCGCGGTACTATTGAGGCTCACGCAGTAAGTCTGCTCGGAAACAATTCCCTGCAAAATGTTCATGTTATAGCTCAGGCGTGGTATTTCATTATCCTCACCCAATTGAACATTCCAGCTTGACCAGCAACGCCTGTTCTGTGGCAACAGGCTTGTATCGGTATGCAATACCACTTCATTTTTTGAATACGGAATCGCACTGAGTATTTCTGCTTCCAGTGGCCCGGGATCAGCCAGGCAAGCCAGCGCCTGATCACTGTGGCAGGCAAAAATGGCATGATCGAAAGTCTCTTCGCCAGAATCTGTCTTAAGAGTCACATAGGAACCAGTAATATTTCTATCGACCGATAAGACCGGTGTATTCAAACGGATATTATCCTTATATTTTTCTGTCAGAGGCTTGATGTAGGCTTGAGAGCCGCCTTGTATAACCTTCCACTGTGGACGCTCACGAATATTCAACAACCCATGATTGCGGAAAAAGCGGACAAAAAACTCCAATGGCATTTTAAGCATGTCGCTTTGTCGACAGGACCAGATAGCCGCCCCCATTGGCACGATGTAGTAGTCAATAAAACGTTTAGAATAATTGAAGGCTTTCAAATATGCACCCAGAGTCATTAAAGATACTGATTGAGAAGTCTGAATGTCTTTTTCTACACCGCGGTTAAAACGCAGAATATCCCGCAGCATCCTCATATGGGCTGCGGACAATATATTTTTACGTTGAGCGAACAGAGTATTCAGATTTGTCCCGGCATATTCCAGGCCGCTAAGCGTGTCACTCACGCTAAAACTCATTTCTGTGTTCTGACTGGTCACCTTGAGTTCATTCAACAACTCTATAAAGTTAGGGTAGGTCCAGTCATTGAAGACGATAAAGCCTGTATCGACAGCCAGTTTCCTTCCCTTGTCCTCTAGGTTAATCGTGGCGGTATGACCACCGAGTCTGGGGCCTGCTTCAAACAGCGTGACCTGGTGTTTATTTGCCAGATAGTAGGCAGCAGCCATGCCCGATATGCCACTACCGATAATTGCAATTTTCATGTAGCTGAATCTCCTGTGCGCCGCAGGCGGGGTATTATGGCGCGGTACCAGAGGCCCTGCAGCCGTGAAAAAACCTTGAGAACAATATGTAGACGCCAGGGAAAATTTATCCTGAAAGGCCTTTTTTCAATGTTTTTCAGGATTGCGTTCGCGGCTACATCAACTGTCTGAATAAAAGGCATCGGGAAATCATTGCTGGCAGTCATCGGCGTCTCCACAAAACCCAAATAAACCGCAATCACATCAATTTCTTGGCCAATATCGGCCCGAAGTGAATCCAGGAAATAGGCCATGGCTGCTTTTGAAGCGCCATAGGCTTCAGCTCTGGGAAAGCCAAGATAGGAACTCATGGAACACAGGCCTGCGATGAAGGGTTTGCCGCCCGTTCGACCCATGGCCCGCTTTAATAAGGGGTAGGCAGCTGCACAACTATTAACCGTACCCTGAAAATTAACTGCCATGTGGCGCCCAAACGAAGGCAGATTAAAATCCGGCAAATCAATATATTCGCAGTGTCCGGCACATAAGATGATGCCATCCAGGTAGTCCAGTTCTGGCGCCTGTTTGTCAAACAGGCTCTGCATTGAATCACTATCGGACACATCGCAGGCCAGGACCCGAATCTGCTCAGGATAGTTCAGCGCCAGAGCCTGAAGTGCCTCATGGTTGCGACTGCTGACAATCAGCTCATGCCCCTGCTTTGCCAATTTATCTACCAGCGCCTTGCCTATCCCCGAACTGGCACCCGTAATCCAATATCGTTTGCTGGAAACTGCTGGCATAAGCTAGCTACCCAGGCGCTGTTTAAGGAAACGGGTGGCAGCACCTAAAACAGGCACATGTTCATAGATAAGCGCCCCGAGGTCATAACAGTCCTCATGGTAAAACACCTTGTTGGTAAATTTCAAAAGGCTCAAGCCCCTGACCAGAACTGGTTTTCCGCTGTTGAGCCGTGGATGGATAAAGCTCATTTCCCAGCTTAGACAGGCGCTGTCCACGCCCTGCAGCTTGTCAATGTAGCGCATTTCATAGGCCTGCATATTGCTCGCAAGGCTCTTGAAATAGGCTTTCAGTGCAAGGCTGCCCTCAAGACGGTGGATCGGGTCAATAAACTCAACATCTCGGGTATACAAATCATCGATCTGCGGTATGCTATCCCGCGAAAAATTACTGTAGAAATCCATGATTCTGGGGATTATCTCCCCAGATGGATCCGGTAAAGGCATTTTGGCAACCTTGCTCATGTGAAAGACCTCTTGCATGTTTGCATATTGGTACGCAGATGCATTAATTTTGGATTACCCTAACTAAAAGTGATCCGCTTACTACTGCTTCACGTAATAGTCGATACATCATGTTTACGTGAAACCAGATGAGCAGATACATGTCACAAGTTATGACTAAAACTGATCAGGAATCAAATCAATCTGCTCACTGGAATGATCTGGTACAGACTGTCGCACGAGACAGAGACCGCTCGGCTTTTCAGGCGCTGTTCACACACTTTGCACCTTTGGTCAAAGCCTATGCATACAAGGTCTCGGATCTGGCCCAGGCAGAAGCACTGGCTGAAGAGCTGGTCCAGGAAACCATGATTAAAGTCTGGCTTAAAGCCGATACGTTTAATGCGGAAAAATCGGCTGCCGGAACCTGGATCTTCACCATCGCCAGAAATACCCGAATTGATCTGCTGCGGAAATATGCCCGACAGTGGGAGAACGATAAGGAGGAGTTTGATGAAAGCAAACTCAGTGCAGATGATATCTGGATGCATCAGCAAAATGATGTACTGGAAAATGTCAGCGAGCAGCAGCAACAGGAAAAACTCCTGGCATCCTTCAAGGTTCTTTCTGAAGACCAGGCCTCAATCGTGAGGGCCATTTTTATTGAAGGCAAGTCTCACACTGAAGCAGCTGCCACTTTCGGACTGCCGCTTGGAACTGTGAAATCCCGGGTCAGGCTTGCACTACAAAAACTTAAGCTCAATATTGATGTTTAAATAAATGCCTATGACTAAATATCATCCTGAAACCCGTTTTATCACTGATTATGCTGCCGGCAGTTTGCCGAGTTCACAGGCGCTGTGTGTGTCTGCTCATCTGCATTACTGTGGAGAATGTCGAGCAAAAGTGGAACAGCTAAATACCCTGGGCGCTTTGATTTTCGATGACCTGGAGCCACAGGAACCAAGCCAAAGTTTCTCCTCACTGATGGAGAGAATTGATGCCATGCCTGATATTGAGCAAAAACAGGAACCTTTACGGTCCTCAGACAATATTAAGCGTTCAGGCAACTTGCCAGCTGCCTTGCAGAAACTGACCCGAGGAGACCTGGCATCACTGCAGTGGAAAAACATCGGAAAATATTTCAGTTATTCTGAGCTTGAGCTGGGCGACAGACATCGCGAAACTTCACTTTTAAATATCAAGGCAGGTGGCAATGTCCCAAGACATCGTCACAGGGGCGATGAAATTACCGTTGTGCTGAAGGGAAGCTTTTCTGACCAGGATGATCATTATCAAACCGGTGACTTTATCGTTCGAACGCAAGGTGAAATCCACAGCCCTGTGGCAGCACAGGATGAGGACTGCCTGTGCCTTTCAACATTAGAGGCCCCCATACAGATGACAAACTGGCTGTACCGGCTGCTTATGCCCCTCGTAAGAGGAACGGCCCATGCCAGTTAAATCATGCTTTGTATTTAAACGCCGCCAACGCCCTTTCACGTGAAAACTTGAGCTCGACCAGTGGCTCCCAATAATCTGCCTCCAGTTTCGCCGGATCATGGATACTGCTGGCGGATTCGTTTCGCAAGCCTGGAATATAGTTTTTGATAAATTCCCCCTGCGGGTCGAAGCGTTCAGATTGCCGGATAGGATTAAATATTCTGAAATAAGGCGCTGCATCCGTTCCAGTTGAGGCGCTCCACTGCCAGCCTCCGTTATTGGAGGAAAAATCGCCATCTACCAAATGCTGCATAAACCAGCGCTCTCCCCAGCGCCAGTCAATCAGCAGGTTCTTGCTGAGAAACATGGCTACAAGCATGCGTAACCTGTTGTGCATCCAGCCAGTCGCCAGTAACTGTTTCATGGCAGCGTCAATCAGGGGAAAACCGGTTTCACCCTGGCTCCAGCGGGAAAAATCATCCTCATCACTGCGCCACTGAATGTTGGTATAGGCAGGATTCCAGGCCTGGTGTTTGCATACATGTGGATAGTGCCAAACGACATACTGGTAAAAATCACGCCACAGCAGTTCATTGCACCAGCTGCGAACCGAAGCGTTGCTGCCGCTGTCCAGTGCCTGTTTCCAGCATTGCCGGACCGAAATCACGCCGGCATTCAGATAAGGCGACAGAGTACTGGTGCCAGCCTGTGCCGGAAAATCCCTTTTCTGTTGATAATCCTGCAGACGCCCATCGACAAACTCAGTCAAACGCCGCCTGGCCTCTGCCTCGCCTGCCGGCCACAATTCCTGCCAGACAGCCTGCTGCTGTGGCCAGTCAATCTCATCCAGCTTGCGCTCTTCAGCCAGTGGCACCAAGGCAAAAATGGGCTGTTTATTTTCGGTTGACAGTTCATGAAGCCCGGGCGGCCCAGATACCTCCAGATATTCACGACACTTGTTCGCGTAGGGAGTAAAAACCCTGAAAGGCTTGTCCTGCCCGGTCAGCACCAGTTCCGGTGGCAGCAGGCAATGATCTTCATAAGCAAAAACCCCTACAGATTTTTCCCTGCACAGCGCAGACACGACTTCATCCCGGCGACGTTCATTAAGCGGATAGTCAATATTGTAATGCAGCGCATCTATATCCCAGTGCTGGAAAATTTTTTCGAGCAAAGCTGGAATATCCCGGTAATCCGGCACTTGAAATAAACGTAAGGGAATTTTATAGCTCGATAGCTCTCTGGCCAGCTCCTGCAGGTTTCTGCGCCAGAAATCCAGTTTGATCGGTGCATCATCATGCGCCTGCCACTGGTCCGGTGTGGCAACATAGATGACAATGGTTGGCCCCCTGTTAAGCGCCTCCAGCAGCGCACTGTTGTCACCGATGCGCAGGTCATTTCGTAGCCAGCACAGTTGTCGCTTCATATATGGTTGCGCAGACTCAATTCTGCCGGATAGGGATCAAAAAATGCCTGCTTGCTGATGTAGTCGTTGGGATGATTGTTGAAATGATGCTGCAGCAGAGTTACCGGTACTACCAGAGGGACAATCCCCTTGCGATACTGCTCGATAACCTCACCCAGTTTGGCTTTTTCCTGTGGCTGCAGCTGCTGTTTCAGGTAGCCCCGGATGTGCATCAGCACATTGGTATTGGATTTACGGTTAGCTTTTTTAGTCAGAGCCTGCATCAGCGCGGCGAAATAACGGCCTGCCAGTTCATCGGCATCCTGCTTGCCGGCATCTGCCAGCATGCGACCCAAATCCTGGTAGGACTGGGGTGCATGCGCCATCAATGAATATTTATAAGCGGCGTGAAACTCGATAATGCCCTGTGCTGTAAGCCCCTTTTCTTTCAGTGCTTGCCAGCGCCGATAGGCATAAACACGCAGGATAAAATTTTCACGTAAAACATGATCAGTTAGCCGTCCTGCCTCCTCGACCGGCAAGAGCGGCATGGCATCGCTCAGCGCTTTGGCAAATATCCCTCGCCCTTCGTCCAGTGGTACTGGATTGTCTTCACGATAAACCTTGACCTTGAATAGACCGCAACTGGGGGAACCCTTGATAAAAATATAACCACAAATGTCCGTGAGTTCCGGTAGCGTCCGTTCGGCAAAAGACTGCAGCTTGTCCGTGACATCAATACTGGCATCATCGACATTAACCGCGCGCGGATTGGCCGGATCACCCAGCAGACGAATCGGTTTGCGCGGCACTCCCAATCCACTGCCCACTTCAGGGCAGATCGAGCGGTATTCAAAATAATCAGACAGGTTTGCTGTACACAGGCGTGAATGCTTGTGCCCGCCGTTGTAACGCACTTCCTCTCCCAGCAGACAGGCACTGATGCCAATCGGTATTTTTTGCAAAATCAAACCCGTTTATGCCATGAATTTACAGATAGATACGAGCTTAGCATGAGTCTGGATGAATCGATAAAGCAGGTTTTTTGCCTCAACCGCCCTGCGCACTGGCACGACTGGTGATGTGAGCGGCCAAATGCTCTGCCTGCTCTTGCGATAGCGACTGCTTGGGCCTGCCTGCTTGCAGGGCCAGTCGGAAATACTGCATGAATCGTCGGCAATTGCCGCACATGAGCAGGTGCAGCGCCATACCCAGGGCCTGGGTACGGCTCAGTTCCCTATCCACATAAGCACTCGCTTTGTCTGCCACATCCTTACATCTCAACATTGCTGCTTATTGCTCCGCCTAACACTCACCGGTTTGCTGATAATGGTTGATCACCTCGAACAGTTTCATGCGGGCACGATGTAAAAGCACCCGGGCATTGGAGTTGGAAATCTCCAGAATGTTACAGATTTCCTCCAGGCTCAGCTGTTCCTGATCCCGTAATACAAATACCGCTTTTTGATCGGCCTGCAGTAAATTCAGGGTTTTCTCAATACAGTGCTGCAATTGCTCCTCCTGCAGGATGGCCTCGGGGGAATCCAGGTCCCACTGGAAACTGGCTTGCCAGTGACCATCTGGCCGAAAGGAATTCTGCAACCATTCATCTAGGCGCTGCTCCTGTTTTTGGTCTGCTGGTAACGCCTCGAGAGAAACCTGGCGTGATTCCTTGCGATAACGCTTGAATGCTTCATTTTTGACGATGGTAAAGAGCCAGGTTTTCAGGGAAGAGCGTTGCTGAAATGCTGGCAGTGCCTTGTATATGGAAACCCAGGCTTCCTGTACCACTTCCTCTGCCCAGGCATCGCCGACAATCGGACGCACAAGGCTCAGCATGGAAAGATGGTATTCCCGAACTATGGCTTTAAAAGCCTGGTGATCCTGCTGTTTTAATTGCTCCAGAAATGCCGGTGCCTGAAACTGATTCACTTGCCTGCTCATTTCATGCTGAAACCTGATAGTACCGAGTCAAAACACAAATGAGAATCTCGCTCAGTGTTTTCATGCATTAAGATCAGTCACCAAGCAGGGTGTTTTTCCTCATTTCATGCTTATTTTCATGTGATTTATGTCGAACAGTGGATTATGCTTGATCTGTCTGTCAATTCATGACCCAAGTGCTTATCAGCTCTTTTCATTGATAACAAAAACCGACCAATAATAAAAACTCAAGGAGCTAGCAGTGAATATCAAGAAACTTTCCCTATGCAAGACAGCCCTAGCAGGCATCACCCTGGTGCTTGGCCTGCAGGCAATGGCGCAACCCGGTGGCCAGGGGCGAGCACCGATTGTGCCCGATACTGCAACAGTCGCCGCAATACCCAGTATTCGACCAGCCAGCGGCAACGGCCCCGCATGGGATTCTTCCCCTGCGCAGTGGCCCGGTCACGGCATCGAATCCTTTAACTACGAAATCAATGAGTATCTGATTTCAGGCACAGCAGCGGGTGAACCTTACACTACCCGGCTGGTTATCCGTAAGCCACGTGATGACAGCCGCTTCAGCGGCCTGATCGTCGCCGAACCCATGCACCCGATCGGTGGTGCCCATGCCTTTGAATACAACTCAGTCTATATCATGGACTCGGGACATATCGGCGTGGAAATCACGACAAATGGTGCTGACAATATCCGCGATTTCAATCCAGCACGCTATGGTGATATCCAGATTTCACCACTGCAGACCACGGAAGTTCTCGCTCAGGCAGGCGCCCTGATCAAAAGCAACAGCAGCCCCATCGCCAATATGGATATTCGCAAAATGATTATGTGGGGTACCTCGGCCAGCTCCGGCATACTGGTGCGCTACCTGGATGGTCACAAAGTCTTTACCCTGGCCAATGGTGACAATATCTATGATGGTTTCATGCCCACCTCGAACGGTAGGGATATTGAAGCCGTTGACGTCCCCATGATCCAGGTTCCTACCCAGCATGAGTACAGTGTCGGGGCAACCATGCATCAGGACAGCGATGAGCACGGCAGTCAGTTCAGGGTGTATGAATTTGCCGGGCTGGCACATCTGGACGCCCGTCATAACGGCACCCGCCTTAGCCAGCAGGACTGTCAGCACCCGATATCGCAATTCCCGCAGGAAGCCTACTTTTCGGTTGCCCTGCACCACCTGCTGCAATGGGTCGACAAGGGTATCGAGGCTCCCCGTGCACCTCGTATCCTGATGGATAACTTTGTCGACAATGACGGTTCGCTGATGTTGCTCGATGATGAAGCGGGCAATGCCGTGGGTGGTATCCGCAACCCCTATGTGGATGTAGCAGCGTATAAATACACCATGTTCAACGTGCCCAGTGGGCAAGGCCAGAATGCAAACCGGCTCTGCGGCATCTCGGGCTGGCAGACTCCGGTTGCAGCGGAAGACATGCGTGAGCGCTACGGCTCACCAGCCAATTATGTGCGTATTTTCGAAGAACGACTGAATGAACTGGAAAATGAAGGCTGGTCGCTGCCGGTCTACCATGAGCTGATCATGCAGGACGCCCGAAGCATACACTTCTGAGTCTCCAGCTAAGCAGGCAATATGAAAAGGGCCCAATCGGGTCCTTTTTATTTTTAAGCCATGAGTGTCAACACTTCAGAAACCCCTGAGCCTGCAGGAATGCCAACATGTGCTCCCTTCGTTTGCCCTGAATGGCACGCGTGGTGGGCGCTGACCAGTCGCTGCTTTTGGCATTCGTCTTACGTGTCCCATAATAAGCCGCGATGATTTCATCATAGTCATCCACACTGGCTGCCACCTTCGACAGCTCATACCTGTCTTCATGCAGAATGCTGCTGACAGGCAGGCGGGGTTTGACTGCATTTTTATGAGCCGGCCAGCCCAGACAGAAGCCAAATGCCGGGTATACATGCTTGGGGATTTCCAGTATGTCGACCAGCACCTGCGGATCGTTACGGATACCGCCGATAAAGACACAACCCAGTCCACAGGATTCAGCTGCCAGCATCATATTCTGCGCCATCAGGGCTGTGTCGACACTGGCCGCCAGAAAATGTTCGGCATAACCCTGCAACTCCCCCTGCCCGGATTTTTGTGAGGCATAATTGATCCGCTGCATGTCTGCACAGAGCACCAGAAACTCGGCAGCCTCAACAACCCAGCTCTGCCCGCCGGCCACCTCGGCTATGTGTCGACGCTTGTCGAGATCCTTTACCCGCAGCAGTGAATATGCCTGGATGAAACTGGAGCTGGCTGCAGCCTGGCCGCAGGCAATAATCTCCTGCAGCAAGTGCTCATCAATGGCCTCATCGGTATAGGAGCGCACGGAACTGTGTGCCTGCATAAGTTTCATGACTTCGTTCATTGATAGGGTTGCTCCATCAGGAATGACAGCGGCCAATTCGGGTGGCAGCTACTGTGTAGTTGATCAGATTGTAGATGTGCGATGCTATTTGCAGGAATTTTATTCTTTCACAAACAGTATTTCATCTTCCACCAGAGCATCGACCAGAAGGATGCGATCAGTACTCAGGTAACAGGCAAAGGTGCGGCAGAATTTGCGGGTTTTAAGGTCGCGGTATACTTCCGATGTGATGAAATTCTTGCCGGCGAGTTTGTTCAACACCAGGAAGGAGGGAAAATAGGGACGATGTGACCAGTTCATGCCTTGCCAGTCCGTGTCTTCTTCGAACCCTGCTTCTCCCTTTTCAAAGCTAGGCGTTATCTGGTTACCGCTTTCATCACACATGTAATACCGAAAAATACCGGAATTCAGCACCTGCTCATTATGCTGCAGGGCTTTTGCATCCAGATTATTCTTTTTAATCTCATTCACAATACTTCTGATTTGCTGTTTTTGCTCACTGGCATTACCCAGGCGAATGGATTTTTCTTTCAGGTAACTTTGTTGTAATGAGCGTACCCTTTCAATGGTTGATTCAGCTGCCAGGGTATGCGGACGCGCTTCAGAAAAAAGATAGCCCTGTATCAGGTTGCTGCTGCATTCAATCCCGAAATGAAATTCTTCCTCGGTTTCAACGCCTTCACATACAATGTGGCAGCCAATACGGTTCGCCACATGGGCAATTGACAAGGCAATATCAGCACTATGGCCACCCCGTGCTGCCTGCTTGAACAAACGCATATCCAGCTTGACGATATCCGGCTTCAGGGCTTCAACCCTGTCTGCCTGTGAGGCGCCAGCGCCGAAGTCATCGACTGCAACCATCAAACCAGCTTCATGATAAATCGCCACCATGTCCTTGAGCATTTCAATGTCACCATGGGATTCGGTAATTTCGATCACCACACGCTGCGGATCGATACCAATTTCCTTGATCATTTCCAACGTCGGCACCATCGGGCTGCCGGCTCTTTCCAGGATATTCTCAATCCAGAGCGGGGAAATATTCAGGGTAATGTATCCAGCTTCAGGATGTTCAGCGAAATACTTCAATCCCTGGTAACGCAGGGCACGATCAATTTCCAGCTGGTAGTCACCACGGACTTTCGGATTATTGAAAAAATGACCAAAACTGCGGGAGTTTCCTTTGTCATTGAGAGAGCGCGCCAGGCATTCATAGCCCACGATGCGGCCACTGGCAATACTGATAATGGGTTGATAAAAGGGAACAACTTTCTCACCGGCCACCTGCAACGGTTCTGTAGGCCAGCGCGGCATGCTGCTGGTCCCCAGTAATTTATCCCATTTGTCTAAATCCTTACCATCCTGCATAAAGCCAATGCTTTTTTATGGTTGTTTGTGTGATTCTTGCAATAAATGCTTGAACGGGAAAGAGTTTTTGACAGAAATGCAGGCTTATGTCAAATCTATAGCACAAAAATTACGGCTTTAACTGAGCTCAACTCAGTTAAAGCCAGCAAGTAATATCATATTAATTGCACGACGCTGTTAAAAGTTATAGCGAATGCCAAGTTCCAGGGAGCGACCCGAGTCAGGAGCAAATCCCCGCAGGAAGGAAGTCGACAGCCGAATTTCATCATCCGTGATATTTCGTAAGCTGGAAAACACCATAAGGTCTCCCGTTGCATCTGAAGCCAGCTGATAATTAAGCTGTAAATCCCAGCGCGTATAGCCATCCGTTTTCAGTTCATTGAGGCCTGGCTTGTCCTGATCAAAGGCATGCAGTACCGAAAGGGCAGCACTGAAGTCTCCCTTGTCATAAGCCAGTTCAGAACCAAGACGGTACGGGGGCGTGCGGGGAACCCGACCATTGTTTTCCAGTTTCGCATCAATGGTGTCACCAAAAATTCTCAACTCCCAGTCCGGCGCCAGAAAAATGGAGGTATCAAGTTCTACTCCGTAAAAGCGTGCATCCCCATTCATATAGCTACGCACCGGCATTCCATCAACTTCCACCCCGGTATTGGCCTGAAAAATATAGTCATCAAAACGGTTATAAAAAACCGTAAAAGTTGCTTCAAGATTATTCAGGCTCAGATAGAGATTAATATCCACATTGTTGGACGCTTCTTCCTCCAGATCGATATCACCTAACTCGCAGGATCCAGTTGCAAAATGGATAACGCAGTCTTCTGGGTCAGTAAGGCCGTAATTGGAATATAGTTCTTCCACCGAAGGAGCGCGCTCCGAATGAGAAAAAGCCAGCCCAAGGCTGCTGATATTATTCACATCCCACAACATGGAGCCGGAATAACTTTGCGTGGAAAAACTACGGGATCTTACCCCGATATCTTCCGGGTCCAACTCATCCCGATTTAGCCGAAAGCCAAACTCATAGGTGAAATTGCCACTGTGCAGGGCTTCTACCAGGAACAATCCAGTGGAGCTGATGTCCGTGATGGGAATGAAACTCTCTTCACCTACGGCTCCAAATGTCTCCCTGCTGTCCTGCAAGCCTAGAACGCCATGCCAGTTATTGATTTCTGGATGCGTCAGCTGCAGGCGCTGCAGCCAGGAAACATTGCTGAAACGTGTGCCGACAAGACCGGGGCCCTCCATTTCGGCATGTTCATATTCCGTGCGGCTGATTCGATAATTAAGCGATTCCAGCATGGGACTGATATTCTCAAAACTGGCGATCGCATCGTATCGGTTTCTTTTCATGGCTATAAAGACGTCATCACCGTGCTCTTCATCTTCCTCACTTTCTTCATCATCATGATGTTCTTCATGCGCACCTGGCGGCAAGCCATATTCATTATCAATTCTGTTGGCCGAAAATCCGATAAAGCCATTGTCCATGACATAGGACCAGCCAAGCGTCGCTGCAGAAGATTCACCTCCCGTATTGGCAATATAGCCATCCGAGTTTTCGGCTTCTTCATGGTCTACATCATGAGCATCCTCGTCTTCATCCTCTAGATAGGCAGGATGAATTGCCAGGCCTGGAATTTCCAGCGCATTCCAGTCGCGACTGGTGAAATCCAGATGCCAGACATGCTGACCCGTAGCGAAATTCAGTTGTGAAACCAGCGTATCCATATCACTGGCCGTATCATGCCTGCCTTCGAGAGCAAAACTGGGCGAGGCAGGCACTTCATCCGTAAAGCGGCTGTCCAGCACATTGATGACCCCGCCGATGGCGCCTCCACCATAGAGCAGAGTTGAAGGACCGCGCAGAATTTCAATACCCGTGGCCAGCATGGGCTCCACCGTATTGGCGTGATCGGCGGAATTCCCTGAGGCATCGGTATTGGGCATACCATTGGTCAGGTTCATTACCCGTCTGCCCTGCTGCCCCCTGATGACCGGTTGACCAACAGCCGGTCCAAACGAAGCATTGTTAATACCTGGCTGGCGCGACAAACTGTCTCCCAGGCTAAGTCGCGCCTCATCCCTGATTTCTTCTTCATCCATGATGGTGATGGGCAGCGCTGTTTCAGCATTACGCACATGCACAGCATCAATGATGACTTCAAATTGGGCTTCCTGGGCATTGGTACTTACAGCAAACACCCCCAAAAGAGGCACTAGTTGTTTAATTCGCATGGTATTTTCCTTTATCGAAACAAGTTCAAACCGCCATGTAAAAAAGCGGTCTAATCGCTAAGTGTCAGATAAAGGATAGCGGTGGTGAGCGACCTAGATAGGGGCTGTATTGCGGGGAAAAATAGGCAGAGTGGTGGACGAAAACCGGCTCCGAGATCCCGGTTTCATGAAAAGGTCTTTCGACAATATTCGGCAGCTGGTGGTCAAAGGAATCAAAATGACAAAGAGCACAATCCACCACATCTTGGGAATGGTCATGCAGACCAGACTGCTGAACCAACTGAACGCCTAACAGACTCAGCGCCAGCAGCCAGACCAGAAGCACTTGTCGGGAAATACTTGTCATTCTTCCCATTCTACGCTGCTGCTGTGCATGTGAAAATATCCTTCAGGGTATTTTATTCTTCCCTATCGGGGGTTTCTTCCTCAGTTCCCCGACGAAATCCCGGCGGCCTGGTCTGAGCAGACCGGCGCTGGAATTCTTCCATCAGCTCAAGCCGCCGACCTTCGGGCAGACTCTGAAAACGTCGGAAACTTTGCCGGATGGCCCGGCGCTCCTCCTCCGGTAAATTTCTGAAGTTTTCAAAGTTGTTGCGAATGTGCTGGCGCCGTTCTTCATCATGACGGAAGAACTCACGCCCACGTTGCCTTGCGCGATCACGCTGTTCCGGCGGCATATTCTGCCAGCGACGGATATTGCGAATGATCCGTTGCTGCTGTGCCGGGGACAAGTCCTGCCAGGACTGCTGAAAGCCTTCCAGCAGCCGACGTTGTTCCGGTTCCAGCTCATTCAGATCAGGCATAGGCGGAGGAGCCGGCGGCTGCGCCTGCACTGGTAGAGACAGTAAAAAAAACAAAAAAATAATCAACAGTCTACAGGTCTTCATTCATACTCAACCATTGATAGAATTCAATGTCCTCATAAAAATCCAGACTTTCTTCATCGCTCAGTATTTCCATTGCCTCCAGTTCCGTCAGATCCGGATTGGCGGGGACAATCTCATCTGCCGGCACAAGATAAAAAGCGAACGCAACCAGAAGAACAGAAGTAAGCATCGCTGAAGCAAAAACATTGCCCCAGTGCCCCAGTGGTGAGGCCGCTGATTCCAGCGCGGCATGCCTGACCCGATTCAAACGCGACAGGGTTGACGCATCCAGCTGCTCACAACTGCGATCGAGCTGCTGCCTGATATCCTTGACGAATTCCTGATCTGCCTGACTTTCTTGCATTTTCATGTTTCCTGCAGCCTTACCCTTAAGTAAGTCCGCGCTCTTGAGTAATGGGTTTTCACCGTGCCGACCGTGCAGGACATGGCGCGTGCTGTTTCTTTTTCACTCAACCCTTCCCAGGCGCGCAATAAAAATACCTGCTGCTGGCGTAAGGGCAAGTCCCTGAGCAGTGCATCAAGGACCTGAATGCTTTCACCAAGTTGCCAGTTCTGCTCCGGACTGAGCCCTGTTTCATCTTCATATTCGAGCTGCTCTGTATCCGTATTGTCACGACCAAACCAGCTACTAAAGCCCGCTCTGAATTTGCTCTGCCGGTGCCAGTCAATGATGCGACGACTCAGAATACGGTGAAACAGCAATTCCCAGTCAGCCGGCGACTTGTTGGCATATTTGCTGACCAGAGCAAACATGGCATCCTGCACAATGTCGAGCGCTTCATCCCGATTGCCTGTAGCAATCTGGGCGCGCCGAAAAGCCCGACGTTCCATGCCTGCGAGAAATTTCTCCAGCGCCTGCGAATTTTCCAGAATCGCGCTCTCCTGATCAGCAGCATGACGGCCCTCATCATAGCCCAGGGAAAATAAGCTGTCATACCCGCTGCAGCACATACTTTTCATCATAACTATTGGGGTCTGCCTCCCCTGGGGCCATTTCGAGGCCCCTGTGAAGGATCCCGTTCCCGGCTGCGTTCAAACCGTCTTCCACGCTCACCGTCAAAGCCTCTGTTGGCCTGTGGCCCGAGTCCCGGGATGCGTCTGCCCTCTTCCATAGCAGCGGACAGATTCGGGTATTTCTCAGCAAACTCGGCACGTCTTGCTTCCTGCTCGGCCCGACGTTCTTCACGCAGGGCAATGATTTCTGCGGCCAACTCTGGATTTTCTTGTTCAAATGCCTGCCAACGTTCTTCCCGTCTGGCCTGCATTTCTTCCTGTCTTTGTTGGCGCCGTTCTTCAAACTGTTCGCGCCGCTCATCAATGGCCTCGTCATCCTGCGCTAGTGCCACCGTGTAAGACAATCCCCCGATTGCCGCCAGTAATATTGATGCAAGTAACTTGGTCTGTTTATTCATCAGTCTACTCCTGAAATTTTTTAAGAAAAAATGTCGTTCTTGTTAGCTATAACGGAAAGGGGCTGATTTGGTTGACGACAAGGCTGCTAGAATTCATCCAATCACTGAAACAGCAGCCTATCAATAGTAGTGGTTGCGTCGTGGCGCTTCGTCCAGAACCCACTCACTGAATTCGACTTGCAGGGCAGCAAGTCCCCCCGGATAAGAAAGGTTCATGAGTGCAGAACTGCTGATTTCAGTACAAAAGGCATCGGCTGTCTGCTGTAAGAGGGCTGTGAATGTTCGCCGCGCATCCGGGTTATTGGTATCCAGCATGTAGTAAACCAGAGACCAGGCTAGGGCGTAGTTCATGGCTTCCTGGCCACTGCGCCACTGCTCGGGACTTGCATCTAGAAACAAGGCGAGATCAGAAAAATAGCCGGTATTGATGGCAGTTCTGGCCAGGCTCAACCATTCATCACTGGGAGCTATCTGGGTGGCCTGCTGCTCGATACTCAGCAATTCAAAATACTCAGCCAGACCTTCATGCAACCACAAGGGACCCGTTGCCAGCAGACCATTGAGAATGACATGTGCGGCCTCATGACGGCTGACGGCCAGGGTCTGCTGCTCATCCTCATACAGATAGGTCACCGCTTCATTGCTGGCATTGCTGTAAAAGCCACCGGCATTGGCCAGGGCACTACCACCAACGCTAGCAGCATAATCACGATACCCCGTATTATCACTGAAAATAATCACGTTCATGTCGACCTGTTTGAGCCTGTCGTCACCCAGCAGGTCTGCCAGAATTTCATACATACTGGTTGCCTGTGATTCTATCTGCCCGCGAAAGTATGGCAGCGCATCAGCACCCCTGAATTCAACGGACAACTGGAAATAATTACGGGTGGCTCCCTGCCGACTGTCAAACTCGGTACTTTGCAGGTTGGGAGGCGGAGTATCCCCGAAATGCAGACGACCCTGCTCATCACGCCACTGATAGATACGTGGACCAGCGGATTCGGTCACTTCCCGAATTGGCGTCTGAACACAGGAGTAGTCCGGTGGAGGGGCTTCCGCCATCAGGGCCACTTCCAGCTCCATCCGCTCCAGAGTTGTCAGTGGAACTTCCTCTTCAGGAAGGAGCACCGCTGCATCCTCTTCCACTACTTCCTGTTCAAGAAGCAATTCAATGGTAGGTGGTGCATCTTCCAGCAATTCCGGGCGAGCTTCCAGGCGGGTAACCTGGGGCACTTCCGTTTGTAACTGCCCACGCAGATACCAGAACCCAAAAACACAGGCCAGTAAGAAAATGGCAAAGACAAGACGTTGTCTGTTCATAGTACCCCGAGTATGCTCCAGCCGCTGATTCTCTTCAACAGTACTTTATAGATATGCTTTAATTGAGCCATACTAGCCAACTTTCAGAGGATCAAACTTGATGAGACTCGCAACTTTACTGTTTTCTTTTCTGCTTGTTTGCCCTACCCAAACAGTTTGGGCACAAGCTCCTGAGCAGGATTCTTATGTCTGGGATCTGAGCGATCTTTACCCTGATGTCGATGCCTGGGAAAGCGCCTTTGCCGATCTGGAGTACCGCTTGGAAACGGTGGTGCAGTACCGCGGCACACTGGGAGACAGCGCGCAATCCATGAACAGGGCACTCAATGAAATTTCAGATGCCTACAAGGAACTGACCCGGCTCTATATCTATACCAGCCTGCGTCAGGACACTGATCAGCGAGTAGCCGAAGAACAAACCCGCTTTGGCCGCGCCATGCAGTTGTACAGCAATTGGAGTGAGGGCACCTCCTGGATGAACCCGGAAATTCTCGCAGTGGGATCGGAAACTGTGAATCGCTATCTGGCCGAAGAACCGGGGCTGGCTGATTTCGAGTTCATGTTGCAAGACATCCTTCGCATGGCACCCTACACCCTTGATGAAAATACCGAAGCCATTCTGGCCCAGGCTTCCATGCTGATGTCTTCACCGGAACAGATCTACAACATGTATGCCAATGCCGATATCCCCTGGCCAAGCGTTACATTGAGCAATGGCGAAGAGGCTGAACTGACTCAGGCCGGCTATACCTTTTACCGGGCCGTGGAAAACCGAGATGATCGCAAGCTGGTATTTGATACTTTCTGGAACACCTGGCAACAGTATGGCGATGGCATGGGGGCAACCCTGGGAGCGGAAGTACAGGCCAATGTCTTTTCGACCAGATCACGTAACTACGATTCCGTTTTACAACAAAACCTGTTTGCCGATGGCCTGCCACCGGAAATCTATACCCAGCTGGTAAGCCAGGTGAACAATGCACTGCCGATTTTTCACCGCTATCTGGAATTGCGTGGTCGCATGCTCGGCATAGAAGATATGCAGTACTACGACATCTACCCGCCGCTGGTCGAATTGGAAACCGGAGACTTCACCATTGACCGGTCCAAAGAAATTGCCATGGAAGCCCTGCGCCCCTTTGGCGATGAATATCTGGGACTGTTGGAAGAAGGGTTAGCCCAGGACTGGATGCACAGCCATCCCCAGCCTGGCAAGACCTCCGGGGCCTATATGAGTGGCTCTGCATACGATGTGCACCCTTATGTGTTGCTCAATCACAACGATGACTATGCCTCCCTGTCTACCTTTGCACATGAATGGGGTCATGCCGTGCACACCATGCTGGCGAAACAGAACAACCCCTGGGAGACCGCCGATTATTCCACCTTCATCGCTGAGATGGCTTCCACCATCAATGAAATACTGCTTGAAGAGTACATGATCGCCAACTCACAAAGCGACGAAGAAAAACTGTTTTACCTGGGTAATGCACTGGAGAGCATCCGTGGCACGTTTTACCGCCAGACCATGTTTGCAGAATTTGAACTGGCCATTCATGAACAGGTGGAAAGTGGCCAGCCACTGAATGGTTCAAGCCTGAGCCAGATTTATGGTGATCTGCTAAAGACCTATCATGGTCACGACGAAGGCGTACTGAGCATTGATGATAACTACGCCATTGAGTGGGCCTATATTCCGCATTTCTATTATGACTTTTATGTCTTTCAGTACTCCACCAGCATCACCGGGGCCGCCTGGTTTGCCGAAAAATTTCTGGCCGGGGATGTGCAGGTACGGGATAACTTTCTTAAGGTACTTAAAGCTGGTGGTTCAGATTACCCGCACAACATCCTGCTTAATGAAGCCGGTCTGGACATGACCCAGCCAGAAGCCTACGAACCCATCATCCGTCGCATGACTTCGCTGATGGATCGCATTGAGGAATTACTCTAAAAGCTTGTACTGTTCTACAGTAATTCCCCATGACAGGTCTAGAAATAAGCGTTGATCTGGAAGGTTAAGCGATTGTCGTCAGCTATCGGACCTTCGCCGGAGAGGTCCGAGTATTCTGCCCGTAAATTGATGTTTTCACGGACGAAGTGTGAAAAGCCAAGCGTTAACATGGAAATATCATAAAGCCCATTACTGTATTCATAGCTATCGTAGCGCGCTATGGGGGTGAATAAAGCCCGCCCCTCTCGCATAAAATTATAAAACCCCTGCAGATAGAATGAGTCATTTGACTCCTCCCCAATACCGCTGACCAGGTCATCATCTGCCTGCATGTAAACGGCAGTTAGCGTCATATTACCTCCCAGTGTCGTCCACTGGCCATCAATGGCTGTTCGGGAATAATTACGATCTGCCAAGGCACAGGGACCCCCTGCCCCTCCGCCACCGCTTTGCATGCTGCAGGCTCCATCAATCAGCAATCCGCCTATCATCAGGTTTGGATTGAATTCATAGGCGACCCGGGCAATCACGGTATCAGCATCCTCACCTTCGTTATCATTGGCAACACCGCTGAAGCTTAGGCCGTAGAAGAGATTGCTGCTTTTACCGAAAACCGTGAGGTTTTGCCTGTTGCGCCGCAAACTGGCAGCGTTATCAGCTCCGCCGTAACTCTGATCAATGATCGCATTACGGTTTATCGTGACACGACGGGCATTGGAATAGCTGTTGTATGGATCAAAATACAAACCCGGTGCACGCGACACCTGAAAATTCAGTGCAGAATTGACTCGATAGCTGCCCTGAATAATACTGGCTTCAACTTCAAAATCTTCTTCATCCTCGGCTTCAAGCTCAATAAAACCCGAAAAGCCTTCGGCAATATTACCGGCAACCATCAATTCAAGTTCATGGATAGCGCGTGTTTTGGTGTTGCCACTATCCTTCTTATCATAAGGCCTGGAAATGATCCCTGCACTGAGGGGAAGAATGTCCTCCAGTGACACCCCTGCATTACGTGGATTCGGCCTGACTGGACGCTGATCATAGAGCACATATCCCTGTAACTTGTAGTTCCGTCCAAAGCCATTCAGGGCGGGCATAGCCGTGTGACAATTGTTGCAGTTCAGGTTTTCCTTTTTAGCAAAAACTGGAATGGCATAACTGACTGAACTTGATGAAATAAATAAAACACTCAGCAAGAAACTGGCGATAACAGTAAAATTTTTCCTCATTTCGGCTCACCGGATTAATGTGTATTTTTTCATTTTGATTCAGCCGCTTTGCCAGGAACTTGATAAGCATCAACCCTTCATAAATAATCCTGTCATGAATAGCAAACTGTAAAGTGAATCACTATGCGAACCCGAATATTTGCCTTTCTTGCCAGCCTGTCCATCATAACGCCGAGCCAATCCTGGGCAGAGGCCCTCGAACAAAGTGGTGAATTTGGCGGCGTCGACCTGCGCTATCGCGTCATTCTGCCAGACAACTATGATCCCACGTCCACCTATCCCACCGTTTTGCATTTTGCCGGTGGATCTCAAAACTGGCGCATCGTGGTCAGCAGTACGGAATCCGACTGGCGTGCAGTGGCTGAGAATAGCGGATATATTGTCATCAGCCCTGCAGCACCCAATGGGGAGCTGTTCTTTCGCGAGGGCGCACGTGTATTTCCCGAGTTTCTTGACCATATCCTGGCAAACTATCCTGTCGCTGACGGCAAGCTACATGTGACCGGACATTCCAATGGTGGACTGAGCGCTTTTCATATTGCTTCACTCTATCCTCACTATTTTATTTCCGTCACGGGTTATCCCGGTCTGCTTGGTAACAACAATTCCGCACAGTTTGAAGCACTCGCTTCCCTGTGTATTTTCATGCATGTCGGTGATAGTGACCCCAGCTGGCGTTCAGCTATGAACGCCCAGTTTCTAGCCATGCAAGGCCTCGACTACGAGGTCAGTTTCCGCGTGGAAAACAATCAGGTCCATCGCCTAAAAGTCAGCGAGAACAACCTGCAAGCACGTTTGTTGATGGAACTGGAACAGGCAAGAACGTCCTGTCTCGAACCCTGAACCGGCATGTTGCTAACCCTGCTTCTACGTTATCTGCAACAAGCCATGCCGCTCGTTGTGCTTGTCGGTTTGAGCGCATGCACACAGCAGCATGATCAGCCTGGCCAGCAACTCAATGGCACCATAATGGGCACCACTTATGCCATAAGTCTGCTCGGCGAAGATGGCATTAATGCTGAAGAAATCTCAGCAAAGCTGATTGCCCTGGATGCCAGCATGACGAGCTACCGCGACGATTCCGAGCTGATGCAACTCAATCAGGCTGCCTTGAATACCTGGATAGAAGTTTCCACCCCGCTGTTTGAAGTTCTGCTGCTTGCTCAGGAAATTTCACGCCTCAGTGAAGGGGCCTTCGATATCACTGTCGCACCCCTCGTCAACTTGTGGGGCTTTGGCCCAACAGTCAGGAGCTTCGACAGTCCGCCGGATTCTGACAGCATCTCGGCTATGATGCAGAATGTCGGATTTGAAAACCTGCAACTGCATCCCTCGCAACCGGCAGTGCTCAAACAGCGGGATATCACCTTGGACCTTTCCGGCATTGCCAAAGGTTACGCCGTAGATCAGATTGCCGAGATGCTCAATGCTCATGGCATCAACAACTACCTGGTTGAAATTGGTGGAGAAATTCGCAGCCGTGGCCTGAATGCTGACGCAGCGCCCTGGCGTATTGCGATTGAAATACCTGACAGTTCACTGGTCCACAGATCAGCACAGCGCATTATTCAACTCAGTGACCAGGGCCTGGCAACTTCTGGTGATTACCGTAATTTTTTTGAACTGGACGGCGAACGCTATTCTCACACCATCAACCCACAAAGCGGCCGTCCCGTTCAGCATCAACTGGCATCGGTCACGGTTATCTCGCCCAGTGCCGCGCAGGCGGATGCGCTTGCCACGGCCTTTAGTGTACTGGGTGAATCTGCTGGCATGCGTCTGGCCGAAGAGCAGCAAATAGCGGCCTATTTTCTGGTGCGGGAAGGTGAGAGCTTTTCAGAATCCTATTCCTCCGCCTTTGCATCGTTTCTGTCAGGCACAGAAAATCCCTAAGCGTGATAGCCGATGATGCAAGCTTCGGGAAATTAGTTTGAGTTGCCCAAATCAGTGGGTTACATTGCCCTTTTGTTGAAGCGTAGGGACAAAATGATTTCGAAAAAAATTCTCGACAACTGCCAACTCAAACTGAAAAAAGGACTGCAAAAGTTTGGGCTGGAGCTTGGCATTGTCAGCCACATAGAGGACAACAGGTATCACTTGATTGCCGTAGATGATGCCAGCAGCACTTTCAAGGCCGGCAGCAGTTTCCAGCTCGGGGATACCTAATGCCGGGAAGTTTTCAACAAGGCGCATTCCATTGCCATTCCACAACAGGGACTGACCCGGGAAATTCAGGACCACCCACTGTACCCTGTCATGCCACTGCAGGCCTATCTGTCCTCACCCATTATGTTTAATGGCAAAATATGGGGCACCATCAATTTCAGCTCCCAACACCCTAGGGAACCTTTCGGTCCCGACGATATACTCTTCAACGAGCGCCTGGCAGCCGATATCTCCACCAGCCTCTTTGAAGAAAAAGATACAACAGTTTAGGAATCATCATGAACCAAGAAGCCAGCACCATCATCGACCAGCAACATGAATCCTGGAACCGTTTTGCCGCCGGCTGGAAAAAATGGGATTTGGTCAACATGCAGTTTCTGCAACCTGTCGGTGAGAAAATCATTGAGCAACTTCACCTGAAGAGTGAAAGCAAGGTGCTGGACATCGCCAGCGGCACCGGGGAACCCGGACTGAGTATTGCTGCCATCGCCAGTCAGGGGAAGGTAACTGCGCTTGATCTGTCCGAAGCCATGCTGGCTATTGCCGAAGAACATGCCGCCGAACGTCAGATCACGAATTTTGAGACACTGGCCGGCGATATTTCCTCACTGGATTTTGCCGATCAGTCGATTGATGCGATCAGCTGCCGTATGGGCTTTATGTTTTTTCCAGATATTCCCGCTGCACTCAGTGAAATGCACCGGGTTCTGAAGGATGACAGTTGGCTGGCAGCATCGGTCTGGGATATGCCGCAAAAAAATTTCTGGGTAACCGTTACCATGGGTACCATCGCTGAAATCATGCAACTTGAACCACCGCCGCCAGATGCGCCAGGGATGTTTCGCTGCGCCAGACCCGGCTTTATGGGCAAGCATTTGCAGCAGGCCGGCTTCCGTAACATTACAGAGACCGAGATACCCACTGGACTGAAACTCGATCCGGAAACCTATTGGGAAATGATTACCGAAGTCGGTGCACCTATCGTGGCCGCTTTGAGTCAGGCAGATTCAAAGACCCAGGAAAGCATCCGGGATCGAGTGTTTGAAAAAATTCATGCCGCCTTCCCCGATGGCGATTTTCATTTGCAGGCGAGCGCCATCGTGATTGCCGGTCAACGCTGAGCTGATCAACTGACTTGAAAAAAGCCACTTTGTCTCCATCTATGGAAGAAGCGGCTGCAGGGCTCTCATTGTCCTGCAGCCTGTACGTTTAACTTTACTAACAACAGCATGGAGTACAGATGCCAGTCCTAGAAAGAGTGCCAAATGTCGTTTTTAAAACCCGGGTTCGTGACGAAAGCGTAGAAGGCCCAAATCCTTACCGGTGGCAGGATACCAGCAGCAATGACATTTTTTCCGGAAAAAAAGTCGTTGTATTTTCATTACCAGGTGCTTTTACACCGACCTGTTCTTCCAATCATCTGCCGCGCTATGAGGAGCTTTTTGAGGAATTCAGGGCTCAGGGCGTCGATGATATCTATTGCCTGTCGGTCAATGATGCCTTTGTCATGTTTCAATGGGCCAAACAGGTTGGTGCAAAAGAGGTAAAAATGTTGCCTGACGGTAACGGCGAATTCACCCGCAAGATGGGTATGCTGGTAGACAAGAGCAATCTGGGCTTTGGCCTTCGTTCCTGGCGTTATTCCATGCTTGTCGATGATGGAAAAATTGAAAAAATGTTTATTGAGCCTGATCTCGATGACAACTGCCCAACGGATCCCTTCGAGGTCTCTGATGCGGATACCATGCTGGCTTACCTGAAAGGGATGAAACCACAAGGTGTATCCAAGCCGCTTCGCGAATTTGTCGGTTAATCATTCCACCTTATTGCATCGCCTTCAATCCGGCTCGCCTTGAGCCGGATTTTTTTAACTCCCCCTAAACTATCAGTAGACCTTGTTTTTTACAAAGCAGCTTCTGTACCATGCCAAAAAATAAAAGGGGTTCTCATGTCACTTCCATTTCTTCCATTTCTTAGCCGCACAATACTGGGCTGCTGTTGTTTTCTTGCTCTGAGTACTTCAGCATTGGCGCAAACTGCGCCGGATGTCCTGTTTATCGCCATAGATGACATGAATGACTGGGTGGAACCGCTTGGTGGACATCCACAGGCAAAAACTCCGAATATTACTGCACTGGCACAGCGAGGCATGCTGTTTACCAATGCCCATGCTCCGGGCGCTGCCTGCCTGCCTTCCCGTACGGCAATTCTTACGGGAGTCAGTCCTTTCAACAGTGGTATATACGAACAGGCTGGCGACTGGCGGCTCACCCCTGGGCTCATGGACCTGCCGACCCTGCCACGCTATTTCAAAGACAGCGGTTACCGCACCCTGGGCTCGGGCAAATTATTTCATGCCCATACCTACAGCCTGGACGGTTTCCAGGGGCAGGCTGATGTTAATGCCTGGGATGCCTATTTCCCGGCACTGGACAGGCAGCTGGTGGATGAAGTCAGACCTGCTCCGGGGCAGACCCCCGGTCCGGCCCTGGGGCATGGCCGGCAGACCGGCGATTTTGATTTTTTCCCGGTAGTGGCGACGGATGCCGCCATGGGTGATGGCCAGACAGTCAACTGGGTAAACCAGCAAATAGAAGCAGCCTGGACAGGTCCACGTTTTCTGGCTGCCGGTATCTTTCGCCCACACCTACCTTGGTATGTCCCGCAACGCTATTTTGATCAGCACCCGCTGGAAAACATCATCCTGCCTGCTTACCTGGAGGATGACACCAGTGACCTGCCGGATTCGGCGCTGTTTGGCAGTGAACGCAGCATGGGACCGGACACCATGCAATGGATTCGGCAAAATGGCGGCACCGACACCTGGCGCCGAGCCGTGCAGGGTTACCTGGCCAGCATGACGTATTCGGATGCCATGGTAGGAGAGTTGATTGATGCCCTGGATCGCAGTGGTCGTGCCGATAACACCATCATAGTACTGTGGGCTGATCACGGCTTTCATCTCGGCGAAAAGGAACGCTGGGGCAAAATGACACTCTGGGAAGAAAGCACCCATGTTCCTTTTATCATCGTTGCACCGGGTATCACCACCCCGGGTTCCCGCACTGACGAAGCCGTTTCCCTGCAAAGTATTTATGCCACGCTGGCCGAGTTGAGCGGACTGGACATTCCGGCTCATGTTGACGGAGCCAGCCTGGTGCCGCTCCTGCGTAATCCCGATATGGACTGGGATGAAGATGCCATCACCACCTTCGGATATGGTAACTACAGTGTGCGTGGAGACCGCTATCGCTATATTGTCTATGAAGACGGTCAGGAAGAACTCTACGACCATCAGGCCGATCCCAACGAATGGCAGAATCTGGCAGGAGATCCGGCCTATCAGGATATCCTGCAGGAACTGGCAAGCCGCCTGCCCCCTGCTGAGCAACGATCCGAAGAAATCATCTTCCCCCGGGGAACGGAACAGGCCGATGAAAACCGCTGAGCGCAACTCAAGATATGTAGATTTGATTTAACATTCGAGTATGGGTTCTATAGTATAAGCCGCAAACCGACTCACCTTTGAGGACGCCTGATGAATATGTTCAAATTTTTGTTAGCCCTGTTTTTTGGCGCTGTTCTGGCCGCCTGCGGTGGCGAAGAAACAGCCATGAACTCAGCAACTAACATGACTGAAGACAGCATGGACCAGAGCCTGCCTGCACAGGAAGAGGCTGCGATGGATTCTTTTCGCATGCTGCAGCCCAGAGCACTGATTCATGTCGTTTCTGACTTTGAAAACTCCATGAACCTGTATAGCGATATCGGTCTTAACATCATTGCCGGGCCAGAACCGCTGGCTTATTCAGCACTACTTGATCAGGTTCAGACGAATAATCCAGGCGCTCTGGGTTCGGTCGTCACCTTTGACATTCCCGGATCTGAAATGGATTTTCAGCTGATCGAATTTGCCGGCGCTGATGGCGAAGCCTTTGAGCAGCGCCTGTACGATCCCGGTGTCACCCGTTTTTCCATCAGTCTGCGTGATATGGCAACAGCCTTTGAAATTGCCAACCGTTACGACATCATCGTCGACACCACGGGTGGTGAACCGGTCTTCACTCAGCGTCCGCGCAATGAGACCCAGGCGGTCATGATGCGAGATCCGGACGGCTTTGTCTTTGAGTTTATCCAGTCCGGCAATCCGATTGAGACGGATGTGCCCGAAAGCAGCAATATCTATAACGCCCGTTCTTCCCTGGCACTCGAAGACCGTGCCCGATCCATGGAGTTTTACGGCGATATCCTGGGCTATGAGGCTGCAGAACCCAACCAGGTTGCCGATGCCGTGCTTTTGCTGGAAGGCACGCCGGAAGCTAGTGCTACCAGCGGCCGTAACCAGCCACCGGGTTCAACCAATGTCTGGTTTCTCTGGGAATTCAGTGGGATCGAACGTACCAAGCACTCACCTGCACCGGAAGACCCAGGCGCCTCAGCACTTTCCATTCTGGTAGAAGGTTTACCCGCCATGCTGGCCGCCATCAAGGCCGGTGGTTTTGAGGTGGTCACTCAAAGCGGGGAAATTGTCGAGTTTGCTGATCGGCAGACTGTGCTGGTCAGAAGCCCGGATGGCCTCCTGGTTGAACTGGTCGAAATGCTTTAATCCTGCTTGATTCTGAACTGACGTCGCCGGCTGGCGGCGTCATCTCACCTTTCTCTTTTCCAGAATTGGAGCCTGAAACAGGCCTGCTAAAGCTCATAAACCTGTGAACTGCAGGCTGCTGTCCAGTATCTACAAAATACTGCTGCCTGGCTGAAACTCCAGCTGCGCATTGGCACTTGAGTCGCTTTCCAGACGCTCCTTGAAGCAAATTGATCCAATGTCAGATCAGGCACGTATAAAGTTGTAGAAACAGTTTCGTAATCTCCTCATGACTGGCGGCACACTCCCCCCTTCGAGTGCCGCCTTTTTTTTAGCTAAACCTAAAACAGTAGGACATGCTGTAAGTAAATTTCTGCAGCATTGGAATGATGTAGTTATGAATTCAATATCACTGTTCCACAAACTCACGAACCACAGCATTCATGATCTGTTCTCCCTGGATGAAACTGTCCAGTGGCCAGCGCTCGTTATTTCCGTGATAGTTACTGCTGAAACCGTCAGGAACGACAACCGGCCCAAAGCCGTATGCGATAATGCCTAAATCCCGGAAGAAATGACTGTCGGTAAAAGCGCCCAGTACGGAAGGAAAAACATTTGCCCCTGGTATACGTTCCTGTAAAACACGCGACATACTGCGAAACAGCTCAGTGTCAGCACTGGAGGATGCCGGTGAAAAAAGCATGATTTGTTCAATCTCGATTTGATCATCCGCAATTCTCTGACGTAGCTGATCAAGAAACTGATTGGCATCCTGCTCTGGCAGGATACGGCAATCCATTTCAGCGCTTGCCGTCGGTGGCACCACATTAATCTTGTCACTAGCACTGAGCATGGTCAAAGAACAGGTATTGCGAATCAAGGCATGCAGGGCTGGCCGCTCGGCCTGAAATTCCACTAGAAAATCAGGATCTTCGACAGCTTCATCTATATTAGCCATGGCAGCCTGCCAGCGTGGCTCTTCAAAAGGTGCCAGTTGCTCAAACATACTGCGCACAGGGTCAGACACCTGTGGCTCAAAGGGCTGTACACGAATTCGTTCCAGCGCTGCAATCAGTCTTGTTGTAGCAGATGTCAGCCGTGGGGCTGACCCATGTCCGGGAATATCTTCAGACCTCAGCCTCAACCAGAAGGGTCTTTTCTGAGCAACTTCAATGCCGACCTGTATAGTCCCGTTATCCATCTGAGTCGGCTCAGTCAGTTCATTTAGAACATAACCGACATTTTCAAAAATTTCGGGGCGATTTTCGATAAGCCAGCCTGCGCCGAAAAATCCACCTGCTTCTTCATCAGCTGTCGCCATAAATATCACGTCACGATTTAAGCTGACATTGTTGCGATGCAAATTCAAAAAAGCCTGTAGATGCAAGATGCCCAGCCCTTTGGTATCAGCAACGCCGCGTCCATAAATCATGCCATCCCTGATTTCAGGAACCAGAGGATCACTGTCCCAGAATTCTTCACTTGCCGGGACTACATCAATGTGATGCAACAGAATCAGAGCCGGTTCATCACCACCTTCCAGACGTGCCCAGATATTGCCGCGACCCGGAGCAGATTCCGCCGTTTCATATGGAATGCCTTCTTCATCAAAAATACGGGCGAAGAACTCAACACCACGTGTTTCGTTGCCAGGCGGATTTACCGTCTCGATGGCAAGGTATTCCATCAGACGTTCAAGCACCAGGTCCTGGGCGGATGCAAATTGAGACGCAATGTTCAATAGCAGAATTAAAACAGCGGTGCTAATTTTTCTGAGTGCATACATGAGAAACCCCAGGTTCAATGTAGTAAATTTATTCGTATAAAAGTATGGCTTATAGCATGGACTTGCATCCATTAAACCACAGGAAAAACTCTCACAGAAATACAACTGACTCTTAACAGGCTGTGTAGACATATCCATGAAGAGTTTACAGAAAACCTGATCTCAATTTTCTGGTGTTTCGGGCGCACCTGAAAATTGGCGATAGCTTAAAATTAGCGGATAAGGCTGCGTCTGTCACGATGCTCTAAAAAATAATTCAAGATCCAGCCTGTGGCAAAGTAGGAAGACATTCGAATTAAACTTCCAAAGCCCACACCCATCGATATCGTGAAATTGCCATTCCCAATCACGCTGCCTTGAATATTTGTAGAATGAAATGAGCCTAACACAGCGATGACCGCAAGACTGATATAAATTATCCAGTTGTCCAGCATTCGTTCTCGAGCAAGCCCAACAAAAACAAGCGCCATCAACAGAGGTAGCACGTAAATGTATAAAAGGCTGGTAATTTTAAAGGTCACAATAAAACCAAAAGGAACCTGAGTGCCATGAGGCAAATTTTCTAGCTGAAAAAATTCAACACTGGCAAATACAAATAAAACTCCCAAAGCAGCCAGCACCAGATAAACCACTATCGGGGACATAATGAAAAACATTTTGGGATGCATGGAAATAAACGAACGCAATTCTTTCTGACTGACAGCTTTATCGGCAATAGTCCTTAAATCGCCCAGTTGTTGTTGAGCCTGCAATGCCGCTTCTTTCTCGTCCAATCCACTCGAGAGCAAGCTGGTTTTAATGTCCGAATAATGATCCTGCAATTCTTTCAGAGTCCGTCGAACGTAGCGGGGTGAGACACCTGACTTTAGCATCGTGTTTTTTAATTCCTTTAGCTCCTGTTCAAGCATAGCTTAACTCCAGGCAGGCATTGACGCCTGCTGTAATGTCCTGCCACTGTTGATGGATGGATTCAAAACGTTTTTTCCCTTTGGCTGTAAGCCTGTAATAAACACGCGTACGGCCATCGACCAGCTTAGATCGGGATCTCAGATAAGCCCTGGCCTCCAGCGCATGCAAAGTTGGATAGATCACCCCTTCGGCCAGATTGATGGCCTCTTGTGTCGACTGGCGAATACCACGCACAATTTCATAACCATATTTTTCTTCATTTAACAGCAATCTGAGCACCAGGAGTTCAGGTACTCCCGACATAAATGCAGCATTGGTTTTTGCCATCTCAAACCTCATACCTATTATTAATAGGTGTATTATGCCTATTTTATATAGGTATGCAAGACACTCAGCTGATATGAGCCTGAAATTTTACTGACAAAGATTACCGGTTTATGCCCAGGCCGTCTGGTAGCAGAACCTTACCAGACATGCCGGCACAGGAATGAATGTTTTTTTGGCGAGCCCCAGAATGGTTAACTCGCCATTGAATGATGAATAATTGCTTAAAGCAGGCGCCAGAAACGAATCACCACACCATTGGGGTAACGTTCACCGCTAGCGACAAATATGGAGCGCATCAGCCATTCCAGCTCTGGTGCAGCCGTTTCAAATTTGGGCACGGCTCGAAAGTAGATTTGTGATTGGTCGACCACCTCACCCCGATTTAAGCGGGTAATTACATCTGGCGGCGCATGGCGAATACCGATGTTGGAGACATAGATCAGGTCGCCCTCATCGGTTTCCAGGGTATAGCGGGCATCGATATCGGTAAAACCGTCTTCGCGAATAATCTGCCAGTCTGCCCCACCAGGCACCACACGGCCTGCAATTCCCGGACCCTCAAAAGTACCACCCAGAATGTCCACGATGCGGCGCGTACCGTTTGGCAAGTCGCCAACCACGGTCGGATCGGCCACTTCCACCAACACCTCAAAGGCAAAGACTAGGCCCGGGGCTTCCGGCGTTTCCTGCGCAAGTGCCAGATGATTGTTGCTCAGTATCAAGAGCGCTGCCATCAGCAGGCCTGTCACTTTTGTTTTTTGTTTCATTTTTTTTCCTCTACGACTTTTACTTATTAGTGAGCGCTCTCCAGAATACACCATTCCCGTTCTGGCTGCATGATTGATTTTGCGGTGCCTCAGTTGACCTATCATCCCAAAAATAGTCTTATAAGCCATCTAACATCCTGATAATTGAAATTCGAGATCAAGCTCATGACATATTCCTTGAAACCTACCGGCATGCTCCTGGTTTTTTCTCTGCTGAACAGCCTAGTACAGGCACAAGAGGCACCTTTTTACGGGCTAAGCCTGCCGGGATCTGCCACCCTGCAGGTGCTTGATTTTGATCAGGTAGATTTCCCACCTTTAGCAACAGGTAATCCGGCAGAAGCAGCTGTACTGCATACAAATCTTCAACGGTTCGTGGAGATTGCTTTGGCCAGTCGAGAGCGAAACCCACAACGCTGGGGCAATTTTTCCGGCTTTCCAGAAGAAGAGGCAGTGATTGATTATATCAATACACGCTTCAGCCAAGCCGGTGTCGAGGATATTGATATTCGCCGCTACGATCAGGCGCCCTGGTCATTGAGCACCAGTTGGTCACTACAGCTACTCAGCAAAGGGGAAAGTGTTGAACTGCAATCCGCCGTACCGATGGGGGTGGGTAACAGAAGCCGTATTGAGCCACTCAATGCCGGCTTGATTTACGCAGGTCGGGGTTCTGCCGCGGATCTGGCTGGTCGCGACCTTGATGGAAAAATTGCTGTCATCCGTGGTGAAGTGGCTCCCCAGTTTTATGATATTTCAACACGTAATTCGACGAACAGACTGGCTGAAGCAGGAGCAGTCGGGGTCATTCTTTTATGGGATACCCCAGGTAACATGCAGGTACAGCTGGGCAACTGTCCAAATATTTCATGTTTTAACCTGGGTGGTGAAGACAGCGCCTTTCTCGAGGCCATGCTGGTGAAGGCCGCCGAAACCGGAGAAATGGATGAACTGAGTGCCCGCATGGAAATTGATGTGGAGCGGGAAGTGCGTGGAGCCATCAATCTGGTGGGACGCATCCCCGGCCATGGCAACAGCGAGGAAAACATTATCCTGATTGCACATACTGATACCTGGTTTGGCGGCGCCGATGATAATGCATCGGGACTGGCTGTACTGCTCGGTCTGACCGATTATTTTTCCAGGGAAGGTAATCGCCTTGCGCACGACATTTACGTGGTGGCGTCTCCGGGTCACCACCATGGTGCCGGCGGGACTGCCTTTTTTGCTGATAATTATTCTGAGCTGCTGGACAATAACATGGTCACGATCAACCTTGAACACGTGGCTTCAACCGGTGTTTCGCGTATTGATGCCATGATGATGGATGGCGTCACAGATGCCTATGGCAACATTGCCAACTCGATGACTCCCACCAACTGGGACAGCCCCTGGCATGGGGTTGCCATGTCTGACAAGACCCCTTTCCTGGTCAATGCCTGGCAAGAAGCTGCAGCCAGTAACATGTATACCCAGCCAGCCTCGGTCTGGGAACCGGCGGCTCGTTCCGTGCCCGGTGAAGCCGCTGCAGTGGATGCAGCAGGCGCCCTCGTGATCCAGAATGTTGAAACCTCACACTGGTACCACAGTTCGGGCGCAACGGCAGAGACTATTTCACCGGAAAGCCTGCAACGCGCTTATCTGTTTTTCCGCGACATTATGCACATCATCGATGATGCGACGAAAGCGGAGATCCGCGCTCGATAGGCATGGCCTCTGTGATAGGGTCCGAACATGGAGCTTGTCTGGATCAGCGGATTGAGCAGCAGGGTTCACTTGCCCTGCCTAGTCTTCCCAGCGGCCGATTGTACGACCATCTTCAAAGCGGGCACCGATAAACAGCCCCGCGGGGGCGCCGTCCAGCATGGGGTAGGTGCGAATGGTCACCGGGGCTCCGGGGGCAAAGGTTGTCGGGTTCACGCCTTCGCGTATTAAGCGGTTGGGACTGCCCCACTCCAGGCTCCATTCAACCTGTTCGCCGGTCTCATCGTTATACACCTGAATCCAGGAATGCGGATTGGTAAACTGGAATTCCTTGACGACGCCGGTGAATTCCTTGACCTGTGACTGGTCAAACATGGCCGTGGAATGGTGGGCAAAAACCGTATGCGATAAACCTGCACAGCCCAAAAGCAGCACCAGCAGACCGAGTCTGAATATGCCTTGTTTCTGCATTGCCCTACCTCCCAGCATTCATTTATTCTAGATCCCGGTCGAGGATTTCCCCCTCGGCATCCAGGGTCAGTGTCCTGCCAGTATTGAGATCGACAGGATTGCGGTTGTTTTCGGCGCAGGCATAATCGTATAGACGCGTGCCTTCTGGCATACGCCTGTACTGCCGGGTAACCACCCAGGCTTCTGTCAACGCCTTCTCATCGTGAATTGTTAATTCTATTTCCAACGTGTCTGTCGCTATCAGGTGCATGCGGGTAAATATATGAGCTGCATCGCTGAGGATGGCGCCCGTGCGATCCAGAATGGTCGGACCGTCTTCTGAACTGAGCAGGGCCAGGGTATCAAACACCAGGGTATCGCCTTCCCAGTGCCCGACAGAGTCTCCGGTATAGGTCGGCCAGCGCAAATCCGGGGGAGCATGATCACGGCCATCCGTATAAATACGCATCAGGTTGGGACCGTTTTCCTGAATTATCCACACTTCATCTTCGGTAAGGGCAAATTCATAGAGATCCGGCATATTCAGAATACGGGGAAATCCGGTCGGGGTGCCACAAATAGAAATCGGATCCGGGTAGAGACCGGCATCCCGCAGGGCCAGATTGGCCTCGTATTTACGCTCCCATTCCTCGTTATACGGCGGGTACTGACGAACCCCGGGAGTTCCCGATTGCCCTTCTCCCTCCACGGTCGCAGGATCAAATACCGTGCTTCCCAGTCGCTGCCAGGCCCCACTCCAGTCGGGCAGGGTCTGCTGTGCACTAAGCGGAGTACAGGCAAACAGGCCAGCAAGAATGATGAGTTTTAGTGTTGCCCTTGGCAAAATAGGCGCTCCTGTGAACATTCTGGACTAACTCTCCCACAATCCTTGGGCTTGAGCAAGACACCCTTTCCTCGAATAGCGTTTTTTCGGAATACTGGGTTAGAATCACTCAGGTATAAAAAATTACCAGTAACATCAATAATAATAACGAGGTTCCCCATGCTTGCTCATGTCCGATTAAATACCAGCCTGCTGGCTATTCTGTGTGGTGTTCTGTTTACCCTGCTCAGCCTTGAAAGTGTTGCCCAGGAACGCCCTGCCCTGCTGTTTCAGGAAACCTGGCAGCAGGCCGAATCAGCCCTTGGCAGACCCAGCAGCCCCCATGCTTCGCCCAATCAGTATTATCTGGCCGGGCAGAGCGCAGTGACCAACAATAATCTCGAGCTCAATCTGTATGGTTTCAAAGCCAGCGATATCACCGTTTACGAACATGAAGGCCGAGTTGACCTGTGGACCGGTCTGGCCGGTTCTCCGGTAGCCATCACCCTTAAGTCCCGCAATGATTATCTGGACCTGAGCGGTCTAGCCAAACTCAGAGCCATCGTTCGCACCAATAACCTGCATACCCTGCACCCGGTCATCAAATTACCGGACGGCACCATGGCTGTCGGCAGCCAGAGCATCGATACACATGGCGCCTTTCTCACCGTCGAGGTGGCCTTTGACAATCAGGACTGGTATGCACTCGACCCGGTGGAAGTCGTGGTCGGTAGTGCCATTGCAGAACCTGACATGAGCCTTATCGATGAAGTGGGCTTTGTGAACCTGTCTTCTGGTGGCGGTCACGGCAATGCAGGCTGGAGCAATGTTTCCCATGTGGAAATCTTTGCTAACGCTGTCAGCCGATAAGCACTCCGGCCTGCAAAACACCAGGGGCAGGAGACGCCGATGTTAAACAGCATTAAACGCCTGAGCTGTCTGCTGCTATTGTTAAGCATGACCAGCAAGTCAGGCTTTGCCCACCATTCCCGTGCCATGTTTGATTTCGACAGCGCTAGTGATCTGGCGGGCACGGTGGCGGAATGGCAGTTTACCAATCCGCATGTGTTTATCATTCTGGAAGTCAGCAATGATGACGGCAGCACGTCTCAATGGACACTGGAAGGTTTCGGTCCGAATACCGTCTACCGTCAGGGTTGGACACCGGAGAGCCTCGAGC
>Ga0181585_10000148_pt1 | contig 50135 bp, 45 predicted proteins | sample 071ome_29_FD_132469 | JGI IMG/M metagenome (GOLD analysis project Ga0181585, IMG submission 132469) | Coastal salt marsh microbial communities from the Groves Creek Marsh, Skidaway Island, Georgia - 071407BT metaG (megahit assembly) | ecosystem: Environmental > Aquatic > Marine > Intertidal...
TTCTCTCCCATCCAGAGCAGGGTACTATCACTGAAATCGTGCTGCCTTTGGAAGTAGCAGGTACTGTGCAGTGACCGTCTCCGGCAAAATATTACTGGTGGATGATGACAGTGTTTTCCTGGAAACCCTGGGCAGGGCGCTTGAGAAGAAAAATTTTGCTATCTATAAAGCCACGACGATTTCAGAGGCAGTTCAACTGGCCTCGACTCATCAGCCTGGTTATGCCGTTATCGATCTCAAGATTGAAAGAGAATCCGGCCTAGATTGCCTGGAGGCCTTGAAAAAGATTAACCCGGACATTCGCATGTTGATCCTGACCGGTTATTCCAGTATTGCCACTGCTGTCAACGCCATAAAAAAAGGTGCGGTAAACTATGCCTGCAAACCGCTTAATGTCGATGAGTTGCTGGCGCTGCTTGTAGAAGGGCGGGAACAGGATGTGCTACCGGGGGATGAGCCCATTTCGGTGGACAGGCTGGAATGGGAGCATATCCAGCGGGTGCTGGATGAAAACCAGGGTAATATCTCGGCGACAGCACGAAGCCTTGGTATGCATCGGCGCACCTTGCAGCGCAAATTGATGAAGCGTCCCGTGAAGCGTTAGGTCATTCTCATTCGAAGCGCAAGGCTTCAATAGGATCCAGGTTGGTGACCTTGGCCGCGGCATGATGCCGTTAGCCAGACAAAAGCCACGAATGGCTGGAGAGATCCATGGTGCGTTTTCAAGCAAGGTTGAGCTTCCGGTTTATTCTCAATAGCTGGTACTGGTAAGCTAAGCCTATGGTCAAATTGAATTTTTTCGTACCGGAAAGTCACCTTGAGAGCGTCAAGCAGGCCCTGTTTGACGCCGGGGCTGGCAAAATAGGCGACTATGACAGTTGTTGCTGGCAGATTCTGGGGGCTGGCCAGTTCAGGGGACTGGACGGCAGCGACCCTTTCCTGGGTAAAAAGGGCGAGGTGGAATCTTTCCCCGAGTACAAGGTCGAAATGGTGTGCGAGGATGACCTGATCAATGCTGTAGTGGACGCCTTGAAAGCGGCGCATCCCTATGAAGAGCCGGCATATGATGTCACACGCCTGGAAAACATTTAGCCGTTCCCGGGCACCAGCCATCCCGTGACTACGTGCATCAAACTGGTTATGCTGTATACACTATGGTCATCCTTTCATCTGTCGCCGTTGCATGAGATCACGACTGCTCAATCTCCTGATATTACCGGCCACGTTGCTGGTTTCTACCGTCCTGTTAGCCCAGGCACCTGATGCGGACCGCAAAGTGGAAGCTGAATTTCACATGGCCCGCATGGTGTATGCAGACGGTGGTGCTTCTGGCAGGGGACGTTTCGGTTTTCGCCGCGGCTGGTGGGCTATTGATTACCCGTCAGCGGAGTACCACTTTACCCGTGGTGTCAGGCGCCTGTCGAATATCAATGTTGCAGAAGACAGTCAGCACGTGCAGATCATGGATGATGACCTGTATGACTATCCCTGGCTTTTTGCCCAACAGGTAGGGCAGGGTGTCTGGTCTCCCACGAATGAAGAAGCGGCAAGACTGCGGGAATATCTTTTGCGTGGCGGCTTCCTGGTAATCGATGATTTTCATGGTACCTATCAATGGTCCATCGTGGTCAACGCCCTGCAAAAAGTATTGCCCGGTTATCCCATCGTTGACCTGGATACTGACCATGCCATCTTCCATGCGCTGTATGATCTTGACCAGGTCACCCAGATTCCGGGTGAACGTCACCTGTTTTATTGCGGCGCCACGGAAGCCCGCCTCGAAGGCCCGCAGAAGTGGGCAGGTATCTATGACGATGAAGGCAGGATGATGGTGGCGATCAATTTCAACATGGACATGGGCGATGCCTGGGAACATGCCGATGACCCCTGCTATCCGGAGCCGATGACGGCCCTGGCTTACCGGTTCGGATTAAACTATGTGATTTATGCGATGACGCACTAACCTTATTCTCGAATTCTTCAGAGGCTTTGTTTAGGGTAGCAGGGAGGCGTCAGGATTTTCAGGGAAAGAGTATAGGTTTGGATAGGATTCGGGATTTTATGAAAGCGTGAGGTTTTTATGGCAGTTGGAATACAGCAGCACCAGACTCTGTCCCGTGGATTGACGCGTTCGCGTCCTTCCGCCTGCGGCACCTTCGTTCAGAATTTACTGATGCTGCTGGTGTTTTGTGGTCCTGTTTCTGCGGCGGAATTTGATCCTGCCTATGAAAAGGGTGATGTGATCAGCCCGGAGATATTCGTGGCGGACAAGACCGGCAGCCAGGTGCATTTGTCGTCATTGCTGGTAGAGTCCGAATCTGGGGTGAATGTCCTGTTTATCTTTGGCGGTGGAGACCTGGGCAGTAGACAGCCGGGACACCTGTGGTGTCCTGATTCATTTGAAGATACGCATATCCTGCGCACACTGCACGGCAAGTACGCCGATATGGGGGTCAATTTTATTGCGGTGGGCGTGGCACCGGTTTACCACTCTGAAATGCTGGGCCATAAGCAGGGGGTATTCCTCATCGACGCGCCGGAATCCAAGGACTACCAGTCAGCGCACCAGGCTTTCGTTGACAGTACCATGGCTGCCTATGACAGCGGCATCCTGCCTGTTGAGCCCTACCTGGATGCCGGCTTCCGGCTTATGTTCAATCGCTCACCCGACCTGGCCCCGCGCGCTGAATATGGCGAAGTGTTCAGTTGGCAGGGCGCTTTTCGCAATCCAGAGGAAACACAGTTCTATGGCGTGCCAGGATTCTGGATACTGGATGATGAAGGCAGGGTGCTTGCGGCTCCTTTTCGCGGCAATATCTACCATCCCCATGGCGCCGATGTGACAATCAACTACACCTTTGGCGATATTGATAAAGTTCTGCAGGGCCTGTTATAGGCGGGCTGTGCCCCTGTGCCCCTGCTTGTAAAGCGGATTGTTGTCATTTAATCTACCCGCGTGAAACCCTTCGCTTTCAGTATTTTTATGCGTCAAATACGTCGTTCGGTAAAATTGACTGTGAAACAGTGTGTTCAGTCTATTTTATTGATTTTATTGGCAAATTTATCATTTTCTGCCCTTGCGGCGAGCGCTGATTTTCCAGTTCCCGACAATATCCGGCCGGCTATCAATTTCTGGATCAAGGTCTATACCGAGGCTGACACCCAAAGCGGCTTTCTCCACGATCCCCACGACCTCTCCGTGATTTACCGCAAGCTGGATCGTGACCGTGCCACAATCAATTCTGTCCGTGAAGACATTCGCAAGGATTTGCGGGTCCTGGCGTCCGGGAAACGATCCGGTTTGACTGCCTCGCAGCAGCAATTACTGGAACTGTGGGGAAGTGATACTTCCAATGAACGCCTGGAGCAGGCAGCTGAAAATGTGCGCTGGCAACTGGGACAGTCTGACCGTTTTATTGCAGGCATGAAACGGTCGGGCGCTTACCGCGCTCATATTGACGCGGTGATTGAAAGTAAAAATCTGCCACCCGAACTGGGTGTTGTGCCTCACGTGGAATCCTCATTTCATCCCGGAGCCTATTCCCGTGTTGCTGCCACAGGCATGTGGCAATTTACCCGGACAACGGCACAACGATTCATGCGTGCTGATTACGTCGTGGACGAAAGGCTGGATCCGTATTCTGCGACCAACGGTGCCATGGCGCTGCTGCAATACAACTATAACGCCCTGGGCACCTGGCCACTGGCCCTGACCGCGTATAACCATGGTGCCAACGGTATGGCGCGGGCAGTACGTGATGTCGGTTCAACAGATATTGGTCGTATCATCGCAGAATATCGTGGTCCCCGTTTCGGGTTTGCCTCCCGTAATTTTTATCCGCAATTCCTGGCGGCCCTGGAAGTGGATCGTCGCGCAGAAGAATTTTTTGGCCCTATCGCCATGGACCGTGCTCCCGATTTCACCAGTATCACCATGGACTCATTCGTGGATGCCACCACGGTTGCGCGCACCCTGGGTGTCAGTCTGAATGATTTGCAGCGGGACAATCCTGCTTTGCAGCCGGCGGTATGGTCAGGCACTAAGCGCATTCCGAAGGGCTTTGAGCTGAAAGTCGATCGCGCCTCGTTTTCCGGTGACCTGGTTGCTGGTATCAACGCCATTCCCCTGACCGCGCTTTACAATGAACAGGTACCAGACGTCAGTTATACCGTCAGAAGTGGTGATAGCCTGTCGGTTATCGCCGAGCGCTACAAGACATCCATTTCCGAGTTGGTGGCCATCAACCAGTTAAGGGATCGCAATACCATTCGTATCGGCCAGACCCTGTTGTTACCGCAACCGGATGGCTCGGTACCCACCCTGGTGGTTAACAGCAATGAGCCTTTGCCAGTGCCAGAGTCCGGGGAATACGAAGTCCGGCGCGGTGATACGCTGTCTCTGATTGCCGAGCGCCACAGTGTGCCGCTGGCTACTGTGATGGCGCTGAACAACCTGGATAGCAACGGGACTATCTTTCCCGGCCAGACACTGGTATTGAAAGCTCCCTCCGGGCCATCTACTGCCGACACCGTACCCGCTGCAATGGTGGCAGCCAGTGAACAGGCGGTTAACGAGCCGGATGATGATATTGCCATGAATGCCGGGGAGCAGATGATTGAGGATGAAGCACCGGTATTGATCGACACCAGTGCCACTGCCGTTGCCCCCAATGCCATGGAAGAAGAGGAGCAGTTACTGGCCGACCTGCAATCTGACCCTTCCGATTACAGCGTGTCAAACAACAGCATCGAAATCCAGGCTGCAGAAACACTGGGGCATTATGCCGAGTGGCTGGGCATCAGGGCCTGGGATATACGCCGTCTGAACGGCATGCAGTACCAGGATCCTGTCATCATTGGCGAGCGCCTGAAACTGGATTTCAGCAATGTGGACATTGCTGAATTTGAACAACAGCGTCGCGAGTATCACCGCAACCTGCAAACCGATTTCTTCCAGAGCTGGCGTATTCGGGAAACCGAGCAGCACAGCATCAACAGGGGCGAGTTCCTGGTCAACCTGGCTCGTCAGCGCTCAGTGCCCATGTGGCTATTCCGGCAGTACAACCCGGAAGTGGATGCAGCACGCATACAAATAGGCCAGGTGGTTGTCTTTCCCGTCGTGGAACGGGTTGAAATCTGATTTCCCTGCGAGTCACAATCGTCGCACTGGTCAACCTGTCTCCTTGACGAGCGGTACCCCTTTCAGCCCATGAACAAATCAGTCCAGATATATATCGTCGAAGACAGCGTGCCCAGTGCACTGCTGTATCAAAGTTACCTGGATACCATGGGCTATGACGTCAGGGTATTCCATACCGGTTTGGATGCACTGGCGGGACTTAATGACAAGGTGCCCGATATTCTCATACTGGATGTCCAGCTGCCTGATGTGAGCGGGATGGACATTCTCAAGGAAGTCACCGAAGCTGGTTTGCCCACGCGAACTATCGTCATTACATCCGAAACCGAGCTTGATTACGCGGTGGAAGCGACCAAGCACGGAGCCTTTGATTTCATTGAAAAGCCCTTTACCAAGGACCGGCTGCTTGTCACCGTCACCAATGCGCTGCGTGAGTTTGACCTGACAAGCACGTTGAGGGCATACAACGACGCCTTTGATGCAGACGGTTTTGGTGACTTCATTGGCAGTTCACCGGCTATGAAGCTGGTGTACCAGATTATCAATAATGTGGCCCCCAGCAACGCCAGTGTTTTTGTCACCGGCGAAAGCGGTACGGGCAAGGAACTGTGCGCCTCGGCTATTCACCAGGTGAGCAAGCGCAGCAGCGGCCCCTTAATTCCAATCAACTGCGCCGCCATTCCCAAGGATCTGTTTGAGTCCGAGATATTCGGCCATGTCAAAGGAGCTTTCAGTGGTGCGGTCAAGGATCGCACCGGTGCGGCAGAACTGGCAGACGGCGGCACCCTGTTCCTGGACGAGATATGCGAAATGGACCTGAACCTGTAGGCCAAGCTGTTGCGCCTTATCCAGAGCGGCACCTTCCAGAAAGTCGGTAGTGAGCAGCAACAATCAGTGGATGTCCGGTTTGTCTGTGCCACGAACCGGGATCCGTTGGTGGAAGTCAGGGAAGGGCGCTTCAGGGAAGACCTGTGCTACCGCCTGAACGTGGTGCCCATTGACCTGCCACCATTAAGGGATCGAGGCCAGGACGTACTGCTGATTGCTGACAAGCTGCTGGGCAAATTTAACAAGGAAATGGGTAAGTCATTTGCCGGCTTTACTGATGACGCCGCAGAGCAGCTGCTGAATTACAACTGGCCAGGCAACGTGCGTGAGTTAAAGAATGTCATCGAGAATATTGTCATCATGAACACAGCTGCTGAGATCACCTCACACATGTTACCCGAGGTGATTCGTCGTGGTGGTGAAAACAGGGACGCCAGCAGGGGCTGGGTTGAGCGGCGCAAAAACAACCTGACCATGCCGGACAGGCGCAAGGCGGATGCAGCCCTTCATCATGCCGTACCTGCGGCTACAACGGCATCACCACCACTGCATCTGGTGTCACTGGACCAGATTGAACCCTTGTGGAAAACCGAAAAACAGGTCATCGAAGAAGCGATCCGCGTGTGTGACGGCAATGTTCCCCAGGCGGCTGCACGGCTGGGTGACAGTCCTTCCACCCTCTACAGAAAAATCAAAAGCTGGGAAAAAGCCAGCTAGACCACCATACAACAACTCCACCTCATCAGCCTTTCGCGGCTGGCAAATCAGACCCGCCCCAACCTTTGTAATCGCAGGAAGCCGGCCTGTCATTCATGAACCAGACGGCGGCCTATTTCTCTTCCCAGGAGTTCAAGGTGAACACTTACAACCTGTTCAACAACACCTTGTTTGCCTGGGGTGAAAACCGCTTCTCCATGCGTAGTAACCTGGTGTCGGATGAAGGCTTTGATATCGATACGCTGGCGTTTATGAGGGAATCCAGGGGCAAGGATTACCGGCTCGGACTGATGCGGGAAAATGCCAACGGTTTCAGTTTCATGAATAACGAGCGCTTTGCCGGGGCATCCTTTGCCAGTTCCTTGCTGACCCGTGCTGATCTTGAGCGTTCACTGGGCACAGAAATCGAACTGTATTTTTCCACGCGCAGCCGCGTGGAAATCTACCGTGAAGGACGCCTGATCAGTTCCGAGTATTACAACGTGGGTAACCAGTTACTCAATACAGCCGATTTACCCAATGGCTCCTATACGATTGAACTGCGTATTATCGATGCGGCGGGCAAGGTCACGATTGAGGAACGCTATTATTCCAAGACAGCTAATATTCCGCCGGCGGACCAGCCTCTGTATTTCATTCACGTCGGGCGCCTGGAGAATGACCTGGATATCAATCGTCTTTCCCGTCTTGGTGAGGATGAACTTATTGTTAGGGGAGGTTACAACCTTCGCCTGGGGCAGTCACTTGGCGGCAGCCTCGGTTTCTCGGTGGTTGAGGATACCAGCTTCATGGAGCTGGGCCTGTTCAAGCAGGGCCAGAATTTCGAGTTGCAGGCCAACGCCGCCTATGAGAATACCGGCGCCTCGGGTGTGGATTTCCGTATGCGCTATCGCAATCCGGGGTACAACATCATGCTGAACGGTAGGCAGGTATTTAATGGCCTGGAAGAAAGCCAGATTGGCCTGGATTACCAGCAATACAATGCCACGGTCGAATTCCCCATGCGTAGCGGGTTTTTCAGCCTGTTTCACCGGCATGTCGAGCGTCCAGTCACTGGCCGCCTGGTGAACAGTGGTATTCGCTACCGAACCCTGAATACACAATTGCCGGGCGGCATGCTGGGCAGTACTTTCGAGCTGTCCAAAAATGAAGATGAAATCCTGGCGCTGTGGAACTTTTCCTGGTCAATGCAAAATGATCGTCGTTCGACTATTTATTCACCCACACTTGCTTATGCCAATGAGGCTTCAAGCAGGGATAGCGGGCTGTATGGCAGCTATGAGACCAACTGGTACAGGGGACAGCAAACTGGCAATGAATATACCTATTCCCTGCGTGGTGACTACGACACGCGCAGTTCCCTGGAAGCACGCATGGCGGCAGACACTACCCTGGGTACTGCCAATATTACCGGACGCTATAATGAAACCAGTGATATGGTGGAATTCAATGGTCGCCTGAGCACCAGTTTTGCCACTTCAGGCCGTGCCAGTGCCATCGGCGGCAAGCGCCGTTCGGAAAGTGCATTCCTGGTCAGGGTGGAAGGTCAGTTTGATGAGGGAGCGCGTTTCAATGTCCTGGTTAACGGCTCGGTCCGTGGCCAGTTGAGCGCCAATGATACTTTGCTGATATCCGTGTCTCCCTACCAGATCTACGATGTTGAGTTGCGGGCCGTGGGTGATACCCTGGTGTCCCTGGAAAACCGGGTATACCGGGAAACCATGTACCCGGGCAACGTGGTTAACCTGAGCTGGTCATCACAAGTGATCAATATCGCCCATCGGTCGCCTGGTGAGGGAAGATGGCTCACCCGTGGCCAATGCCGTGATACAGAATGTCGTGGGTATCGCCATGACCGATGACAACGGTATCTTCCAGGCCGAGGTGAATCACGAGACCGAATGCCTGCAGGTTGTTCAGGGCAGTGAAAATTGTGAAGCCGTCTTCGACAATCCCCGTGTCAGCGAAACGGTCCTGCCACTGGGCACATTGGTGTGCCGATAGGACTTCCACTGTTTACCCGAGTCGCCTTGTTTACGCGGCCACTTCTTTCCAGACAAACATCCTGATCGACAGCAACAGTGCGAGTACTGCCCAGACCAGCATGCCGATGATGGATGGGATCAGCTCGATCAGGCCCGTACCGTTGATGGCAATTTCCCTGAGGCCTGTCGAGATGAAACTCAGCGGCAGAATATTAGCCAGCGGCTGGACCATGTCGGGGAGGGACTCAATGGGGAAGAAAATACCGGAAAGAATCATCTGGGGAAACGTCACCAGGTTGCCAATGGCAATAATGGCTTGCTGGGTTTTGGCAATACTGCCCAGGCAAAAGCCGATGCACAGGAAAATGACAGTACCAACCAGGATGAACAGGTAGAGCGACAGGATACTGCCGACGAAAATCACATCAAACAGGAAAATGGCTGCCAGGATCAGGCCGGTCAGTTGCACCAGGCAGATGACCAGTCGGGACATGACCAGCGAGGTAATGAAGTCCCGTGGCATGATGGGCGTCACGAACAGCCTTTTCAGTATGCCCTTGCGACGGTACTCAACGATATTGAAGCCACTGCCGGCAATGGCAATGTTCATGATGCTGAAGGCGAGCAGACCGGGAACCACGAAATCCAGGTAGCTTTGTGTACGTGACTGCACATCCTCGATCTCCAGTGAAAACAGCGGCTCGGTATTGCGCAACTGGCGCTCGACATCCACCAGGGCACTTCGCAGCACTGGTAAAACTACACCCACCTGGCGGACCTGTGAGGCATCAATCAGTACTGTCAGGTCGGAAGGGGTGCCATTGTCCTGGAAGTTTTCGGGCAGAATCAGTACCACGGTCTTGTCACCGTTAATCAGGTCTTCGCGTAGCGAGTCCTCATCGGCGATATTGATGTTGAACAACAGCGTGCTTTCCAGCGAGGCAATGAAATCGGTGGCCATGTTGTTGTTGGCATTGTTGACGATGCCCAGTTCAATGGGCTCGGGATTACCACCGCTGGCGAAGCTGATAATGAACATGAACACCAGCGGAAAAAACAGGGAAAAGAAAATGGCCTGGCGATCACGGGCGTGAATCTTGAGCATGACCCTGGCAAGGTTGAGAATCCTGTTCATTTTTATTCCCTCAACTCATGGCCGGTCAGCGTCAGGAAGACATCTTCCAGGTTGCCGTGCAAAGGGACTGCAGGTGGTTCCGGGGCGTACTTGAGGATCAGGTCACCGGGCTCACCTTCGGCAATGATCTTGCCATGGTCCATGATGGCCAGGCGGTCGCAAAGGAATTCAGCTTCTTCCATGTTATGCGTGGTCAATACGATCGTCATACCGGCTGCATTCAGTGTTTTTACCAGGTCCCAGAGATTGCGCTTGGCTTGCGGGTCCAGGCCCGTTGTGGGTTCATCCAGGAAGAGCACCTTGGGGTCATTGACCAGCGCGCAGGCTATGGAAAAACGTTGTTTCTGTCCGCCTGAAAGGTTGGCCGGTTTGGCATTGGCCTTTTCTTCGAGGTTGACCTTCTTCAGCAATTCCACCGGGTCATCACTGCGGTCATAGAGGTTGCTGAACAGGGCCAGCAGTTCTGCCAGTGACAGGCGATCAAAATATTCATTGGCCTGCAATTGCACACCAATGATCTTCTTCACAGCAAAAGGATGGGTAGTCACGTTGATATTGTCGATCAGTGCCTCACCACCATCAATATCAGTGAGGCCTTCGATCATTTCCAGCGTGGTGGTCTTGCCGGCACCATTGGGACCCAGTATGCCGTAAATCTGGCCTTTTTCGATACTGAGGGAAATGCCGTCAACGGCATTGAAGAATTCGTTTTTCCTGTCCGGTCTCGGATATTTCTTGGCCAGATTGCTGACTGCGACGATTGCCATGGATTCTTCCGTTGAATATACCGCGGGTGAATATACCGCGGGACATCATACCGCAATGAAGTAGTACGTAAAGTCAGACTGGAATGTGACCGGAGATGGTCGGTTCAGGTGTTACTGAATGGCGTTCGGGTTGGCGAAGTCGACCGGGTCATCAATGCTGCAGTTGTCATTTTTCATGCATTCCTCCTGTAGCAGCTGTGCTGTGGCCAGGTTGGGGTCAGGAGGAGGCTGCAGGAATCCGGGTGAATATCGGCCCATGGCCAGGTCAAAGGGGGTGACACCAGCCTCATCTTCCACTTCCTGGGCAATGCCCTTGTCGATCAGGAACTTGATAATCTTGTTCCAGCCCACCTTGGCAGCAGCGTGTAGTGCTGTCTGGCCATCGGCGAAGGCACCCCGGTAACGGTCACCCGACAAATCCTCGGCGTTGAGCTGCAGGGAAGGGCGGATGGCAGGATCACCGGTCACAGCATTGATATTGGCGCCAGCTTCCAGCAATACCTCGAGGGTTTCTATGCTCTCTTCCTCTGTTTTGAAACGGCCGCGGGTGGGATCTGCCGGCCACTGGATGCCGGACACGATCAACAATGGGGTATGTCCGCTGGCATTGGGTAAATCAACCAGGGCGCCATGTTCCAGCAAAAGCCTGACGGAGTCGGTGTCGGCCGATCGTGCGGCCCGTATCAGGGGTGTTGCACCGTTTGACAGGGGATTGTCGGCACCGCGGTCAAATACGGCATTGCGGTAGGGCGGGCGCAGCTTTAGCTGCATGTTCGGATTGGCGCCTTTTTCGAGCAATACCCTGGCAACATCATAGCCCGTGATGACATCTTCAGAGGGAATATCGGGCCTGCCGCCGACTGGCATGGTGTTCAGGTCAATGGCGTTGTACAGGGGAGCCCTGCCAAAAATATCCCACTGGTTGATATCGGCACCGGCCTCTATAAACGCCATGGCTGTTTCGAAGTGCATGTTGATGAGCGCCAGGTTCAGGGGGGAGACACGGTCCGGATCCACGGCATTCACGTCGGCGCCGGCTTCGGCCAGGACCCTGACACATTCAGTGCAGTCTTCCCGGGCAGCATAGTGCAAGGCAGTAAAACCGCCGTTGTTCATGTCCTTGGGGCGCGGCTCATTCATCATGGTGTGGTCCCAGATGCGTGCCGCGCTCTTCATGTCGATGTCGGCGCCATGTTCTGTCAGCAATGCCAGCATTTCATGCTGGCCATGGGCTGCTGCCCACATGGTTGCTGTCTGTCCGCCCCACTGTTCCCGGGCATTGATGTCGGCCCCATGTGCCAGCAGTAACCTGGCAGCCTCAAGATTGCCGGCGCGGGCTACCACCATCAGCGGTGTTTCGCCTTCCAGGTTACCCTGGTCAGGATCGGCACCCTGTTCAAGCAGGATTTCCAGTATGGCGGGATCGCCATGCATCGCCGCCTCGCTCATGATGCTGGCACCGTATTCGTTGCGATGATTGACATCAGCGCCTGCATTGACCAGTGCCGAGACCAGCTCCTGGCCACCCAAGTAAACCGCATAGAGCAGGGCAGAGGTGCCGTCGGACTGCGCGGCATTGACGTCTGTGCCTTCGGCAATCATCTCAAGGGCATGCTCGCGGTTGCCTTCGGCTACCACATCGGCAAGATTGCCGTGGGCAAAAGCCACTGCATTGAGCAGGCACAAGGAAATAAATAACGGTAGGTGCAAACGAAGCATGATGGTGTGAGGGCTGAGGCTGATCAGACTTCAGACAGCTCGCCGGTGGCATCGCCAAAGCTTTCCTGCTCCACGCCGGCCCGGTTGAGCAGGGTCAGCAGCAGGTTGGCGTGCGGTGTATTCTGCTCATAGGCCAGGTGCTGGCCACCGCGGATAGTGCCGCCGCCAAGTCCGAAGACCGCGTTGGGTAACGGGTCCTGGTTATGCTTGTCACTGTTGCTCATGTTGGAGCCGAACAGGATGATCGAGTTGTCGAGCACGGTACCATCGCCTTCGGGCATGTTGTCCAGCCTGTCCAGGAAGCGGGTGAAAACCTGTGTGTGGAATGTCTGTACCCTGGCCAGTCGCTCTTTCTTGGCCGGGTCATCGCCGTGATGTGACAGCGGATGGAAAGCCTCGGTAACACCCAGGTTGCCGTAGGTACGCATGCTGACTTCTTTTTCCATCAGGAAGGAAGCCACATTGGTCAGGTTGATCTGGTAAGCCAGGGCGATGAGATCAAACAGGATGTTCAGGTGATCCTCGAAATTACTGGGAATGCCAACCGGTGCGGGTGGAATATCCACATCGGACAGGTCCTGGCTTTTCATCATCTCCACCCGGCGCTCGACTTCACGAACCGATTCCAGGTAGTCGTCAACCCGGGCTATGTCCTGGGCGCCCAGTTTCTTTTGCAAGGATGAGGCATCGCCCATGATGGAGTCCAGAATACTGCCCGTCTCATTGACGATGGCAGTTCGCTCGGCGGCGTTGTCACCCTGGCCGAACAACTGGAAAAACAGCTTCCTGGGATTGTTTTCAATGGGCAGGCCTACATCCGGTGACGGAAAGGCAATGGAGCTACCGAAGGAGCAGGAAAAACCGGGTGCACAGGGGCCGCCCGTGGGAGTACCCACCTCGATGGAGGGGAAGGTTGTTCCCTGGCCGATTTTCTGGGCGGCCAACTGGTCGGCAGTGATGCCCTTGGCCGGGTCACTGACATCATTGGGAGCAACACAACGCAACCAGGTACCGACAACGATGCCGTGGGGATCATTGCTTTCCGCCGGCTTGTTACGCAAACCGGAAACAATGGTCATCTTGTTCTTGTGAGCCGCTGCCGGGGAGAGAATTTCGGAAACTTCGAAATCGGTACCGGTGGTTGTCGGCATCCAGCGTTCCATCACCGCGCCATGGGGAAAATAGACGAATCCCAGACGTGGCTGGATGTTGGCAGCAGTTTGCGCCAGGGCGGTGCTGGCGGGCACCATGGCATCCAGCAACGGCAGGCCTACACTGGTGCCCAGGCCCCGCAAGACGGTACGGCGTGAAAGGTGCTTTTTGCTGATAAACATGGTGGTCTCCCTTGAGAATTTCTGCACCCTCGTACAACGGGTTGCTACGGGTGCTTCACAGACATAAGATACTACTGAAATCCGGGTTTTTTTTCATCCACGAACCCGGATATTGCGCAATATTTCCCACATTGACCGTCCTGCTTTCCTGTCCCTTGCACACGCGGGGCAAAAAAGAAAAATATTGAATCAAATCAACAGGTTAATTTTTGGAAAGCTTGCCGTAAGAAGCACTGGCAGTTTTGTCAGGCGTCAGGCGTGTAATGGGGCACCAGGCTCTCATGGGAGCGGCGCACGAAGGACTCGGGATCGCCATAGATCGCATTGAATTCTGCCGTGGGTGCTTGTTCCAGGGTATCTTCAACACTGTTGGCCGCCCTGAAGCCTTCGCTGATGCGCTGGAAGATGGTGTTGTACATATCCCGCATGGCCTGTAGTTCAGCCTTGCTCATGACAGCGCCGGAGGCCGGTATGATAATGGTGTCGTCATTGGCAATTTCCAGCAGCACTTCAAGGCCGTTGACCAGGCCGCCTATCCAGCCCCCTGTCCACCAGTCGACCAGTGGCCAGCCGTCATTGGCGATGACGCCGCCGGCGTGAAGAATATTGTCTTCAGGCAGGTAGATATACATATCCCCGTCAGTATGGGCCTGGCGCAGGTAACCATAGAGAACCTCGGTGCCGCCGGCGTCCATTGTGCCATAGTGAAAGAAGGTTTCGCCGGGCTGTGCCGACACGGGCAGCGGTTCGAATCGCCGGTTTTCCCAGGGCCTGGTGATGTCGGTGGTGAGCCATTGGCGCGTGTTTTCATGGGCAAAAATGGTGACACCACGTTCAGCCAGGACGCGGTTCAGCCCGGTTTGTTCAGGATGCCAGTGAGTATTGACCAGCAGAGAGATGTTGGCATCTCCGGTAGCCTCATTGATAGCGGCCAGGGTCCGGGATGCATATTGTTCCAGCCCGCCATCGACGACCAGTGCAGAGCCGTCTGCAAGCTCCTTGACCAGTATATTGGTCCCTGTCCCACTGATCAGGGTAAGGTCATTACCCAGTGACTGCGAAGAGACCTCCTGGGCCTGCAACACGGGAATGGAGCCGGCCAGGCCGAGCAGGACAGTGGCGAGCAGAGTGGCCAGTTTTGGGGGGGTCAACGACGAAAAAAGCTTCATACGGAATGTTTGCCGGTCTGCCAGTATTAGGAAGCGGGGGAGTATAAAGTAGCCTCGTTGAACATTCCACAACCCCGCCCAAGGCCACAGATTCCTTGTCTTGTGCACACGGGTGCATTATCCTTCAGCGGTTAAACCGGTTCCAAAAACAAGAATATCCGGTTAGTTTCAAAAATAGTTTCAAGAATTTAGTACGCCATTAAATATTAGGGCATTTTTTTATCCTAAACAGGGGACAATAGTTACCATGAATAATGCTACCGATCCACGCCAGATTCTCGACCAGGGCGAGATGAGCAAAGCCATGATAATCGTGGTGATCATTACCGTATTCCTTAATGCCATGGATGGGTTTGACGTATTGGCCATCAGCTTCGCGGCACCTGGTATTGCCGCAGAATGGGGTGTGAGCCAGACAGCCCTTGGCTTTGTCCTGGCGGCCGAACTTGTCGGCATGGCCATCGGCTCCATCGTACTGGGTGGTGTGGGCGACAAGCTGGGACGCCGTCCGACTGTCCTGGGCTGTCTAGCCGTGATGTCGCTGGGCATGTTCCTGGCCACAACCTCAGGGTCGCCGCTGGTATTGTGTATCTGGCGCGTACTGACCGGTCTGGGTATTGGTGGCATGTTGTCTGTGACCAATGCGACCGTGGCGGAGTTTTCAAACCTCAAATGGCGCAGTCTTTGTATTTCCATGATGGTGATCGGTTATCCACTGGGCGGCGTGTTCGGTGGTGACATTGCCCAGAGATACCTCCTGGTGAACTTTGACTGGCGTTCGGTATTCTATTTTGGTGCCATCGTCTGCGCCGCGCTTATTCCTTTTGTCTATTTCCTGGTGCCGGAGTCTGTCCACTGGCTGACGCGCAAGCAACCTGAGAATGCCCTGGACAGAATCAATCACTCCCTGGCCAAACTCGGCAAGAGTTCAATAGCCGCTTTGCCTGAAATTACCGATGATGATCGCAAGAAGTCTATCGGCGACATTTTCTCCAAGGGCCTGATTGTGACCACGCTGCTGGTCACTGCTGCCTACTTCCTGCACATCACCACGTTCTACTTTATTCTGAAATGGACGCCCAAGATTGTTTCTGACATGGGCTTTGCCGCGGCGGCAGCTGGCGGTGTCCTGAAATGGGCCAACGTGGGCGGTGCCCTGGGTGGTATTACCTTCGGCATCCTGACGGCACGCTTTGGCCTGAAGCCGCTGACAATTGGCATTCTGGTGCTGACCACGATCGGCGTAACAGCTTTCGGCCGCACACCAGAGGATCTTGATCGTATGGCCCTGCTGGCGGCCATTGCCGGTTTCTTCGGTAATGCCGGTGTTTCCGGTCTTTACTCCATTGTTGCCTACGCCTTCCCGACACATGTGCGTGCCACCGGCACGGGCTTTGTCATCGGTGTGGGCAGGGCAGGGGCTGTACTGGCACCAATTCTTGCCGGTTTCCTGTTTGATGCGGACAAAGGCCTGCCGACAGTCGCTTTCGTTCTGGCTTGTGGCTCCTTGCTGGCCGCGATCGTCCTCATCTTCCTGAAGCTGGATGATGACAAACCGATCAAGGCAAAAGTCTCGGAAACAGAACCCAATGCTGAAGGCCTGAGTGTTCCGGCGACCTGATCCTGACAGGACGCCAGACAAGACAACAGAACAAGCAGTAATCAGGTAGTTATACAAGCCAGCACCCGGCCAGCCGGGGCTGGCTCCGGTTTGGTCAACACCAATGGTGTGACATTACCGGGCATGCGATATGCTGTTACTTTTGCACAAACCCAACACTATGTTGATTTTTATGCGTATATTTCTTCCTCCCAGACTGGCCAGAATCACTTTAACAGTGATGCTATCTGCCTTGTCAGCAGGCCTGTTTGCCCAGCAAGGCGATACCCGTGATGCAGAGTCAACAAGCACTGTAGGCATGACCGCTGATACGGCAATTGAATCTCCCGTTGCAGCACCGGCAATGTCTTCAGCGATAGTCGACGGAGAAGAAACGGAAAGCGAGAACAAACTGGTCACGCAGACCGGGAATACCGTGATGACCGCAGGAACCTGCGTAGTCATCGATGGCTTTCTCAGGCAGTTTTGCAGTGCCAACCCTGGCGATATCAGCTGCCAGTTCCAGTAGTAACTATCCAGAATCCACACTTGTGCCTGGTGATAGCCAGACAGGGTTTAATTATTACCACTGTCCGGGCATCAGTTTGCACTTTTAGCAGTTTCAAAACGTACAACACAACTACATGAAACCAGTCATTTCAGTAAAGAACCTGTCCAAAACCTATGAATCCGGATTCCAGGCATTGAAGGATGTCAGCCTGGATATCAGGGAAGGGGAAATCATTGCCTTGCTTGGTCCCAATGGTGCCGGCAAAACGACCCTGATCAGCACCATCTGCGGCATCGTCAACCCTTCGTCAGGCAGTGTCACGGTCAATGGCTATGACATCATCAAGGAATACCGCCAGGCACGAGCGAGTATCGGCCTGGTGCCGCAGGAGTTGACCACGGACTCCTTTGAATCCGTCTGGAATACCCTGGCTTTTTCCCGGGGCCTGTTTGGCAAGGGACCAGATCCTGCGCACCTGGAAAAAGTCCTGAAGGAATTATCCCTGTGGGACAAGAAGGATAACAAGATCATGACGCTTTCCGGTGGCATGAAGCGCCGCGTCATGATCGGCAAGGCCTTGTCCCATGAGCCCAGGATATTGTTCCTTGATGAACCCACGGCAGGTGTAGACGTGGAACTGCGCAAGGACATGTGGCAGGTAGTCAGGGAGCTGAGAGAATCAGGTGTCACCATTATCCTGACGACACACTACATCGAAGAGGCCGAAGAAATGGCCGACCGTATTGGCGTTATCAACAAGGGTGAATTGATGCTGGTCGAGGAAAAACATGCCCTCATGCGCAAGTTGGGCGACAAGCGCCTGACCTTGCACCTGAGTGAGCCGTTGGCGGCCATACCCGGTGCATTGGATTCCTATGATCTTGAGCTGAAAAACGACGGGCTGGATCTTGTATATACCTATGACGCCCAGCAGGAAAGCTCTGATATTACGGCCCTTCTGGATGCCGTGGAAGAAGCTGACCTGAAGTTCAAGGACCTGGAAACACGCCAGAATTCCCTGGAAGAAATTTTTGTTAACCTGGTGAAAAAATGAATTTTTATGCAATAAAAGCCATTTACCGGTTTGAAATGGCGCGGACCTGGCGCACGATCGCGCAGAGTATTGTGTCCCCGGTGGTATCGACGTCACTGTACTTTGTCGTCTTTGGCAGCGCCATCGGCTCACGCATGAGCGATATTGGTGGTTTCAGTTACGGGGCCTTCCTGGTGCCGGGCCTGATCATGATGACCCTGTTGACCCAGAGTATTTCCAATGCCTCCTTCGGCATTTACTTTCCAAGATTCACGGGGACAATCTACGAAGTCCTGTCGGCACCGGTATCGCCGGCAGAAATCGTCATGGGCTATGTGGGCGCTGCCGCGACTAAGGCCGTCATGGTGGGCAGTATTATCCTGGTGACTTCGGCATTGTTTGTAGACCTGCAGATACTGCATCCGTTTTCCATGTTCGTTTTTCTTGTACTGACGGCAATGACCTTCAGTATGTTCGGCTTCATCATCGGCATATGGGCAGATAACTTTGAAAAACTCCAGATTATTCCCCTGCTCGTCGTGATGCCGCTGACCTTTCTGGGTGGCAGCTTCTACTCGATCACGATGTTGCCTGAATTCTGGCAGAAGGTGTCCCTGTTCAACCCGGTGGTGTACCTGGTCAGTGGTTTCCGCTGGAGCTTTTACGAAATCTCCGATGTCAACGTGGCGGTCAGCATGGTGATGACACTGGTATTCCTGTGCGTCTGTGTATTCATACTGCACTGGATATTCAAAACAGGTTACCGCCTGAAAAACTAGCAAGCCCCTGGAGCTGCCTCCGGGGGGTGCCTGGCATTGGCCTTTTACCGGCAGGAAATTTATACTTCAGCGCTTATATTTGCCGTACCATTCCGATAACGGCAAACAGAGAGGATCAACATGCAAGTAGTCAGAAAGGGGCGTTTCGCCCTGGCAGCAATCGCTGTTCTTTTCACCACAAGTCTCTCCCTGACGGGCACCTATGGCCAGGAAACGGCCCAGATGGATTTTGAAAGTGTCGGGCGTGGCTGGCCGCTAGCAGCTGATGCCAATGACTATGAAGTTACAGGTGCCACTTTTCGAGGAGGCTTTTTCCAGCCAGGTGTAGAGCGAACTTTCCTGGGCGGCGCCATGGGCGGGGAAGCGCCAGAGGGAGTCGAACCTCTGGAACGGGACCTGTTTACCTCGGATGATTTTTACGCTGACCGTGAACTGTGGTCGGATCCTCGTTATTTCCGCTGTAATTCCTCGGCTGCCATTGAGGATCTCTGGGGCGCCAATGCTACCGGCAACCAGATCATGGGTGACAATCCACCTGCGACCGCCCCCTGGGGCAAATGTGAAAACGATTATCCTGTCGAGGCCATTGTCAGCCCTTATCCTTTTGAAACGGCCCAGGAGCATTACGAAGCGCTGCTGGAAGAAACCAGGAGCCGCGGTGGCCCCACCCAACACACCTATGCCACGGTCCCGGGTGAATGGACTGGCATCTATGCGCATCCAGGCAGGACCAACGAGTACTGGTACAAGATGCGCTATAACCAGATGCCCACAATCCTGTCCCTGTTAACTGAAGAGTACCAGACCTACTACGTGCAGGAAGCCTATCACCATGGCAATACCAATGCCCCGCAATGGCAGTCACAGTATTGCTGGCCGGAAGGTTTTACCCGCCGTTTCCACGAGTTTGCTGTGTGGGAACATTACTTTACCGTCACACCGAACATGGTTCAGATTGTTGCCGGTGTTGCCCGCAACTTCATCACCAACATCCATATTGGTCGTGAATTCAATACCGAAGGTGTTGTACCGAGGTTGGGTGAAGATGTCCCACGCTGGTATGGTGAAACCATTGGCTTCTGGGATGGAGATGCCCTGATAACCTGGACGTCCAATATCCAGGGCTGGAAGAATCATGCCGCACCGGAACATTCCAGCAAGATGCAGACCATCGAAATCTATACGCCGAACCATGACGACGCAGGTAATTTTACCGGTCTGAACCACGAAACCATTTTCTATGATCCGGAAGTCTGGGTTAAGCCGGTCCGCATTGTCAGAAACCTGCAAAAGCAGAATGACTATGATGACCCGGATGCCACCCCCTATGTCTTCGTGGAGTGCATCCAGTCAATCTTCCCGATTGATGGCAGAGCAACACCCGTTTCGCACGGACAAGTGATAGAATATGAAATTCCAGATATGTATGGCCGCCCATGGGCACACTACTGGGATCAATATTTCGAACAGGACATGGAAAAGCCTGAAGAAGAGGATATATTCAGCTTCGAGTAAGTCTAATCAGGTGATAATAATGAAAACCATGGGGGAGAAGGAGTAAATAATGAAATTTATCAACAAGCTACACAAAACTATCGGTGCCAGCCTTGCAGTAGCGGCACTTATCGGCACTCCGGTGCAGGCGCATCATTCCTTTGCCATGTATGACATGCAGAATGTGCGTGTTTTCACCGGGGTTGTTACCCGTGTGGATCCGGCGCCGAACCATCTGGCGATTTTCTTTGCGCCCATGAACGAGGAACGCAAGAACGTCCTTCGGGATGAAAATGGTGAACCCATTATATGGTCTGTTGAAATGGGCGGATCAGCCCAGATGGCACGCCAGGGCGTTTCAGTGAACTCATTTCCCCAGGGCACGGTATTCAGTGTAGGGATGCATGCGTTGCGAAATGGCGAAAATGCCGGTTCACGTGAAGGCGGCATGTTCAAGTGCCCGGAAAGAACACCACCGGCACCAGGCATGCACTGTGATTCCGTTGAAGGTTCCATTCAGATTGGTACAGAGCCGTTGGCTGAAGCCACGCTGGATTAAAAATCCGACTGAAAATCCGACTGAAAAAAAGGAGCTCAATTGAGCTCCTTTTTTTTATTCCGCTAATAAATTTTTCTTTCCTGATTATTCCTGTCTTGAGTTCAGGCCAAAGCCTTGTTGACAAGATTTTCACTGAGTTCCCGTAACTTTTCCCAGGCAACCGGGTCATAAGCCTGGTCATCGGCGCGCGCTTTTTCCTGCATGTCGAAATACTCGCCGCTGACATTCTCCAGTTCAGCAGAGGTTACCAGGTACTCCAGGGCATTCGCGCCGTCATCGACTGTGGTCATGCTGTCCGGCAGGGCGGTGGAGTCCAGTACCATTTTGGTGTTCATGAGGGTAGCAGGGTGCAGGCTGTTGGCAGTAACACCGGTTGCCGTGAGTTGCTGTGCCAGATCGCAGCTGTGAAGAATCTGGGCGAGCTTGCTCTGGCGGTAGGCCAGCCCGTCGCTGTAGTCATTTTCCAGCATGGGGTCATCAAATTGCACCGGTGCCTGGGCGAGTGAGGCGACGTTGATTATTCTAGCCGGCGCCGATTGTTTAAGCCGGGGTAGCAGTTCCCTGACCAGGAGATAACCCGCCAGGTAATTCACGGCAAAAAACAGCTCGATGCCATCCTTGCTGAGCTCGCGTGGTGAATCGGGTGTGCGTGGACCGATGCCGGCATTGTTCACGAGCACATCAATGTTCTCACTGGAGTCCAGTACTTCCCGAGCCAACCTTTTAACGTCTGCCAGCGAAGACAGGTCAGCATTGAAATACTGCAGAGACTGATTGCCGGACTCAGACCGTAATTCCTCTAGAACTGTGTTGCCCTTTCTGGCATCGCGGCCATGTAACAGGACCGTCCAGTCCTTGGCAGCCAACCTGCGGGCCACTTCTTTGCCGAGTCCATCCGTTGAACCGGTGATCAGGATTGTTTTATTCATGGTTCTAGTTTAACAGTGTCCTGGTGGAAGTTAAGAATCAAAAATGGCCTTTCCGGGAGCTGTCATCACACGCGTAATGAGCAGTCACGAAAAGGCCAGATTGGTTGAAGCTGGTCGGTTGGAAAAACCGGTATCAGTCCGTGTTGGTAAAACCGTACAGACGATGCGGGTTATCAACCAGCAGGCGCTGCTGGGTGGGTTCATCCGGCGCCATCAGGGGAATCAGGTCCACCAGGTCGCCATCGTTGGGCATATGTTCCTTGATGTTGGGATGGGGCCAGTCTGTTCCCCACAGGACACGGTCGGGCGCTACTTCTATGATGGCCTTGGCAAAGGGCATGGCATCAGTAAACGGCGGTCCCATGGAGGAGATGCGTTCTGAGCCACATACCTTGATCCAGCAATTGTCGCGACGGGCAAACTCCAGCAGGATTTTGAAAGGCTCCTGTTCCAGCCCGTCTTTTGTTGGCACACGGCCCATGTGGTCAATGATGTAGGGTATCGGCAGATTATCCAGCAGGTCCTGGAATTCAACCAGGTCAATGGCATCAAAATGCAGTACCACGTGCCAGCCAAAGCCTTTTATCTTGTTGATTATACTATGGAACTTATCCATGTCTGGTATGCCGCCGAGGTGCCTGACAAAGTTGAATCGGCAGCCGCGACACCCACCTTCATGCAGTTTTTCAATATCGGCTTCGGTGAAGTCGTCATTGATATTGGCCACACCGCGATAGGCACCGCCACTCTGGGCAATGGCATCAAGGATCGGGTCATTATTGGTGCCGTGGCAGCTGGCATTGACCAGCACGGCACGGGTCAGCCCTAGAATGCTTTGCAGCTTCTTGAAATCATCCAGGCCCGCATCCGGTGGTGTATAGGTGCGAGTCGGTGAATAGGGGTATTTATCGCCTGGTCCAAAAATATGGCAATGGGCGTCAGTTGCATTGGGTGGTAATTTGAATGCCGGAGTCCTGGTATCAGGATCAGGCGCTTTACACGTTTTTGTCATTAATCTTCTTCCCCAAGAAAACGGCATAATTGCAAAGCGCGCTAATTTATCACAATCGGCCTGCAGGGAGTAATGTTGTGTGCAATTTATGATGCTTTGCAGCATAGATTTGCTCCGGTCTCTCCTGTCATTTTCATCATAAATCGAGTACGAATTTTTTAATCCGGTGTGAATAATTGCACGCAGGAGTAAATGGTATGAATCGATTATCCAGGATTGTTGAATCCGCCTTTTTTGTTGTCATGATTTTTATTTCTCTTTCTGGATATGCCCAATCTCCGGCATGTGACAGGGAATGCCTGGAAAACTTTGTTGACCAGTATCTGGATGCTGTTATCGACAATAATCCCGAGGCTGTGCCGATGACTGCAGATGTCCGTTTCACTGAAAACGGACAGCGCCTGCTATTGCGCGACGGGTTATGGCAAACCATGGAGGGGCGGGGCAATTACCGTATTTTTGTCACTGATGTGCCTGCCCAGCAGGTGGCCTTTATAGGCAATATTTATGAGGAGCACCGGGACCCGACACAGCTGACACCGGCAATGCTGGCGCTGCGTTTGCGTATTGAAGATGGTGCAATCAGTGAAGCAGAACATTTCGTGGTCCGCAGCACCATGGCGGCAGAGCGCGTTAGCGATTTGAGACCCCGGTCCGCATTCAGGTCTGAGGTCCCGGAAAACCTGCGTAACACCCGGCAGGAATTACTCGAGATTGCCAATATGTATTTCGTTGGCATGCAACAAAATGATGGGCTGATGGATTATCCCTTTGCCGATGACTGTGACCGGATCGAAAACGGTATGCGCAGTACCAATGCACCTACTCCTGAAAGCAGTGTGCGTCCGGACCCATCAGACGCTTCAGTCTATTCATCCCAGTGGAGTTGCATGGAACAGTTTGAATCCGGGCTGATATTCTTCGTCAACCGGATTCGGGATCGTCGCTTTGTTGCTGTTGATGAAGAAAGAGGCCTGGTGTATTCCTTTGTGTTCTTCGATCATTCAGGAGGGGAATTCAGGCATGGCGTGACGCCTGCCGGGCGCGAAGTCACGGCAGGTCCGGTACAGCCATGGACCTGGGGTATAGCCGAGATATTCAAGATCTACGATGACAAGATTCATGAAATCGAGGCAATTCTTGAGCGCGTACCCTATGGCATGAATTCCGGCTGGTCTACCTGGGAGCAGGGGATGTCCTCGGAGTTGCAGGATGTGACGTTTTCTGAAGACTGAAAGATTTAGAGACGGAGCAAGAGAAGACACGTTGGGCTTTAACGAATGTCCGGGATGTTGTAGGTCGGGATAGGCACGAAGTGCCGTTTCCCGACGCGGGAATTCACTTCACGTGGAATATGTTTTGTCGGCAAATGCTTCGCTAATGCCGACCTACGAAACTCCTTGCTCCTGGACATGACACTCATCCATGATTCCCCTACAATGCTCTGCTTTGGCAGTAATCCGAGCGTAAATCCCCGATGTTTCTCACCCTGAAAACCATCCACATGTGCTGTGCCCTGATCAGCTTCACCGGTTTTCTGTTTCGCTCCTACCTGATGGTCATTGATTCCAAATGGCTCAATCACAAGCTGATCCTGGTCACTCCGCACCTGGTGGATACAGTATTCCTGCTCAGCGGCTTCAGTATGGCTTTCGTGCTCAATATGGGCCTTTTCGCCCAGGGCTGGCTGACCATGAAGATTTTCCTGCTGATGTTTTACCTGCTCTTCGTGGGTATTGCCCTGAACAGGGGGAAAACCAAGAGTGTCCGGATCATCTCTTTTTTCCTGGGGATTTTTACGTTTGTCTATATTGTCGGGATTGCGGTCAACAAGACGGCGATAAGCTGGTTTGCGATGTTGTAGGGGGATCGATAAAGGGATAAAAGGATAAAGGGCCAGCGGTTCAGGTAGATGGGACGTCCAGGGAAAGAAAAAGGAATTTAAAATTCGTGCTGGTGATCAGATATCGAAAATTATTGTCTGCCTTTTATCCTTTTATCCTTTTATCCTTTTATCCTTTTATCCTTTTATCGGTTTTTCATTATTCATTTCACCCGCTCACCATTCTTGAAAACTATCGCAGGTTCACGCAGCGTACTGAAATGTCTCAGTGGGCTGCCTTTGACGGCAATGATGTCTGCCAGTTTGCCGGGGGTTACTGTGCCGACTTCGTCGGCTACGCCCATGTAAGCGGCGGAGTCAGCCGTTGCCCACTTGATGGCTACCAACGGGTCCATGCCCAGCTCAAAGACCCAGGCCTCCAGTTCCCGCCACGTTGATTCGCTGGCCGGATGACCAAATGAACCTTCGTCGCTGCCAAAGGTAAAAATCACTCCACGCTCGCTCAGGCTCTGGATCTTGCGCTTGATGGTGTCAGAGGCGGATGCAGGTAAGGCATTGAAACTGGCGTTACTGATTGCCTGGCGTATATCCCGTTCGATATCTGCCGGCAGACCGACAAAGTTTTTGGGATCATCCAGCCATTCCGGGTCGGCGGCCAGTTCGTCAGTATTGAGAATCATGCCTACCGTGGGATTCCAGTAAAGGGGTGGGCCGTTGGAAACCCTGGCCGCCACCATGTCCAGGATGTCTTCCGGAAAAGTGGGGGTATCGACACCAATATGCTGGATTTCATCCACGCCTGCCCTCAGGGCGATTCGTATTTCTTCATCCTGTCGGCCATGGGCTGTCACGGGAATACCGGCAGCATGGGCGGTTTCGACAATGGCATTCATGGCTTCCTGGAATTCCGGTGTGGCATTGAGGACCTTGATGACATCCACGCCAGCATCAATCTGGGCACGGGTTTTACGCACGGCATCGCGGACATTGTTCACGGGCATGGTATGTGGCCTGTTAACAGGGGAGCCAGCAGGGATCAGTGCGCTACCGGAGGTAAAGATGGTTGGCCCGGGAATTTCACCTGCCTCGATGCTTTCACGTACTGCCATGATGTCGTCTGTATTGACGGCCAGGTCCCTGACACTGGTTACCCCGGCCATTAGAAACTGTTGCGCCGAGGCGGGGATGGTCACGCTGGCAAAGCGGTCGGCATAGGTTTCAAACCAGTGTCCAAAGTCAGGGTGGCCGTTATACAGCATGTGCACGTGTGGATCCCACAAACCCGGCATCACCGTCATACCTTCAGTGGACACTATGCGATAGTCCTGTGGTACAGCCAGCCTGCCAATAGTGCCGACCGCCTCTATCCTGTCTCCCTGAACGAGCACAATACTGTCGGCCACCGGTTCGCGGCCGCTGCCATCAATCAGCAAGCCGCCAACCAGGGCATAGCCGCTTTCCTGTGCAAGGCAAAGGCATGAGACGAGCCAGAGCAACAGGGCGCCAGAAAACGCTGACGGACGGAACAGGCCGGTTCTGGAGAAGGATAATTTCATGATTGTGTTTCCGGGATGTCCGTGATCAGTTAGAGTCTGCGGATTTCCTGTCATAGACGCGCGTTAATGTGACAGGTTCAGTAAATGAGCCTGGTTCAATATACATGACAACACGAAGCTGTGTACCGTTGTTGATCAGGCTATAGGTTTCATTGGCAAAGCCGCCGTCCCTGGGCCGGGCTTCCACCATCAGCTGGCTGCCTTCCCAGTGAGCCATGGAAAAGTCCTCGACTTCATCCAGCCCGGTGAGGCTGACAGATTGGCTTCTGCCATCGGTATAGACGGAACGTCGAAAACCGTCATCGTAGGTAAAAACATACTCGGGTTCGCCCAGAGTAATCTGCAGGGTTTTATCGTAGGAAAGGTGGTCGTAGAGTTCCTGCTCGACAGGTCCACCGCGGTAGCGATCCTCTTCACAGCCAAACCAGCAGCGATCAATCTTCTGGCCCATGGCACGCAGTGCCTGTTCAACCTGCTTGTCAGTATCATCACTGAGTTCGCTGTTGATAACCCATTCACCGGCAAAGGCCTGGCGCTCCTGTGCCTTGAGTGAGAAAGAACCACCCAGGACAAGCAGCGACAGGAACAGGCTGATAATGTTGGTGAATCTGTTGATAGGCATAGTCAGGCATTCCCCTTGTCAAAAAGTGTAGACTGTCCAGAGGTAAAATTCTACAAGGGCTATCTGTGCACAGGGCAGTCATTTATACTCTATTCATATTCACGACCCTGTGAATTCACCAGAATAAAAACGACAAATATCAGTCTGTTGGGGGAAATCATGACAAGGTTCACATTACCTGCATTGTTACTGGCAAGCCTGGCCATGCTCAGTGCCTGCAGTGAAGAAGCAGCGCAGGAAGCTGTAATGGATTCAGAAATGCCAGAATCGGGCCTCGATGTGGCAGCACTGCTGGCCCGCGTGGACGGACTGCGGCAGCGGGCGCAGCGGGTCAGGGATATCAATGACATCAAGCGCCTTCAACGTGCTTATGGCTACTACGTGGATGAAGCTCTCTGGGATGAAGTCACGGCGCTGTTTACCGATGATGCCACCGTGGAATTTGCACGAGACGGTTTGTACCGGGGCAAAGAGCGTATCCGCGAATACCTGTACCGCCTGGGTGGCAATATGAACGGTTTGTCGGAGGGGCAACTCAACGAACATTTCCAGCTCATGCCGGTGGTTACCCTGGCCGAAGACGGCATGTCGGCGAAGGGACGCTGGCGAGCCGTTATCCTCAACGGCGAACTGGGTGAATACGGTTTGTGGGGCGAAGGTCCCTATGAGAATGAATACGTCAAGGAAGACGGCGTGTGGAAAATCAGCAAGGTGCGCTGGTACCAGACCATTATGGTGCCCTATGAAGGCGCCTGGGGAATGAACGAGGACGTCAACCAGGGCATCTACGTCTCGCCGGAGTTTCCGCCAGATGAACCCCAGACAGATGATTATGGTTCCTGGCCTGAAACATTCCTGCCGCCATTTCATTTTGATAATCCGGTCGGGCGTTACCAGCCGGACAATGGAAATGCTGGGGAGGACGAATAATGAAAATTTACCAGATAATCAGCCTTGGTTTACTGTCACTTGTGTCTTGCCTGAGCTATGCCCAGGATGGCGAGGCACAACAGCTGCTGTCTGAAATAGACCGACTGGAAATGGAAATCACGCTGCTTGAAGATGAGCATGACGTGGAAAACCTGCAACGTATTTTCGGTTTCTATATCGACAAGCACCAGTGGACCCAGGCCGCTGACCTGTTCAGTGAGGATGCCACCCTGGAAATCGGCGGCTCGGGAGTTTACCAGGGGAAAGCCAGTATCCTGGCCTACCTGAAGTCACAGGGAGAAGAGGGGCCCCAGGAAGGTATCCTGAATGACCATATGCAACTGCAACCTGTTGTCCATGTATCTGCCGACGGCACGGCCAGGGGACGCTGGCACCACTTCTCCCAGGAAGCCCAACTGCGCGAGAGTCACTACTGGGGAGTGGGCACCTATGAAAATACCTATATCAAGGAGGACGGGGTCTGGAAAATTGACGGATTGCACCTGTTTTCCACGATGCGTACACCCGTCGATGATGGCTGGGGTGTCACAGCTTTGCCGCGCTCCACACCAAGCGAGACTGTGCCACCCGATGCACCGCCATCAGTGGACTATGAAAATTACCCGGCAGTTTTTGTTGTGCCCTATCACTACGATAACCCCGTGACCAGTCCCTATCGTCCGCTTGAGGACGTATCTTTTTCAGGAACGGGTGATGCTTCACCAGCTGCGGTGGAAACGAAACTGGCCGCACTGGAAGATCGTCTTGGCCTGGTCGAGGATGCCCAGGAAATTGAGCGCTTGCAGACCATCTACGGCTATTACCTGGCACGGAATCAATGGGATGACCTGACCGGTATCTTTGCATCCGACGGCACGATTGAAATTGCCATGCGCGGTGTCTATCGCGGCGCAGCCAGTATTCGTCGTAACCTGGACCTCTATGGTGTGCAGGATGAGCTGCCTGGCGAGTTGCATAACCACATGCAGTACCAGCCCGTGATTCATATCAGTGAGGATGGCCAGACAGCCAGGCTGCGTTCCCGCGCGTTCAGCATGATGGGCAGCTTTGGCAGCCAGGGACGCTTCATGGGGGGCACGTATGAAAACATTTTCGTCAAGCGTGACGGTCAGTGGATGATGTTCAAGGACCAGCAGATCAATACCTATTTTGCCGGTACTGATGATGGCTGGATTAACCTGACCAGATCAGCGCCTCCAGGCATTACTGACAGTAATCCGCCTGATGAACCACCTACCATGGATTTTGAAATGTATCCGAAGGCATTCCTGCCTCCCTACCATTATGACAACCCCGTGACAGGGCGCAGTGAGGTGGTAGAATAAGGGCACTGCACGGTAAAATGTGCGGAGGTAACAAAGACGCCGGCCTGGGTGAATGAGAGAACCAGTTCGGCGTTTTTTTTGCGGTCGATCAAGCGATAAAGCGATAAAAACGGCTTCGAAAAATATCGATGCTGGCCGCCCTTTATCGTTTTATCGCTTTATCGTTTTATCGGGATTTTTTTATTCCGCAGGCTCAATCTTCAGAATAGCCCCGTCCCGCTGCTCAGTAGCAAGATACAGAAATTCATCCGGTCCCATTTCAATATCCCTGACGCGTTGGCGCAGGTCCGTGATCAGGGCTTCGCGACGCACTTCCTCGTAATCGCGGTTGATCATGATGCGTTCAAGATGGCCTGTGCCGGGTATCTCGCCGGTACGCAAGGCACCGACAATAATGTCGCCTTTCCAGGCATGCAGGGCATCACCGGTGTAAAACAGCATGCCTGAGACGGCGATGGCGGGCATCCAGTACACCAGGGGCGGCTCAAACAGGGCGTGAGTCGGACGGTCGTTGGTTTGCCAGGGGCCGGGGTAGGTGCGTCCCAGGCTGACAATAGGCCAACCGTAATTGGCGCCGGGCTTGATGAGGTTGATTTCATCGCCGCCGTTGGGGCCGTTCTCGTTCTGGAACACGGCGCCGGTTTCCGGATGGATTGTCAGGCCAAGGGCGCCGCGATGGCCGTAGGAGTAAATTTCACCGCGGGCAAGGGAGTTGTTGACGAAGGGATTGTCCACCGGCACGCTGCCGTCATCATTCAGGCGCAGTACCTTCCCACCAAGGGAACTGAGCGCCTGGGGATCACCACCCGAGGTGGTGACATAAAGTTTGCCGTCATGGCCAAATGCCAGTCGACCGGCACCGGCAACACCTTCGCCGGCATCAAAAATATCACTGAAGTTCTCCAGGCTGCTACCGTTCCAGCGGGCTCGACCGATCGCCAGGTTACGTTCACCACCAGGCTTGGGCTTGGTATAGCTCAGGTAAAGCAACTGGTTGTTATCAAAGTCTGGATGTTTGACCAGGTCGATATAACCATGGTTGGTGCCGCCCTGGCCGGACTCGCCGGAGAAAACCGAGGGTGGGCCACCGGTGACCGGGGTAGTCTGTAGTTCACCGTCTTCGATGATATACATTTCCCCGCGACGGGTGATGACCAGCAATCTGCCATCGGGCAGAAATTCCAGGGCCATGGGGTATTCCAGTTTGGCGACCACTGACACCTTGATGTCCATGCCTTCAGCCGTAGGATAAATCCAGGGACCTTCGCCCAGGGGAATATTCTCCAGGCCGGTTGGTGCAGTGGGAGCGAAACCACTGAAAGGAATGTCACGCTGGGCCATGGCGAACGAGGCGGGTAAAAGGCAAAGCAACAGGAACAGGTATTTTGAAAAATGCTTCATGTGTGGAATTTCCCCCTAAAAAAAACCGAAACGGTGTTTATATCAATTATGGAGCGAGTTGTTAAATACAGGCCCCGTTATATTGGTACTGTAATCAGTGACTTGTTGCGAATGACTGTCGTTTACAGTTGTTCACAGGAAGTGCTTGCTCAGGAAGTCGATGATTTTCTTGTTATAGGCCCTGGCCAGGGCCAGGGCTTCATCTTCACTGATATCACCTCTTTTGGCCATGCTTTTGGCAACAAGTTCCGGTTTTCGGAATAAACCCACGATAATCGGGTCATCCAGGTGTTCATAGTAGCGGTCGATCGTAAGCACTGTGCGGGGATCTTTCCAGCCCCACAGCGGACGGGTATTTTTGCTGTCGATGAGTGGTTTGGTGTCAATATCCATCAGCTCACGCTCAACATCATTCCAGATATTGCCATCGAGCAGTTCAACATTCTTTTTCAGGAAATCCAGGTCTTCGTAATGGCCTTCCGGGTTGTCGGGAAGCCCGGACAACAAATCATCGCCCATGTGAACACCGGCTTCATGCAAGGCCTTGGCAACCAGGCTGGAAGCACTGCGATGGCAGCCGAGTATCACGAAAGTCTTGTTCATTGAAATTTCTCTTTACCAGGGGTTATTCGGTTTTTTGCCAGCACCAGTATTGCAGGCCCTTGTCGGACTGATCAACGGCGCGAAAAAAATAGGTGCCGGGCCTGAGCCTTTTCTCCAGGTTTTTTGAAAAACTGAATGAAGGCTGAGTGACAGCAGTCCTGGCAAAAACAATAAAGTCATCCTGGGTTCCGATGTCCAGGTGGGATGTCGTGCCAGGCAATAACAGGGCAGGGGGAATCCTGGACTGTCCCAGGTCGGTAATGCTCGGCCTGTGCTCCCTGCGGGGCAGGGGAGGCGCACCATTGGGGTAATATTTTTGCATGAATATTTTTTCACTTGCCTGCATTAACGCCGCTTTCCCAGCGGGTGGTTCGGAAGACTGGTTCCAGTAGTGCACGGCACTGGCCTGTGGAGCGCACACAGGCATCATGCCTTTGTGCAACATCCTGCCGCACAGGTCAGTATCTTCGTAATAAAGGAAAAATGCCTCATCAAAAAGAGGCACTTTGTTGAGTTTGAACCAGTCATTGTCAAACAGCAGGCAGGCACCGGAGAGTACGGGTTCGCTGAATGGCGTGCTTTCACTCCAGAAGCGCTTGTGTCGGGCCATGGCCAGTTCGCTGACATCGGTGGTTTCTGCCAGGTTGCTGTCAGGAATGTGGCGATCAGATAAAAGCCACAGGGGATGACCCAGCGCCGGAGGCAACTGGAATGTACAGGCGTCATCCCAGTAAAAGCGCGGGCCACACAAGGGGGCGTTCATCTGGACAGAGGCATCCAGGAGATGCTTCAGGCAGTTTCTTTTCAGGCGTACATCAGGATTCAACACCAGTAGCCAGCGGGTTTTGATCTGTCGTGCCGCCAGGTTGGCAGCTGCACCAAAACCAATATTTTCCAAGGGGGTAATAATTTCGGCATGGGCAAAGGCAGGATCGCTGCTACTGATATCGTTGCTGTTGTCGACAACAATGATATTTTGCACCTGTGATTCCAGCTTTCTTGTGAGTTCAGCCGAGTCCTGCGGGCTGCCGTAGTTGATGATGGCGGCAGTGATGTCTTGCTGGGGAGACGGAGACATAGGGGTTGACTGTCAGAACATGTCCAGGTCATTGGCCATAACGACATCGCCGTCATAGGTCCTTTTTACTTCGGCCACGATGTCTTCTGCAGAAGCACTGAAAAAGAGTATGTGGGTCAGTACCACTTTACCTGGTCGGGCTATGTTGGCCACGTCTGCAACCTGCTGTGCACTGGTGTGTGAGCGGCCATGGTACTGTTGCCAGAACTCGGACTGCTTGCCAAGTTCATCGCCACTGTAGACTTCGTGGATCAGGATGTCGGCGCCCCTGGCCTTTTTAGCGAGCAGTTCGCTGTAGGTAGTATCACCGGAAATAACGATAGTCTTGTCAGCAGTCTTCACCAGGTAACCAAAGGCCGGCCTGATCTGTCCATGGGGGACAGTAAATGCCTCCACGGTGATGTCGTCATTGCTGAAGACAATGCCTGATTCAATTTCGGTAGCCTGTGCCTGGTAGCCATGACGGTCGGTAACCAGCTCCGGAGGAGTTCCCACGGCACGTATATCGGATTCGATGGCCAGCATATTGTTCATGTTATCGACGTAGGACTGCAGGCCTTTTGGTCCATAGACAGAGAGTCTTTGCTGGCGTGCCCACCAGCGGTGACTGGCGAGTTCGGCAATGTCATGAATATGGTCGCTGTGCAGGTGGGTGATAAATAGGTGCTTGATATCCTGGGGGTACAGCGCCGGAATATCGTATTTTTGCCAGGCTTCTACAGCCCGCTTGACCATGCCGCCGCCGGCATCAAACAGGTAGGCCTCACCATTGGTAATGACTGCAACACCCGGGCCACTGCGGTCAGCAAGCGGTACCGGAGTGCCGGTGCCAAGAATGATGACACGGGTTTCCTGTGCCAGCGCTGCCGAGCTGTAAAATAGTGCCAGGCAGTAAAAATAAGGGGTCAGGAATCGAAAAATTCTGGAGGCCATGATAATAATTATTTATGCCGGAAGAGAGCGGGAAGCATAATTAACATCTGCTACAATGGCAAGAAAACACCCGACCAGGTCGTTGCAGTAGTCCATGGATCCGTCCTTACAGTCAGTCGTAGATACCTTTGTAGAACAGGAAAAATTGCCAGCTGAATATGTTGGCACTGTCGAGCACTGGTTCCTGCCCCTGGCCGAGCAAATCCTTCACCGTGTAGCCTCTCACCAGGGGACTTTTGTTATTGGTGTCAGTGGCAGCCAGGGCAGTGGCAAGACCACACTGGCGTCATTGCTCGTAAAATTGCTGGAAGCGATGGCGGGCCTGCGTTGTATTAATCTTTCCATTGATGATTTTTATCTCACCCATGCCGAGCGCCAAGAGCTTGCGCAGACGGTTCATCCCTTGCTGGCTACCCGCGGGGTTCCGGGAACCCATGATGTGGAACTTGCCCTGGACACATTGAACTCCCTGAAACAACCGGGTGAGGTCCCTGTTCCACGTTTTGACAAGGCCATTGATGACAGGATGCCTGAACAGCAATGGCCCCGTATCATGGGGCCGTTGGATGTGATCGTGCTGGAGGGCTGGTGCCTGTCCATTGATGCCGCGCCCGAGTCGGCATTACAGGAACCGGTCAACAAACTTGAGGCTGAAGAGGATGCCGAGGGCACGTGGCGCACTTACGTGAACGAGGCCATCAGGAAAGACTATACCGCTTTCTATGAGCGGGTGGATTTCCTGGTGATGCTCAAGGCACCAGGCTTCGAGAAAGTCTATGAATGGCGCCAGAACCAGGAAGACAAGCTGGCCCAGCGTTACCGGCAGGAGGCAGAACAGGGGGCGCAGGCTGGTCATCGCATCATGTCCACTGAACAACTGCAACGCTTCATTCAGCATTATGAGCGGGTCACCTGTCATGGCCTGGAGACCTTGCCGGAAAAAGCCGACGTGGTCTTTCAGCTGACGGAAGAGCAGACTATCGACAAGCGGTTATAGCTTGCGAGCATCATTGACTGGATAGCAGGCATAGAAACTGCAGCACAGGAACAACCAGGAACAACCATGAACAACGAATTGATTAACCAGCTTCAGTCGATACCCGATAACGATGTGCTGCTGGGTGACAGAATTTCAGAAAAGTACCAGCATGACTGGTCCGCCGATGCACCGGGAATGCCGGGTGCAGTCCTGCGCCCGAACAATACGCAGGCACTGTCAGAGATACTCAGGCTTTGTCATGCCAATGACCAGCCGGTGGTTGTCCAGGGCGGATTGACCGGGCTGACCGGTGGTGGCATTCCCCAGCCCGGGGAGTTTGCCATCAACCTGGAGCGTCTTAATGGCATCGAAGAACTGGATGTCGATGCCATGACCATGACCGTCAAGGCAGGAACACCGCTGCAAACCATCCAGGAGGCGGCTGATGCGGTCGGCTTCATTTTTCCGCTCGACCTGGGCGCACGGGGAACCTGCAATATAGGTGGCAATATATCGACCAATGCCGGGGGCAACCAGGTGCTGCGTTTTGGCATGACCCGTGCGCTGGTGCTGGGGATAGAGGCGGTCATGGCAGATGGCACCGTGATCAGCGCCATGAACAAGATGCTGAAAAATAATGCCGGCTATGACCTGAAACACCTGTTCATCGGTACGGAAGGCACCCTGGGTATCGTATCCCGGGCAGTGCTGCGCCTGTTCCCCAAGGCACGCAGTCGTTGTACCGCGTTGCTGGCACTGGAGAATTTCAGCGACGTGGTTGCCCTGTTGCACAAGGTAACGGGAGAGTTTGGCGGTGCTTTAAGTGCTTTTGAAGTGATGTGGGAAAACTATTTCCACTTCATCACGGATAACGTGGAAGGTATCAGCTCACCCTTTGATACCCGTCACCCGGTCTACGTTCTGACCGAGCTGGAAGGCAGTGATGCAGACAGGGACGCCGAGGTGTTCATGAACACGCTGTCTGATGCCATGGAGTCAGGCCAGGTCAGTGATGCCCTGATTGCCAATTCCGAAAAGGATCGGGAAGGGTTCTGGAAAATTCGTGACGGTGTGGGTGAGATTTCGGCTTTCATCAAGAACGCCGCCAATTTTGATGTCAGTGTACCCATATCCTCCATGGAGGCTTTCCTGCAGCAGGTGGAAAAAGAGCTGGTTGCTGCTGTGCCGAAGGCAAAGATGATGGTGTTCGGTCACATTGCCGACAGCAACCTGCATTTCCTGTGTCACACGGGCTCCCATGATGATGTCAAGGCCATGTATAACGTGGTGTACAAGGTCGTCGGGGATTTCAGCGGCTCGGTATCGGCCGAGCATGGCATTGGTGTGCAGAAAACCGGTTACCTGGCCTATTCACGTTCGGAAGAGGAAATTGCCCTCATGCGCACGCTGAAACAGGCGCTCGATCCCCGGCAAATCCTGAACCGTGGCAGAGTGATTCCGGACTGATACACAGAATTGCATCGAGGTAACACTATGTTGACCAGGCTGAATCTGACACTTTTTCTCTTGCTGTTTACCGGATACGGGCTGGCCGATGTGGAGTACTTCAGTGCGGATCCGGCAGCACTGCCATTCGATGACTATATCCATGTCGTCGATACACGCGATTCACCCGTCGAGCAGGTGTGGATCAAATCTGCCGACGGCGCCTATGTGGCAGCTGCGGTTCGCAAACCGCAAGGACAAGGACCTTTTCCTGTCATGGTGATGTTCCATGGTGCACCGGGTGGTCGCGGTATGGAACAACTGGTCGGCTGGTCCCGTGGTGATCATGGCGGGCCGGTGTGGGAGCGCTTTCTCCAGGAAGGTTACGTGGTGATTGTTGCAGACTACCGGGGAGGCGACTGGAATGCCGTCAATCAACCCACAGAGGCAGGATTCGCCACGGCCATTGATGACGGCCTGGCGGTCATTGATTATGCGCGTTCCCTGCCTTACGCAGACAGCGACGACGTCAGTGTTTATGGTGTCAGTCTGGGCGGCAACCTGGTGATGTACCTGGCATCACTGGTCACTGATTTACACGCCGTAGTGGTGGGGGCACCCTTTCCGGTCTGGTTCCTGGGGGCAACCCTGGGCGATGAACTGGCCACCGGCACTATGTCCGACCTGGCCATCGACAGGGAAGTGGCCGAAGCCAATATTGCCAGGGTACAGACACCGGTGCTGATTCTGGTGGGCACCGAGGATCCTATAAAACCGCTGACGGAAAAGTTGTACGAAGAAATGTCACGGGCAGGAAAGGACGTCAGGATGGAAGTGTATGAACACGGCTATCACGATTTCGTACTGGGCCCCCAGGGGCATACGCGGCCTGATCTTCCGGAAGGCGAAAAACTCATGCAGATAGGGCTTGATGCGCTGGAACGAACGCTGGCATTTGTCAGGTCAGGCAGGCTCTAGAGCCATCAGGCGGCCCTTACTGCCAGGGCAGCGGTATGCCCACGAGGATGTCCATGTCAGTGGACATTGCCGTCTCGCCCGCTTCCAGGGCATTTTGTGACAGGATGAAGGACAGCACGTCGGTGACCTGGTCCCAGGTTAGCGACTGAACATTATCAGGGGGCATTTTCTCCCAGGTATGCTGCACCAGTTCCCCCAGGGTTTTTCCCTTCCAGTTATTTCGAAAAAAGCTCCCTTTCAGGGGCGTGCCAAACTGGCCGTTACTGAGACGGTTGCCGTGGCAAATCTGGCAGGTTTCCCGGTAGATAACCTGGCCGCTTTCAACCTGGGCAGTAGAAAAGACCACTTCTTCCTGTGCCCGGGCCGTTACGGACAGGCATGACAACAGGAAGGTTGCCAGAAGCAGCCGCGGCTGCAGGGGGGTGATATTGATCATGCTGTATAGATTGCCTGATGCCAAAAACAGGCCATGTTAATCAAGCTGACGGGAAAAAACCACGTCAGGAGGCTTCGTGCTCGACCAGGCCCGATTTCTTTCGGTACAGGGGAGCGACCAGGCGACGCCAGGCCAGGGCCAGACCGGTCCAGACCATGAACAGGCTGGTTAGTGACACGAGGCCGGCGATGGTTTGTCCACCCAGTCCCAGTACCTCGCCGGTATGTAGGAAGCGCACAATGGACCGGGTCTGACGGCCAGGTGACTGGCTGGAAAACGGTTGCCACCCGGTCACCTGGCCATCGGTCCGGCTCAGGACCACGGTATGTCGCAGGTGGGGCTGCCCCCCGTTGCCTTGGTCGACAGCAAAACTCACTGTTTGACTGTTCTCATCCGGAATGTTCAGGCTGATTTGACGCCAGCTTCCCTGTTCCGATTCGATATACGTCCTGGCATAGTCAAAGAGGGCGTCATAACCCAGGTAGACAGGCTCCTGTGCAGGCAGGCTGCCCGCTTGTTGCTGGCCACTAGCTCCCGGTGCGGGTCCCCGGCCACGTGAGGGCGGTTCTTCACCGTAGATCTGGTAAACGAGATTATTGGCCCAGGGGTAATAAAACACGCTGGCGGTGGCCACCACCACTGCCAGGGGGATGGCAGACCAGATGCCCAGGACATGGTGCCAGTTGAAATCCCTGGCTTTGCTATTGCCGCCGGTATTGCGAAAGGCAAGGCGTATTCTGAACATGCTCCAGCGCCAGAGCTTGGGAAACCACAGGTAAATGCCACTGAAGATGATAAACAGGAACATCAGGTTACTGGCCCCGGTGATGGCTCTTGCCGTGTTACGGCTCTCACCGGTCATGTTGAACCAGCGATGAATGCCGGTCGTCGTCCTGAAGAAGTTTTCCAGCCCGGGACTGCCGGTTTCCATTTCTTCCCCGGAATAGGGGTTCAGACTCACACCACCACGACGGCCTGCAGAAAAAGTGACAGGAGCGCCCGGGTCATTGATCACAGCAATGGCAGATGCGTCAACGTCCTGGTGTTCTGTGCGCGCGATGAAGGCCAGTTGTTCCAGTGACAGGCGTTCCTGTTGTTCGGCCTCCGGCACATAGTGGCGCTGTTCGGCCCACGCCAGGATTTGCCGTTCATAGGTCAGCAGAACACCTGTGAAGGACATCATCAGGATGACCAGGCCGGCAACCACACCGCAGACAAGATGGGCCCAGAAGAGGGTTTTACGGAACATTCGATAATTCAGCGGATTAATAATTATTGATAATAATAGTATTGTAAATGATAAGCATTATCAACAAAGTTGGGAGAGAGTTGCCCCTGTTGCCGGGGTGCCAGGAATGGCCCTGGACTTCAGGTGGTCTGGGTATCCTGCTGCAATGTGAGGGTATAGCGGTAGATCCACCAGGTGACGAGAATGCCGGCACACAGGTTGCCAACCGCTGCACCAATGAACAGGCCCGGTATATCGCCCATGGCGGCACCCAGCAGTGCCAGTGGGACATAGAAAATGAAAAATCGCAGCAAACTGGTGAGCAGGGCGTTGCGCGGCGCATGCAGGGCATTGAAGCTAGAGGCACTGAGTATGACCATGCCCTGGAAACCGTAACTGATGGGCAGAATTCGCAGCACGGTGACAATGACAGCAATCACATCCGGTTCATTGGAAAAGATACGGGCGATCAACGGGGCTGCCAGGGCAACGATGACATAAAGCACCAGCTGCAGACCCATGACAAACTGCAGGGACAGGCGCAGGGCATGGCGCACCCTGTCAAAGGCATTGGCACCGAAATTCTGGCTGATAAAAGGCGGCAGGCTCATGGACATGCCCAGCACCACGATCATCACCAGGGCTTCCATGCGCATTACCACGCCATAGCCGGCCACGGCATGTGCACCGTACTGGGCCAGGGTGGCGGTGATCACACCCGTGGCCAGGGGGGTGATCATGTTGGCCAATGCGGCTGGCAAGGCAATCTTCAGCAATAAGCCCCAATCCTTGAGCAGTTTGCGTAATCCGGGCCAGAAAAAACGAAACAGTTTTTCCTCCACCGCCAGGAAATACCAGATAAAGACATTCGATAAAAACCAGGTGATGACGGTAGCGATGGCAGCTCCCCTGATACCAAAGGCCGGTAAAGGGCCCGGGCCGAAAATCAGCAGGGGATCGAGAATGGCATTGACCGCAGCGCCGAGCATCATCAGCTTGCCCTGCAAATTGGAATTGCCTGTGGCTCGCATCACTGCCGTGCCGGCAAATTGCACCAGCAGGAAAGGCAGGCCCAGGTACCAGGTACTGATAAAACGCCGGATCAGGACAAGGGTGGCGGCATCAGCACCAAGCAGGGTGAAGACCGCATCGATGGACAATAGCGCCGGAATGACCAGGAACACGCCAAGAATGAAGCCAAAGACGACGGCGCAGAAGGTCATTTCCGTTGCCTTGTCGTTGTTTCTTGCCCCCAGGGCCCGGGCTACACAAGCCGAGGTACCTATTCCCAGGCCGACGCCCAGGTAGGTCAGTAAAATAGTGGCAGGAAAAGTAAAACCCAGTGCCGCCAGCTGATCCGTTCCCAGCAGGCTGACAAACCAGGTGTCAGCCAGGTAGTAAAGAATCATGGAAATGGCGCCTACCGTGGTCGGCAGGGTGGTTCGATACAGGGCCAGGCCAACCGGATCATTGACCAGGTCAGGTTTACGGTATTTCCGGCTGTCCGGATTGGAGGGTGAAGGGCCGCTCATCAGGGGCAGGTAGTGTGTGTCCGTATGCAGAAAGGCTGCGAAATTCTAACAGACAGGGTCCTGCTCGCACTAATGGTTTGCGGATCAATTCTTGCCGGTAAAAGCCGGTATCAGGCAGGCACTTCGCCGTTGACGATGGTGCGAATCATTTCGCGCCGGTGACCATCATAGTCATTAAAGGCCTTGTGCAGGCACGAACGGTTATCCCAGATCACGAGCATGTTTTTCTCCCAGCGCAGCCGACAATTGAATTCCTCGCGGGTGGCATGCCAGCCCAGGTAATCAATCAGTGGCTTGGATTCGTCCTGGGTCATGCCTTCGATTCCCATGGCGTAGGAGCAATCGCAATAAAGGCTTTTCTTGCCGGTTTCCGGATGCGTGCGCACCAGGGGGTGGAAATTGCCTTCAATCATTTTTTGCTGGTCCACTGTCAGGTTCATGTCGCCCATGGTGAGATCGTTCAGCTTGGGCTCGCCCTTGTTGACATTGGACAGCACGAAAGCTGCAGACATGTGGACTTTCAGGGGGGCAATCACTTCCTTCATCTTGTCACTGAGCAGCTCATAGGCCAGCTCGGCATTACTCCACCAGGTATCCCCCCCGTAAGGTGGTACATCAAGGGACTGCAGCAGGCTGATGGAAGGGGGTTGGTCCAGGAATGGCGAGTCCGTGTGCCAGCCATCGCCAAATACCCAGCTCACCACTGAACTGGCTTCCTTGAGTACACGCTGGACATTGGGGTGTCCTTCCATTCCCTGGGTGTAGGCATCGGTACCGAATTCACCAAAACGCAGGGTCAGTGCTTCCTGGTCATCAATGGTCATATTGCTCTGGTTGCGAAAGTAGATCATCTTGTAGCGGAACAGGGCATCCTTGATCTGCTCGAACTGTTTATCGGTCAACGTAGCAATATCCACATCCAGGATTTCTGCCCCCATGCTGCTGGCCAGGGGTTGGGTACGGATAGCCGTGTACCCGTTCTTCTTATCATCATAATATTCAGGTGGATAAAATTGCATGGAGATCCCTTTTTGGTGCCCGGCTGGTGCCTGATTGTTACTGGTTGCTACTGGTTGGTCTTGTCGGGTTTATACGACTGTCGGCTATTTTTGTTGCCTGAATCATACACAAGTGTCTTCCCAATTTGTATTATTGGAAGCAAGAGGTATTGACCGGAATCAACTATTTATCGGTTAGCTGTAATCGGGAATTCCATTACAATCCTGTCTACTATCCCGTCTGCCAGTACCATGCCATCAATCACAGGAAGTTTGGATCATGAAAAAAGTACTTATAGCACTGGGTATTATTGTTGTCCTTGTCGCGGGAGGATTTACTTATGTGTATCTCAACCTTGACGAGTTGGTGGAGACGGCCATTGAGACGGCAGGGTCACGGGCCCTCGGCACCCAGGTGGCGGTTGGCAGTGTGGCACTGAATCTGACTGGAGGCACAGCAGAAATCTATGACTTCACCATTGCCAATCCCCAGGGCTTCACCCAGGGAGACATGCTGCGGTTTTCAGAACTCAGTGTTGGGCTCGATATCCAGAACATCAGTGCCGAATCAATCCATGTTCTCAGCGTCGTCTCGCGGGATCCCTATGTGCTATACGAGAGTCGCGATGGCATGACCAACTTTGATGCCATCTCGTCCCGCTTTGACAGCGGCGAACCGGCCGAGCCTGCGGAAGATCCAGGTTCACAGCCACGGGTGATAGTTGATGACATTCTCATTGAAAATATCAGCGGTACCCTGATGGATGATCGCCTGCCGAACCCGGTGGAGGTCAGCCTGGGTGATATTGAGCTGCAAAACCTCGATGGCACACCTGCTGATCTTGCCAGCCAGGTGATGGCGCCGATCCTGTCACAGGTGGGACGTCGCGCAGCCGAAGCGCTGGTGAGCAGGGTCACTGATCTGCTGGGCAATTCAGAAGAGTTGCAGAACCGGGTTGATGAGGGGCGCCAGCGCCTTGAAGAAGAAGTGGGCGGTGCGCTGGACCGTGTCGGCAACCTGTTTGGCGGCGGTGACGACGACGAAAACTGAGTTTTGCCGGGGCCAGGTCAGTTTGCCTGGCTCCTGACCCTGGCAGAGTTGGTCTAGCCCAGCTTGTCCTTGTTTTCTTCCCTGAAGGTGATGAAGTAATCCAGTGAGTTTGGATTGCTCATCGCATCCCGGTTGGCGGATTTTTCCGGATCCCTGCCCATGAGTATCTTGCGAATGGGTACTTCCATTTTCTTGCCCGTGAGGGTGTAGGGAATTTCGTCGACCTGGTAGATCTCATCGGGAATATGACGCGGCGTGTAATCGGCACGCAGTTTGGCGCAGATTGATTTTTTCAGCTCATCGGTGAGTGTTTCACCCTCGGGCAACTTCACAAACAACGGCATGAAGAACTTTTCACCTGGCAGGTCCAGGTTCACGATGATGGAATCCTCCACCTCGTCCATACCGTCCACGCAGCGATAGATTTCTGCCGTACCGATACGAATACCGTACCGGTTCAGCGTGGCATCAGAACGGCCCAGAACGAAACAGCCATCTTCCTCGTTGATCATGAAGTAGTCGCCCTGGCGCCAGATGCCGGGATACTCTTCGAAATAGGTTTCCTTGTAACGCTCGTTGTTTTCGTCATTCCAGAAAAACAGGGGCATGGAAGGCATTGGCTGTGTGACCACGAATTCGCCGACTTCATTGATCAGTGAATTGCCGTCTTCATCAAAGGCCTGCAGATCCACACCCAGGTGGGGCATCTGGATAACGCCAGCCTTGACCGGCAGGCCGGGCATGGGGCCGCAGAAACCGGCGCAGATGTCCGTGCCGCCACTGCCGGGAGCAACAAACAGGTCGCTTTTGACATTGTCGTAGAACCACTTGGTGCATTCGGCAGAGACAACGGAGCCGGCAAGCATGATGGACTCCAGTTTTTCAAAGGCAAACCTGTCCTTGGGAACCAGGCCCATATTTTGCTGCATCTGTTGCAGGGTGGGGCTGGCACCGAACAGTACGGCGCCGGCGTCATCGGCAAGTTTCCACAAGGCATCGGGCTCCGGATGCACCGGGTTACCATCATAAAGAATGGGGCAGGCACTGTAGAGCATCGTGCTGACTATAAAGTTCCACATCATCCAGCCCGTTGTTGTATAGAAGAACAGGCGGTCCTGTGGTTTGAGGTTGTAATGCAGTACGCCAAGCATGTATTGCTCGATGATGATGCCGCCATGGCCATGGACAATGGCTTTTGGCAGGCCGGTGGTGCCGGAGGAAAACAGGATCCAGAGCGGATGGTCAAAGGGAACCTGTTCAAATTCGAATGACTCGGCCGGTACCGGCTCCTTGTCCATCAGGTCTTGCCAGAGAATGGCATTCTCAACCGGTAGTTCGGTATCAGACTTGTCCAGGTAGGGCAGGTAAATCACCTTTTCAATACTGGACAGGGTATTGATGATGTTCCTGACTTCCGCCTTGCGGTTGAATGCCTTGCCCTTGTAATGATAGCCGTCAACACAAAACAGGACCTTGGGTTCAATCTGGGACAGCCTGTCGAGTACGCTGTGCGTACCAAAATCTGGTGAGCACGATGACCAGATGGCGCCAATACTGCTGCATGCCAACAGGGCGATGGCGGTCTGGGGAATATTGGTCATGTAACTGGCGACACGATCACCGGGTTTGACGCCCATCTTGCGTAACTCTGTCGCCAGGAGTCGAACACTGGCGGCCATCTCGGACCATTCCAGTTCATGCAGTTCCTGGTCTTCATTGGCATACAGCAGGGCAGCTTCGCCGGGTTTCTCATTGCGCAGGATGTGCTGGGCGTAGTTGAGTTTGGCGCCAGGGAACCATTCAGCGCCCGGCATGCTTCGGTTGCCAAGAACGGCACTGGGAGGAGAGGAAGATTCTATATTGAAATAATCCCAGATCGCCTGCCAGAAGTCGTCCAGTTGATCCAGCGACCAGCGTCGCATCTGGTGCAGGTCGTCAAACTCAACGCCCTGATTTTCCTTCAACCATTGCCTGAAGGCATTGATATTGGTTTGCTCCACCCACTCTTTTGAGGGTTCCCAGAGAATTTCACCTACACTTACCATAGAAACATCAGTCCTGTTTGCTATCATGGCCCTTTTACAGTGGGGCGCATTTTTTGAAGGCGGCAATATTACCATCCCCACCAGTTCTGGTCATTAATTCAGCTCAATTCGTGTACCTTTGTACAGGCAGTATTCAAGGCCTTTTTGGAGTAGCAGTAACTCATGAATGAAAAATGGATGCACATCGTCGTCGGTATCGTGCTTGTTTCTATCCTGGGAGTTGGTCTGACCCTGATTATCAGGACAGTAAACTCGGATCTTGGTATTCCCGAACTGGATACCGAACTGGCCTCCAGGGGCCTTGAAATTGCCCAGGATAATGGCTGTGTTGCCTGTCATACACTGGATGGCAGTGTTGGCATTGGTCCGACCTGGCTGGGTATGTATGGCAAGACCGAAACACTGGTGGACGGCACCACGGTTGTGGTTGATGATGCCTACATCATTGAATCCATTCGCAATCCTGACGCCAAGCAGGTGCAGGGATATGAAAAACTGATGGTGCGCTATTTCCTGCCGGATGAAGACTTGCAGGCACTGGTTGAATTCACACGACAACTGGCCGATTGACACGCAGCTCTGGGGCTGTTTTGCAGGCTAATGGAAGGCTAACGGAAGGCTGATAAAAGGTTGAAGAACCCACTAATCATGATACGCCATGCCGGCATTGCCCTGTCGTTTGCTGTCCTGATCACCGGGTGTTCCCGGGACAATGCAGGCAGCAATGATGCCCGCGAACAATTCCTGGCTCACCGGGAGGACGTGCTGTCCACTTTTACGGCCTGCTCCCGTGATTCAACAACATCCCAGGCAACCCTGGTGGCGGAAAGCCGCTGCAGCGTTTTTTCTGTTCCTGAAAATTACGCGGAACCCGGGGGCAGGCAGATCGAGCTGAAAGTCATGGTAATACCGGCACTAACGGACCTGGCCTTGTCGGATCCACTTTTCCTGATGGCCGGTGGGCCGGGACAGGCAGCGACTGATCTGGTCCAGGTCGCGCAGGTGTTTGCCCGTGTACGTACTGAAAGGGATATTGTGCTGGTTGATCAGCGCGGTACCGGTGAGCTGAGTCCCTTTGACTGCCAGTTGTCTGAAGAGGAAGCTGCGGAACTGGATGCGCAGGATCCCGGTTTTGAGGAAATGCTGTCCATACAGTTGGCGGTGATACGGGATTGCCTGGATACCATGGATGCGGCGCCTCAATACTACTCGACAGATATTGCCATGAAAGACCTGGACAGTATCAGGCAGTGGCTTGGCTATCCGCGCATCAATCTCTGGGGAGCATCCTATGGATCGAGATCATCCCTGGCCTACCTGCAGTCCTATCCTGAATTTGTGCGGACCGTCATCATCGATGCCATCGCGCCACCGGCATTGTCACTGCCGCTGTACAACGAAAGGGATGCCAGTGCCGCGCTGGAAAAACTCATGCTCGATTGTGCTGCACAGGACGATTGCAATACAGCGTTTCCGGACCTGGCAGCGCATTACGATGAATTGCTGGCCCGACTTCAGCAGCCGCAACCGTCGAGTATTCTCAATGGCGATGATTTCAGGACCATTGATACCACCATCAGTGACTTTGAATTCCATAATTTCCTGCGCCAGGTTCTGTACAGTCGCGAAGCACAGCGGCTTATTCCCCTTATTATCGAGCAGGCCTGGCAGGGCAACTACCGTCCGGTTTTTGCCCTGGCGGGACAATATTCGGAAACCGGTATCAACCAGGGCATGTTTTTGTCTGTCATTTGCAGCGAGGATTACAGCTTGCTCACAGATGAATTGCTGGCTGAGGAAAGCGGCATTGCCTATCGCATTGAGTCGGCACTGTTTAACGAGTTTATCCTTGAGGCCTGTGAGCTCTGGCCAACTCGGGAGTTGCCGGCATCCTATTTCGAACCGGTAGCCGAAGATAAACCGGTGCTGATTTTTTCCGGCGAAGTTGACCCGGTGACACCACCGGCATGGGGAGACCTGGTCGATGCCAGCCTGCCGGACTCCCTGCACCTGGTATTACAGGGTTTCGGGCATGGCACATTATTCACCCAATGTACTGTTGGCATCATGACAAACTTCATCGAAAGCGGCAGCCTGGCAGGACTCGATACCGGCTGTACGGCACAGTTCCGGCGGCGCCCGTTTTTCGTTACTCCTGGCGGGAGCAGCCTGGCCGATGATTGAAGTCCGTCACCTGACCAAGCAGTTCAAGAATATCGTGGCCGTCGAGGATGCCAGTTTTTCTGTGCGCGATGGCGCCATAACCGGTTTGCTGGGGCATAACGGCGCCGGCAAATCCACAACGCTGCGCATTCTGTATGGCCTGCTCAAGGCCAATAGCGGTACTGCGCTCATTGATGGCATCGATGTCATGGCCAGTCCCCTCAAGGCCCAGGCCGTTATTGGTGTGATGACCGATGCCCATGGCCTGAATCCACGCCTGACGGCACGCGAGCACATTGAATATTTTGCTCGCCTGCGCGGCATGCAACGCCACCAGATGACAAAACGCATCGATGAACTGGTGGCTCTGCTGGATATGTCCGATATTGCCGACCGTCGCGCGGAGGGTTTTTCCCAGGGCGAGAAAATGAAAGTCTGCCTGTGTCGTTCGCTGGTGCATGATCCGCAAAACCTGATCATGGATGAACCCACCAATGGCCTGGATGTCATGACCACGCGCAGCGTGCGCAGCATCCTGCAAAAGCTCAAGGCAGAAAACAAGTGCATCCTGTTGTCTTCTCATATCATGCAGGAAATCAGCGCCCTGTGTGATGAGATCGTGGTTATTGCCGAGGGCCGTGTCTTGATGCAGGGCACTCTTGATGACCTGGCGAAAAAGACAGGCGAGGGTGATCTTGAAGAAGCTTTCATGCAGATCACGAGGACTGCATGATGTGGAGTGTCATCACCCGCAAGGAACTCAAGGATGCAGTGCGTGACCGGCGTGCCTTGATGGCATTGCTGCTGTTTCCCGTCCTGGGGCCGGCCATGATTTATTTCATGTTCAACATGATCATCGATATCGCTGAAGAAGCCGGCGATGTTTCCCTGCCGGTTGTTGGTGCTGCCTATGCTGACGACCTGGTGGACTACCTTGAACAAAACGGCATCCTGATCGAAGAGGTCACCCTGGACGCAGACCCGGTTTATTCAGGCGAGTTTTATTCGCAGGCGGCCCTGGATGAAATCCATACCGCCATCAGGAACAGGCGCTTTGATTACCTGCTGGTGATACCACGGGACTTTGATGACCTGGTCAGCCAGTCCCGGACGGCCAATATCGAACTGCACCTGGAAAGCACGCGTGCGAAGTCGGCACCCAAGGCCGGACGGGTCCAGGAACTGATTCGTGGCTGGGGCCAGGAAACAGCGGCACTCCGGCTGATTGCCCGTGGCGTGAGTCCTGATGTGATCAACCCGGTCTCGATTGTGAGAATAGATGTGGCCAGCCAGCAATCGCGCGTGCAAAGCATCCTGGGGATTGTGCCGTTCTTCGTCATCATGGCGGCTTTCATCTGTGGCATGGGGGTCGCCGTCGATGTCACTGCAGGTGAAAGGGAACGCAAGTCCCTTGAATCGCTACTGGTCAATCCCGTGCCCAGGTATACCATCGTTATTGGCAAATGGATGGCTGCCGTGCTGTTTTCTGCTGTCGGGCTTGTCCTGGTCATGGTGCTCAATTTTTTCAGTCTCAGCCAGGTGCCGCTGGAAGAAGTCGGCATCGTTTTCACGATTGGCCGGCTGGAAATTATCGGTGTGCTGGTGACCGTTTTACCGCTGGCCCTGCTGGCGCCTTCGATACAGATCTTTGTCGGTATTTTTGCCAGGTCGTTCAAGGATGCCCAGGCCTACCTGTCGTTCTTCATGATGCTGCCGATGGCGCCATTCTTCTACAACATGTTCAACACGCAGGACCGCGAATTCTGGATGAACTTCGTTCCCATGCTGGGACAACATATGCTGCTGGCTGATGTGGTCCGGGGTGAAACACCGGCGATTCCGGATTTCGTGATGGCTGGCTTGGCAGCGCTGGTTTACTCCCTGGTTTTTGTTTATGGCGCCTCACGCCTGATGAAACGGGAAGGGATTATTTTTTCCTGAGATAGTTGATCAGGCTTTTTTGTGTTCTTTCACATGGGCAGTGGCATCTGCTGCCATTTTCAGGATGATCAAAAGACTGAGTGCCAGTATCGGCGCATCAAGGGCCAGGATGAGGAAACCGCCCACAATCAACATGACATGCATGGTGATGATGCGCGAATAGGGCTTGTGCATCTGGGTCTTGATGTCGGTGGTTTCATATTCCCGTTTACGCAGAAAATTTTCCACAAAGGAAAAGCCATGGCTGATGAACAGGGCCAATATGGCCACCCACAGGTTGCTGAAGAATAATGCCACTTCCTGCAGGGATGCCGATGCACCTTCTTCCTCGATAAACAGGCTAAAGACGAACATCAGATGCACCGCCATGAAAGCGCCAAAATGGCCAACAAAGAACAGGCTGTAAAAAAGTGCAACCGGGCCTGCAATACGAAACATTTTCAGAATATTGAAAAAACCGACGATGGCACTTTCAAGCCAGAACAGCAGCATGATTTCGCCGACATTCCAGTTCAGCAGCAAGACTCCCGCCAGGGGCACCACGTTTGCGGCCAGCAAGATCCACAATGACAGCTTGCTGCCTTGTGCTGCCGTTTCCCTCTCAGCGACTTGAACAGGAGCAGGTGCAACCGGCTCCGCGACAGTCTTCGGGTTGTCCTGTTGTTCCTTGAGTGTCTTCAGCATGCTCGCGGACAGGGATGCTGGTATGGAATGTGTCAGCGCCCGGTTGATATCGAACATGAGTTGTTGTGCCTTGGTTCTTTCCAGGCGTGAACCGAAGCTGACGGGAACCTGCAGGTAGTCAAACACCAGGTGCTCGCGGCGCCATTTGCTGCCCTTGTCGGGACTTTCTGTCTGGTAACGTAGATTACTCAGGCGTGACAGTGAATACCGGCTTTCCATGCCAAAACGGAAGCATTCCAGGCGCAGGCGTATACTTTCCGGTTCCACAATGACCACTTCCCGGGAAAAAAGGAGCAGCAAAAGGGCACTCACCATGGCGAGGACACCTACTGACCAGCCCATTGCCCAGAAAAGCATGAACAGCGATGAGGTCAGGTCAAACAGGTCTTCGGCACCACCAATGTCCATGGGTAATTGAAAAAGGGGAATAGCGAAGGCCACGGTGAGGCCAGCCAGTACCAAAATGGCTGGCCAGTACCTGGGAAACGACAACACCCGGGAATAAGCATCCGCATGCTGTCCGGGCAGCCTGAAACAAAACCGGGTATCAGGTTTAAGTGTTCCCAGCCGGTTTAGTTTTCCGAGCGTGGAGTTCTTCCTTGTTTTTCGTCATCTTGCCCGTTTCTCCATGCAGAAATTCTACATTGATCTATCGCTGACTGTCCCAAATTAATGCGCAACATGCCTATAATGGGCCTCATGAATATTTTAATTACAAAGTCGTTGCACAAAATAAGCGTGTTGTTGTCGTTTATGATTTTGGTGCTATCCAGTAATGTGCTGTTAGCGCAACGGGAGTTTCGCGAGTATCCCGGATTCGAATATGAGCCGGATCGTCACTTGCCGCCAGATTGGGATGAGCCAGGTGAATTTGTTAGTGGTCGTCTCATGTACCCGTCGGGGCGGATGGGCTGGAGAGGTGGAAGCTGGGAGCAGGGCGGGACGAGCTGGGGTGTTGATTACCCTAAGGGCGATCGTACCTTTGTCAGCCTGCTCAGGCGCTTTTCCACCATCAATGCCCGCTCGGTTGAGCAGCCCGTCAACCTCAATGACGGCGATGATGTGTATTACTGGCCCTTTCTCATGGTCGGGCTGGCAGGTTACTGGGACCTGACCGATGCGCAGGTAGCAAAACTGCGGGACTACCTGTTACGAGGTGGCTTCCTGTTTTGCGACAGCTTTTTTGATTCCAATTCCTGGGCAGGATTTGTGGCTGGCATGAATCGCATCTTTCCTGATCGCCTCATTGTCGACCTGGAAGGTGATCACCCGGTGTTCCACACGGTCTATGATATCCCCGCGCTGGCAGAAACCCAGATTCCCAATTTCAATTCCCTGATGCGGGGAGGCGGCGGCTGGCTCGGCGATGGCAGGGAGCCACGCTGGCGCGGCATCATGGATGACAGCGGCCGGCTAATGGTCCTGATTGCCTTTAACAATGATGTAGCCGATTCCTGGCAATGGGCGGATGATCCGCGTTACCCGGCGGAAAAAGTGAACCTGGGGCTGCGCCTGGCGGTTAATATTGCGGTGTATGCGATGTCGCACTGATGAAAAATCGATGTAGGCCGGAAGAGGCACATCGTGCCGTCATCCGGCGACTTCGATAAGCTTTTTGATAAAAGGATAAA